>Ga0154317_1197_pt1 | contig 29101 bp, 27 predicted proteins | sample RifGroA2_FD_105611 | JGI IMG/M metagenome (GOLD analysis project Ga0154317, IMG submission 105611) | Candidatus Rokubacteria bacterium GWA2_70_23 | reverse complement strand
AACAGCGACGGTTGATCATGCTGATATCCGTGGGTTGGGTACCACCGTACAGGTGTCCGTCGCGGCGCCTGCTTCGCTCTAGGGGCGAGGGTCGAGGTCTCATAACGCGATCGAAGATTGCGCCGATACCGGGGCCGCGCCTCCGCCGATGGCTCGAGCTCGTGATCACTGTCTCTGGGGTCCGTCTGTCTCGCTGTGGCCGCCCGTCAGGCGGCGAGCGGGACGATGCGCGCGATGGCCCAGGCGAAGGCGGCCATCTCGCGGGCAATAGCCACCACGACCTGGTTGACGTGCTTCCCGCGGGCGGTCAGTTGCCGATACCGTTTGCACAGGCGGACCTGCGCCTTCCAGCTGATCGCCTGGACCTCGGTCGGGAGCTTCTCCAGGCGGAGTTGCAGATGGCGGCTGACCTTGGCCGGATACCGATAGGCCCACGCCCCTTCCACCAGCGCGCGCCGCGCGTGGCTGTTGCCGGCCTTCGTGATGCCGCCTTGCCGGCGCCGCTCTCCCGAGGAGTACTCCGAGGGGGTCAGCCCGAGATAGCTCATCAGCTGGCGCGGGTTCTCGAACCGCGTGATATCCCCGAGCTCGGTCATCAAGATGACGGCGCCAGTGAGCTCCAGGCCCCGCAGCGCCTGGATCGCCTCGACCACCGGGTACAGCCGCCAGCCCTTCACCGCCTCGTGCAACTCGTGCTCCACGCGCTGCCGCCGCTCCTGCTGCTCGCTGACCGCGCGCAGGTATTCCTGGAAGACAATCTGCTGCGGCGGGGTCGGACACACCACCTCGGCCAGCCAGCGGAGATGGGCGGGGTTCCAGGTCGCCCGGCCTTCGTAGCGAATGTCCTGCCGCAGCAAAAACGATTTCAGCCGGCGCTTGCTTCGCTTGAGATCCTGCATCGCGTCGTCCCGGCCGCGGCTCAAGTCCCGCAGCGCCTCGTCCTCGACCCCGGGCACGTAGATCGAGCTCAGGTCGCCGCTGCGCATCAAGCGGGCCAGCGTCATCGCATCGCGTCGATCCGTCTTCACCCGGTCCCCCGCCTTCCGCGGAATCAACGAGGGCGCCACGACGTGGCAGGCGAAGCCCTTCCCGGTCAGGTACCGATACAGCCAGTAGCCGCATGGCCCCGCCTCGTAGACGAACACCAGCGTCGTCGCCCCTTTCGACTGGAGCTTCCGGATCAGCTTGTCGATGTCGCTCTGCCGGGTCCCGATCGCCCCCAGCGACACCACCTCGGCGCCGCGGTCGTCCGGTGCGTAGGCGACGGCGATCGAGTCCTTGTGCACATCGAGCCCGACATACAGGATCTTGCTAGACTGGTCCATGGCTGACCTCCACGTTCGTTGTGTGCTCCGCGCACAGGGCGGCTCTGGCCCCTCCAGGCTAACCCGCGAAGAGCGCTGGGGGTCAGCCTCGCCTCGTGGAAGTCATACTGTCTAGGCTTCGCCGGGTTTGTGTGCGTTGCGATGCGGATGCGGTAGATTGGCTCCAGATGGAGCGCGCGGCGGCTTGAGGCGGTGCGCTGCGCGCCGCGGGGCGCCCCGCCCGCCACGCCACCCGGTGGCCCACCCCCAGGTTGCCGGCTGGCTACCCCGGGATCACGGCTCGCGACCGGTGAGGAGCCGGAGCGCCTCGTCGTGCAGGCGTCCGTTGCTGGCGAGCACCGTGCCGTCGTAGATCGTGGGCCGGCCCGAGAAATCGGTGAGCCGTCCGCCCGCCTCCTCCACGAGGATCTTGACGGCGGCGATGTCCCACGGCTTGAGATCCACCTCGGCGTAGATCTCGGCCCGGCCCTGGGCCACGAGACCGTACCCGAAGTAGTCGCCGAAGCCGCGCGTCCGCGAGGCCACGTCCACCAGCCGCACGAAGCCATCCCAGTAGGGCGTCGCGCGGAGCAGATTCAGGCCCGAGTGCAGCACGGTCGCCTCGGGCAGGCGGTCGAGATCGGAGACGCGGATCCGCTCCCCGTCGCAGAAGGCGCCCTCGCCCTTCCGCGCCCAGAAGCACTCGCCGCTGGCCGGGTTCAGCACCACGCCCGCCGTGACCTCGCCCTGCTCCTCGAGCCCGATCAGCACGGCCCAGACGGGGATACCGCGGACGAAGTTCCTCGTGCCGTCGATGGGATCGATGATCCAGCGCCGGTCGGTGGGTCCCCGCTCGCCGAGCTCCTCTCCGAGGAAGCCGTGATCGGGAAAGGCGCGCTGGAGAACGGCCGTGATCGCCTGCTCCGCCTCGCGGTCCGCCTGGGTCACGGGCGTCCGATCGGCCTTGATCGTGACCACGAAGCCGCCGCGGTAGTACTTCATGGCGATCTCGCCGGCGGCGCGCGCGGCCTCGAGGGCCGCCGCCACGGTGGGGTGGAGCGCCGTCATTCCCACTCGCCGCGCTCCTCCAGCACCTCCTTCAAGACCTCGATCGCCTCCACCACGACCGGCATCCCGCCGTAGGTCACCTGCTGGAAGATGACCTCGGCCACCTCCTGCCGCGCGGCCCCCACGTTCAGCGCGGCGTGGATGTGGGCGCGGACCTCCGCCCGGCGGTTCAGCACGGTCAGCGAGGCCACGGCGCAGAGCTCCCGCTGCTTCTGGGAGATCACCTCGCGGCTGTAGAGCTTGCCCGTGAAGAACATGCTGAGCTCGCGGGCGAGCTCCTTGTCGAACTTCTTCCACGTCTCGAAGCCCGTCCCGCCCTTGAGCGAGTGGAAGAGCATCTGCGCCGTCTTCTTCGTGGTCTCCCTGAGCGCCTCGTCCATGGTCACCCTCCTGGAATCCGCCGCGAGGCCCTGACACCCCGCAGTCGGACGTGCATCCACCCGAGCATTGTACCTGGACAGGGGCGGGGGCAATCTGACAGACTCGCGGGAGCGAGCACAGCCCCTTCATGGACCCCCTCCGGTGTCGGCGATGCGGCAGCGACCAGGTCCGCCGGGCCAGCCGCCAGGGCCTGCTCGAGCGCCTGCTGAGTGCGGGCTACATCTACCCGTTCCGCTGCCTCGTCTGCGCCCATCGCTTCCGGAGGCTGCGGTGGGGCGAGCATTACGAGCGGGTGCACGAGGACCGGCGCCGGCACGAGCGCCTGCCCGTGGACTTCTGGAGCACGCTCTTCTGGAAGGACGACGAGCGCCAGGGGCGCGTGCGGGACCTCTCCGAGGGCGGTGCGACCCTCGAGACGGATCTGCCCATCGCCGCCGGCGAGTCCCTCGAGCTCACGCTCCAGCCCGGCAACTCCGAGCCGCCCATCACGGTGGAGGTGGCCGTGGTCCGCTCGGTGCAGTCGGGGCGCCTGGGACTGCAGTTCGTCAAGGTGAAGGGGGGCGACGACGCACGGCTCGGGAAGTTCCTCCGCGAGCAGCGCCCGGGACCGGGCTGATCCCTCCCGACCCAAAACCTGGACTTTCCCGCCACCGACCTGTCAGACTTCCGGAGAATCCCCATGGACCCGCTGACCTGCCCGAAGTGCCGGAGCCAGTTCGTGCGCCGCGTGGGCCGCGACGGCGCCGTCGAGCGGCTTCTGAGCGTCGCCTACGTCTACCCGTTCCGCTGCCAGATCTGCGAGCTCCGGTTCAAGCGCCTGCGATGGGGCGAGCGCTACGTCCGCGTGGAGCTGGATCGCCGCGACTTCACCCGGGTCCCGACGGCCATCTGGGCAGCCGTGGTGTGGCAGGGGCGCCAGAGCCAGGGCACGGTGCGCGACCTGTCGGTGGCCGGCTGCTGGCTCGAGATCGACGCGCCCATCCCCGTCGGGGAGCTGCTGCGGCTCACCCTCGAGCCCGAGGACGAGGCGCCCATCCACGTCGAGGTCGCCGAGGTGCGCTCCGTCCAGGGCGGACGCGCCGGAGTCAGGTTCGTCCGCGTCGAGCCCGTTCACCGCGAACGGCTTTGCCAGACCGTGGCCGATCTGCTCACCGCCGCGCCGCCCGCCTCCCCGCCCGGCTGAGCCGCAGCCCCATCCTCGCGGCCGGGACCCTCCATGGCTGACCCTGGGACACGACGAAGACATGGCATGTGCTGCCGTTGACAGTGAGTCATTACCGTGGTAATGATGAGCCATGGCGCTCGCGCAGTCGAAGCTAACGGTCCAGGGCCAGATCTCCGTGCCGGCCGAGATCCGCAGAAAGCTTGGCGTCGGTCCCGGGGCCGTCCTCGAGTGGGACGAAGACGGCGGACAGATCGTGGTGCGTCGAGCCGGTCGGTACACATCTGAAGACATGCACCGAGCGCTGTTCCCGAAGGGCGCTCCCGAGCCGCGGCCCCTTGAGGAATTGAAGGAAGGAGTCCGGCGGTACATCAGAAGGCGCCATGCGCGCCGTTGATACCAATGTTCTCGTCCGCCTCGCAACGCGAGACAATACGAAGCAAGTCGCCGCGGCAGAGAGGTTCATCTCTCCGGGGGCGTGGGTGCCGCACGTTGTCCTCGCGGAAGCCGTCTGGGTCCTGAGTGCTGTATACCAGCTCGGTCCGACCGGGATCGCAACCGCCGTCGAGATGCTCCTCAACCACAAGGACCTGACCCTTCAAGACGCTGATGCGGTTGCCGCTGCCCTCGCGCATTACCGCAAGAGGCCCGCGCTGGGCTTTTCCGACTGCCTCGTGCTCGAGGAAGCTCGAAAGGCGGGCCACCTGCCACTCGGCACATTCGACCGCGAGCTCGGCAAACTCGACGGCGCGCAGAGACTCTGACCACCTCGCCGCGTGATTGGGAGAACAAGAAAGGAGCCCCGCATGGCCACGATCGAGCGCTACTGCGCCAAGGACGTCTTCGACCCGCCCACCTACTCGCAGGCGGTGAAGGTCACGGGGGCCCAGACCATCCTCTTCCTCTCGGGCCAGGTGGCCTATGACGCCCAGGGCCACCCCGCCCACCGGGGCGACTTCGCCGCCCAGGCGCGGGTGGTGTTCCAGGCGATCCGCTCCCAGGTCGAGGCGGGGGGCGGCACCCTGGCGAGCGTCGTCAAGCTCAATACCTACCTCACGGACATCCGCCACCGCGCCGAGCTTCAGCCGGTGCGCGAGGAGTTCTTCGGCAAGAAGACGCCCGCCTCCACGCTCGTGGCGGTGGCCGCGCTGGCCCAGCCGGACTGGCTGATCGAGGTCGAGGCCATCGCGGTGGTGTGAGGGGCTGCGGTGACCGTGGCGATCAACCCGTTCATCTTCCGCGCCTACGACGTGCGCGGCAAGGTCGACATCGACATCACGCCCGAGGTCTTCGAGCTGGTGGGGCGCGCCTACGGCACGCTGATCCGCCGCAAGGGCGGGCGCACCGTCTCCCTCGGCATGGACAACCGGCTCTCCTCCCTCGCCCTCAAGGAGGGTTTCGCGCGGGGCTGCCTCTCGACCGGCCTGGATGTGGTGGACATCGGCGTCAACCACACCCCCCTCCTCTACTTCGCCACCGCCCACTGGGGCCTCGACGGCGGCGCCACCGTCACCGGCAGCCACAATCCGGTCTCTGACAACGGCGTCAAGATGGTCCACCCCGGGGCGGCGCCCCTCACCGAAGACGAGATCCAGGGGCTGCTCGCGGCGATCCGTCAGAGCGACTTCGAGCGTGGAGCGGGCCGGCGGACCACCCGCGACCCTAGGGAGGAGTACTTCGGCGCCATCACCGCCCACGTGAGGCTCGCGCGCCCGCTGCGCGTGGCGGTGGACGCGGGCAACGGCATCGCGGGGAGTTTCGCCCCTGAGTTGCTGCGGCGGCTCGGCTGCGAGGTGATCGAGCTCTACTGCGAGTCCGACGGGAGCTTCCCGAATCACCTGCCCGATCCCGAGATGGAGGAGAACACGCGGGACCTCGTCGCGCGGGTCCTCGAGATGCGGGCGGACGTGGGCATCGCCTACGACGGCGACGCCGACCGCATGGGCGTGGTGGACGAGCGCGGCCGCCGCCACGAGGCCGACCTGATCCTGGCGCTCCTGGCCCGGGATCTCCTGACGCGGCACCCCGGGGCCGAGATCGTCTTCGACGTCAAGTCCTCCCAGGTGCTCGTGGACGACATCCGGACGCACGGCGGCCGGCCCGTCATGTGGAAGACCGGCCACTCCCATATCAAGCGGAAGATGCGCGAGGACAAGATCCTGCTCGGGGGCGAGGTCTCGGGGCACATGTTCTTCGGCGAGAACTGGTATGGGGTGGACGACGGCATCCTCGCCTCCTGCAAGTTCCTCGAGGTGGTCTCGCGGAGCCCCGAGCCCGTCTCCTCCCACTTCGACACGCTGCCGCATCAGTTCGCCACGCCCGAGCTCAAGGCGCCCTGCCCCGATGAGAAGAAGTTCGAGGTGGTGGCTGACCTGGCGCGGGAGTTCACGGGGCGCTACGAGACCATCGACATCGACGGGGTCCGGATCCTCTTCCCCGAAGGCTGGGGGCTCGTGCGGGCATCCAACACGAACCCGTACCTCACCCTCCGGTTCGAGGCGAAGACCGAGCGGGGCCTCCGCGAGATGATGGAGACCGTCTATGACGCGCTCCGCCGCCATCCCTCCGTGAGCCTCCCGGCCTGAGCGCAACCGCGATGCGGCTGCATCCCTTCCGGGCGCTGCGCCCCATAGCCGATCTGGCGCCGCGCGTCGCGGCACCGGCCTATGACGTGGTCAGCCGCGAAGAGGCGGCCCGGCTCGCCGCCGGCAATCCGCTGTCCTTCCTGCACGTCAGCCGGTCGGAGATCGACCTGCCGGTGGACGTGGATCCCCATGACGGGCGCGTCTACGCGAAGGCGCGAGAGAATCTCGACCGCCTGGTCGCCGGCGGCGTGCTCCTGCGCGAGCCGTCCGCGTCCCTCTATCTCTACCGTCAGGTGATGCAGGGGCGGGCCCAGGTGGGCGTGGTCGGCTGCGTGCACGTGGAGGACTACGGGCAGGACATCATCCGCAAGCACGAGCGGACCCGGCCCGACAAGGAGGATGACCGCACCCGCCACGTGCTCGCGCTCGATGCCAACGCCGAGCCGGTCCTCCTGGCCTACCGGGGGCGCTCCGACCTGGCCGGGATGGGGGAGGCGGGGATGCAGGGGCCGCCGCTCTATGACTTCGTCGCGCTCGGCGGGGTGCGCCACACCGTGTGGCGGCTCGCCGATCCCGAGGCCTGGGTGGAGGCCTTCGGTGGCGTCGCTCGCGCCTATGTCGCCGACGGGCACCATCGCTCGGCCAGCGCCTGGCGGGCCGGGCGCGAGCGGCGAGCGGCGAACCCGCATCACCGGGGCGACGAGGAATACAACTGGTTCCTGGCAGTGCTCTTCCCGGCCGAGCAGCTACGCATCCTGCCCTATAACCGTGTGGTGCGGGACCTCGCGGAGCAGACGGCGGGGGACGTGCTGGAGCGACTCGGCAGGCTCGGGCGCCTGTCACCGACGAACGAGCCGACGCCGCCGCGCCCGGGGACCTTCGGCATCTATCTGGCGGGGCGCTGGCACCTCCTCGAGATCGCGGAGGCGACGATTGACCGGAAGGACCCCATCGGCGCCCTCGACGTCTCCCTCGTCCACGACCGCATCCTCGGTCCGGTGCTCGGCATCGGCGACCCGCGCACCGATCACCGGGTGGACTTCGTGGGCGGCATCCGCGGCGCGAAGGAGCTCGAGCAGCGCGTGGACTCCGGGGAGATGGCCCTCGCGGTCTCGATGTACCCGACCACGGTGGACCAGCTGCTGGCCGTGGCGGACGCGGGGGCGATCATGCCGCCCAAGAGCACGTGGTTCGAGCCGAAGCTTCTGAGCGGCCTCTTCGTCCACACGCTGGACTGACGGCCCGGCGGAAGGAGATCGCGATGGCCACCGACATCCGCGCGGAATCCGCGCCGTCCAGTCTGACGCTCAGGTCCGGCAACCAGATGGTGGCCGAGGGCGCCCTGCGCGCCGGCTGCCGCTTCTTCAGCGGCTATCCGATCACGCCCGCCTCGGAGATCTACCGCGAGATGACCGTGAGGCTCCAGGCGCGCGGGGACGTGGCCCTCGGCGCGCCGGATGAGATCTCCGCGCTCTGCTACTGCATCGGCGCCTCGCAGCGCGGCGCGAAGGCCATGACGGCGACCTCCGGTCCCGGCTGGGCGCTCATGATCGAGGCCTTCCAGTACGCCCTCATGACCGAGACGCCCGTGGTCGTCGTGCTCGTCCAGCGCCTCGGTCCCAGCACGGGCGGCGCCACCCAGGGCGCGCAGGGGGACGTCCTGCTGGCCGAGTTCGCGACCTCCGGCGGCTACACCGTGCCGGTCTTCGCGCCGAGCACCCCGGTCGAGTGCTTCACCCTCACGATGGAGGCCTTCAGCTGGTCGGAGGCGCTCCGGACTCCGGTGGTCGTCCTCAGCGACAAGGAGGTCGCCATGACCTACGAGGCGGTGGACCTCGCCCGTCTCCCCGAGGTGCCGGTCCACGCCCGGCCCATGGCCAGCGCCGAGGGCTACCGGCCCGTCCGGTTCGGCGCGCTCGACGAGGTGCCCCCGTTCGCTCCGCTCGCGGGCTCGCTCAAGGTCACGCTCACCGGCTCCGCCCACAACAAAGACGGCTGGCTCAGGAAGAACGACGCCGAGACCCTCGACGTGCTCCGCCACCTCGAGGCGAAGGTCGACGCGCGGGCCCGAGACATGGCCATGGTGACGCGCGACCTCCAGGAGGACGCAGACGCGCTCGTGGTGAGCTACGGCATCACGAGCCGGGCGGCGCGCGAGGCGGTGCGCCTCGGCCGCGCGGCGGGGCGGCGCCTGTCGTTCCTGGGCCTTCTCACCCTGTTCCCCATTCCCGTCGAGGCGATCCGCGAGGCGGCCCGGACGGTCAGGCGGGTGGTCGTCGCCGAGGAGAACCTCTCCGGGCTCTATCGCAAGGTGCTGGGCGGAGCGCTCCCCGATCTCGAGTGGCACGGCGTCAACACCCTCGGGAGGATGATCCGTCCCGCCGAGATCCTGGAGGCCCTATGACGACCGGCCCCGACCGGCAGTCCTTCCTCGGCGATCGCCCCGTCCCCTACTGCAAGGGCTGCGGCCACGGCCTCGTGGCGCGCCGCCTCGGCGAGGCGCTCGTGCGCCTCGGGCTCGACGCGAGCCAGATCGTCCTCACGAGCGACATCGGCTGCGTCGGGCTCGTCGACCCGCTGTTCCCCACCCTGCACACCGTCCACACGATTCACGGGCGCTCGACGGCCGTCGCCGCCGGCGCCGTCCTCGCGGACACGGTGCTCGGCGAGGGGCGGATGAAGAACATCGTGATGATCGGCGACGGCGGCGCCACCATCGGGCTCCTGCACCTGACTCAGGCCGCCCTCATGAACGTCGACCTCACGGTGCTGCTGCACAACAACATGCTCTACGGCATGACCGGCGGCCAGCACTCCGCGCTGACCCCCGAGGGCTTCGCCACCTCCACGACGCCCCAGGGCAACTGGGTGCCGGCTCTCGACATGGAGCAGCTCCTCCGCGGCTGCCAGGCCGGCTTCTTCGCGCGCCAGCTCGCCACCGACGCCGAGCTGGCCGACGTGATCGCCTCGGCGATCGCCTTCCCGGGCTTCGCCCTGGTCGAGATCCTCGAGCTCTGCACGGGCTTCGGCGTGCCGCTGAATCACATGGACGGCAAGGCGCTCAGGGCGCTGGCCGAGGCCGACGGGCGCCAGCTCGGCACGCGAATCCACCGCAACGACCGGCGGCCCTATCACGAGGTCTATCGCGAGCGCTTCCCCGCGCCGTCCGGGCGCCCGGAGGCGACGCGGGGTGACGGGAGCCCTGCCCGTGTCTTCGCGCACCGGCTCCAGCGCCCGGCGACGGTGGTCGTCGCGGGCAGCGCCGGGGAGCGGGTACAGACGGCCGCGGCGATTCTCTGCCAGGCCGCCATCCTCTCCCGGCTCCACTGCGTCCAGAAGAACGACTATCCGGTGACCGTCGGCAGCGGCTTTTCGCTCTCCGAGGTGAAGCTCGCCCCCGAGCCGATCCTGTACACGGGCGCTGATGCGCCCGACGCCGTGCTCATCACCTCCGCCGACGGGCTCCGGGAGGTCCGGGGGCGCGGCGATCTCAACCGGCTGGGGCCCGGCGGTGTCGTCATCGCGGACGAGAGTCTCGCCAGCGAGCTCTCCGGCGACGGGGTGCTCACCCTCCCGCTCCGGCGCGCGCTCTCCCCGGACACGGCCGCGCTCGGGGCCGTCGCCATCCTGAACCAGCGCAACGGCATGCTCGAGCGAGAGGCGCTCCTGGCCGCGATCGGCGTCCTCGCCGGCGACGGCCGCGCGGCCCTCGAGCGCGCGGTGGAGACCGCCGTGTCCCTCGCCGGGCAAGCCGCGGCGGACCCCGCAGAGGAGGGCGGACGATGACGACGGGCCTCGTGAGCCGCACCGACGCGATCCTGCTGATCGTGGACATCCAGGACAAATCTACCAGACCGCCGTGGACCTGGTCCGGACGGGCAACGCCGTGTTCGTCCTCGACGACGCCGTCGCCTCGCGGAGCCTGCACAACTACCAGAGCGCGCTCCAGGCGCTCCGCGAAGCGGGGTGCACCGTGTGCAGCACGGAATCGGCGATCTTCCAGCTCCTCGAGCGGGCGGCCACGCCCGAGTTCAAGCAGGTGGCGCCACTGATCAAGTGAGGGCACTCCCGCTCGTCCGGGTCCCCACGTTCCTCGAATGACGGTATCATCGGCAGGGCCGGAGGGGTCGCCGAGCCATCGGCAGCGATGGGCCGCTCCGCCCAGGGCCACCAGCGTGGAACCGAAGATCAAGGTCTGGGTCACCTTCTTGCAATTGTGCTCCGCCTAGCATATTAGTCTTGGGCGAGGATTTCACTCCGTCCGACATGAGACTCTGGGGCAACGAGTACGACCTGCGCGAGGCTGCGGGCGCCTTCGGCGACCTCGGCACCCTCATCCCCTTTCTCGTCGGCTACCTCACCATCAGCAAGCTCGACCCGGTGGGCGTGCTCGTGGCCTTTGGCCTCTTCAAGGTCGTGGCCGGCCTGTACTTCAGGACCCCCATGCCCATCCAGCCCATGAAGGCCATCGGGACCGTGGCCATCAGCCAGGCCGGCGCCATCACCCCGGGAGCCATCTGGGCCTCCGGCCTCTTCACGGGGATCCTCTGGCTGGTCATGGGGCTGACGGGCGCCGTGAGCTGGATCGCCCGACTCACGAGCCGCCCGGTCGTCCACGGGCTTGTCCTGGGGCTGGGGCTCGCCTTCATGCTCGAGGGCATCCGGCTCATGGCAGGCGACGCCCTCATGGCGATCGTCGCCGTGAGCCTCACCTTCCTCCTGCTCTCGCGCGAGCGCGTCCCGGCCATGCTCATCCTCCTGCTCCTCGGCGCCGCCGTCGCCATCGCCCGGCAGCCCGGGCTGCTGGGCGAGCTGGGCAGCATGGCCTTTCGCTTCCAGCTGCCGCACCTGGCGCTCGCCGCCCTCCGATGGGAGGACACCCTGACCGGCGTGTTCGTCCTCGGGCTGCCACAGGCCGCCCTGACGCTGGGCAACGCGATCATCACGACAGTCGAGGAGAACAACACCCTGTTCCCGGACCGGCGCATCGGCGTTCGCCAGGTGGCCATCGACCACGGGCTCATGAATCTGGTCGGCACCTCCCTCGGGGGCGTCCCCATGTGCCACGGCGCCGGGGGCATGGCCGGCCACGTCCGCTTCGGCGCCCGCACGGGCGGCTCGCTGGTCATCCTCGGCCTCCTCGTGCTCTTCGTGGGCCTGTTCCTGGCGGACTCGGCCGCCACGCTGTTCAAGCTCTTCCCCCCCTCGGTGCTCGGCGCCATCCTCTTCTTCGCGGGGCTCGAGCTTGCGGCGGGCTCACAGGGCGGCGGCGTGGACAGGAACGACCGCTACGTATTGCTCGTCACGGCGGGCGTGTCCATGTGGAATATGGGCGCGGGGTACCTTGCGGGATTGCTCCTGTGGCACTGTTTCCAGCGGGGATGGCTCAAGGCGTGATCCCGGGATTGGTGCTCGCATGAGCACGGCCCACTGGCTCGTCCTGGCCTACCTCACCGCCGACAGCGATCTCGAGGCCGAGCTGCTGAAGGACCTCGCGAGATGGAGCGGGTGCGCTCCCGCTCGGGCTCAGTCGAGATCCTGGCCCAGCTCGACCGCGCCCCCGGCCACGACGCCTCCAGGGGCGCCTGGCAGAGCGCTCGGCGTTACCAGGGCTCGTGGGCCCGTCTGCGGGCGGGTGGCGAATGCGGCTCCGCGGGCGTGGCCGCGGCCTGAGCCGTGCGCCGGAGCGAGCGCGCTGGAAGCTACCGGAGGGCGTGCACGGCGAGGGCCGCGCCGGAGACCGATGAGTTGCCGCGCCCTCACGCCACCACGCGCGAACCCGGGGCCAAGGCGTGCGCCGTATCCTGCACGCCGCAGGCCCCGCGAGCACCGGCCGTGCACGCCGCGCGCCGCCGAGAAGGCAGGAGGCACCCTGACAGCTCACCGCAAGAATGTGCCCCGACACCAGAAGATCCAGTAGAATACGGCTGTTTCGCGCGGTCCCATTAGCGGACGAGGCGGAGGACAGCGTGGCCGATCCTTTACCCGACCAGATCATCCGGAAGATCGACGAGGTCAAGGACGGCTATCACCGGCTCGTCCTCGTCGTCGCGCCCGAAGGGGCGGGCAAGACCGCCGCGCTTCACACGGTCGGTGAGCGCCTGGGAGCGCCATGCATCAATCTCAACCTGGAGCTATCGCGGAGACTCCTCGACCTCACGGAACGCCAGCGCTCGCTGCATGTCCAGGAACTGGTCGAGGAAGTCGTCGCCGAAACCGGCGCCAGCTTGGTCCTGCTCGACAACATCGAGATCCTGTTCGATCCGAAGCTCCAGCAGAAGCCGCTCCGCTGCCTGCAGCAGCTCGCGCGACGCCGCACGGTGGTGGCCACGTGGGGCGGCGCGGTGGCGGACGATGGAGCCATCTCGGCTGTGCTGACCTACGCCACGCCGGGTCATCCTGAGTACCGGCGATACTCCGCGAACGATCTGACCATCGTGACCCAGGTGATGGCACCTATCGCATGAGCGGCCACGATGCCGCACGCGAGTCCCAGCGATGAAATACGCGGACCTGATCCAGTTCGACCCCATCGAGACGGTCGTCCAGCTTCGTGACGCCGACAAGGTTGCAGCCGCCCGCTGCCTGGTTTCGACGTATGTCATCTCGGACACGATGGCCGACAAGCTGGCCAACCTCGTGTTCGCCCACCTCCAGTTCGAGCAGCCTCAAGACAACAAGGGTCTCCTCATCGTCGGCAACTACGGCACCGGAAAGTCGCACCTGATGTCGGTGATCTCAGCGGTGGCCGAGCACGCCGACCTGGTGCAGGTTCTTCGCCACACAGATGTCGCGAAGGCCGCAGGGAGGGTGGCCGGAACATTCAAGGTGGTCCGGGTCGAGATCGGCGCCACGACGATGTCGCTACGCGACCTTCTGTGCCAGGAGCTCGAGGAACACCTCGCGCAGCTCGGCGTCTCTTTCGCGTTCCCCTCCGCCGGCGAGGTCAGGAGTCACAAGCCGCTGTTCGAGCAAATGATGGCGGCGTTCCAGCAGCGCTGGCCCGACCACGGGCTCCTGCTCGTCGTCGACGAGCTCCTCGACTACCTGCGCACCCGGACGGACCATGCCCTGATCCTGGACCTCGGCTTCCTCCGCGAGATCGGGGAGGTCTGCCGGGATCTCCGATTCCGCTTCGTCGGCGGCATCCAGGAGATGCTCTTCGACAATCCGCGCTTCCAGTTCGTGGCCGACAGCATGAGGAGAGTCAAGGACCGCTTCGAGCAGGTACTCATCGCCAGGGACGACATCAAGCACGTGGTGGCCGAGCGGCTCCTGCGCAAGACATCCGAACAGCAGGCGCTGATTCGCCAGCACCTGCAGCCGTTCGCCAAGTTCTACGGGGCGATGAACGAGCGTATGGACGAGTTCGCCCGTCTGTTCCCGGTGCATCCCGACTACATCGCCACCTTCGAGCAGATTCGCGTCGTCGAGAAGCGGGAAGTCCTGAAAACGCTGTCGAACTCCATGAAGCAGCTCTTGCCGCAGGAGGTCTCGGCGAACGATCCGGGCCTGCTCGCCTACGACACTTACTGGGCGGCCATCCGTGAGAATCCCTCGTTCAACGCAATCCCCGACGTCAAGGCAGTCATCGACTGCAGCCAGGTGCTGGAAGGCCGCGTTCAGCAGGCGTTCACACGGCCTGCGTCTCGGCCGATGGCCCTGCGGATCATCCATGGCTTGAGCGTCCACCGCCTCACGACCGGTGAGATCGACAGCCCTCTCGGGGCCACTGCCGCCGAGCTGCGGGACGGTTTATGCCTGTACCAGCCCGGGATCGAGCAGATGGGTGGGGTGCCAGCAGACGACTTGCTCGGGCAGATCGAGGTGGTGCTCCGCGAGATCATCAAGACCGTTAGCGGTCAGTTCATCTCCCTGAATGCCGAGAACCAGCAGTACCACCTCGATCTCAAGAAGACCGCGGACTACGACGCGCTCATCGACAAGCGCGCCGAGACGCTTGGGAGCGATCTCCTCGACCGCTATTACTTCGACGCGCTGAAGCGGGTCATGGAGTGTGCAGACGTCACCGTGGTCAGCGGCTACCACATCTGGGAGCACGAGTTGGAATGGCGCGAGCGGAAGGCCGCGCGACTGGGCTATCTGTTCTTCGGCGCTCCGAACGAGCGGTCGACGGCGCAACCCCCGCGCGACTTCTACCTGTATTTTCTCCAGCCCCACGACCCACCTCCCTTCAGGGATGAGCGGCGGGGCGACGAAGTGTTCTTCCGCCTGACCGCCCCGGACGACGAGTTCCGGGACGCTCTGCGCCGGTACGCGGGAGCGCGCGACCTGGCGGGCACGTCGTCGGGCCAGGCCAAGAAGACTTACGAGGACAAGGCCGAGGACGCGCTTGGCAAGCTGACCAAGTGGCTTCGAAATCACATGACGACGGTCTTCCAGGTCGCGCACCAGGGACGCCAGAAGCCCTTGCTCGAGTGGGTCAAGGGGAAGGTCCCACCGAGATCCGGCGCGAGCATCAACGTCCGTGACCTCGTGAACGCCGTGGGGTCAATCTGCCTCGCCTCCTCCTTCGAGGAGCAGAGCCCGGACTACCCGACCTTCTCGATCCTCATCACCAGCGATAACCGGAAGCAGGCCGCCCAGGACGCCTTGCGCTGGCTCACCGGCCGCCAGCAGACGAAGCAGGGGGCCGCCGTGCTCGACGCGCTCGACCTGCTCGATGGCGAGAAGCTTCGTCCGCAGTCGTCGAAGTATGCCCGGCACATCCTTGACCTGCTCGGACAGAAGGGCCACGGCCAGGTGCTCAACCGGCCGGAGCTGATCCACGACGTCCTTGGCGTGGAGTACGACATGAAGTTCCGTCTCGAGCCCGAGTGGGTCGTCGTTCTCCTGGCTTCGCTGGTCTACACCGGGGACCTGACGCTGAGCCTGCCCGGCAAGAAGTTCGACGCAAGCGGGCTCGACCAGCTGGCCGCCACGCCCGTCGACGACCTGATCGCCTTCAGGCACGCCGAACGACCGAAGGAGTGGAGCCTCCCCGCAATCAAGGCGCTCTTCGAGTTGGTGGACCTGCCCACTGGACTGGCCACCCAGATTACCCAAGGAAGCGACGAGCCAATCGTGGCGCTGGCGACCGAGGTCGCCAAGCGCGTCGAGCGGATCGTGGTCGCTCAGCAGAAGCTGCAGGACGGGTTGGCCTTCTGGGGCAAGGCCGTCCTCGCGGAGAACGAGCAGGCGGAAATCGGTCAGCGGCTCGTCAAGACCAAGGCCTTCCTCGAGTCCCTCCAGGCGTACAACTCCGCGGGGAAGCTCAAGAACTTTCGCTACACCGCCGACGAGGTGACGGCCCAACGGATCGGCCTGGATTCGCTTCGCGAAGTCGAGGGCCTGACGGAGCTGGTCGCCGATCTCGCCCCGGCAGCGGCCTATCTCATGACGGCAGAGCACGTCCTGCCGGCCACCCACTCCTGGGTGTCCACCATGCAGACCCAGAAAGCCCAGATCATGGCCGAGGTCGGCAGCCCGCAGAGACGGACATCGCCGTCGTTCCGCCAGCAAGTGGCCCAGCGCCTCGGTGCGCTGAAGGCAGACTACGTCGAGACCTACCTGCTCGAGCACGCCAAAGGGCGCCTCGACGCCAGCGTCGACAGGCGCAAGACCAAGCTGATGAAGGATGGGCGCCTGGACCGGCTCTCCAAGCTCTCGGCCATCGAGCTGATGCCGCGCCAGCAGCTCATCGATGTCCGGGAGCGCCTCGCCACCCTGAAGCCGTGCTACGCCGTCGGCAAGCCCGAGCTCGAGGCCGACCCGGTGTGCCCGCACTGCCAGCTCCGTCCGGCGAACGAGCCTCCGGCCGCTCCCGCCTCGGCCCAGCTCGCCCAGCTCGACCAAGAGCTGGACACGCTCTCCAGCGACTGGACGCGCGCGCTCCTGGCAAACCTGGAGGACCCGACCACCAAGGGCAACCTCGCCCTGCTCAAGCCGGCGCAGGGCAAGGTGATCGAGGCGTTCCTCAAGTCACGCACGCTGCCCGACGATCTCAGCAACGCCTTCATCCAGGCCGTCCAGGAGGTGCTCTCCGGCCTGCAGAAGGTCGTGGTCACTGGCGCCGACCTCCGCACCGCTCTCCTGGCGGGAGGGTCGCCGGTCACCCCCGTCGAGCTGAGAAAGCGCTTCGACGACTATCTGGCCGGCTTGGCGAAGGGTAAGGACCCGGCCAGGGTCAGGATTGTCATCGAGTAGCCGGCTAAATGGCCGCCCGGTTCACTGACGCGGAGATCGCGGAACTGCTCGCGGAGCCGAAGCCCTTGCCCTACGACTACCAGGGACGCCTCCAGCTCCGCCAGCGGTCCGGTCACGAACGTGCCGAGTTGGATGTCCGCACTCCCTCGGGGAATCGCTTCCGAATCCTGCTCCGACAGAACATGCGCAATGCCCTGGACTTCTCGGCGATCATCGCCCACGCCCCACCAAACTCCAGCCTCTTCTTCCGGCTCCGTCGCTACAATGGCAGGAGCCATGAGCATACCAACCGGCTCGAAGGCACGACCTTCTACGACTTCCACATCCACCTGGCCACCGAGCGCTATCAGGCCCTGGGAGGGAAGGAGGAATCCTTCGCCGAGCCGAGCAACCGCTTTGCCGATCTCCGCGGGGCCCTCAACTGCTTGCTCGATGACTGCGGCTTCCGCCTGCCCGACACCCCTCAGCTCTCGCTCCTCGAAGGGCTCACGCCGTGACTCCTGAGGCTGTCGAGCGAGACTTCCGCGAGAAGGTCTGCGACCAGCTCCGCCTCGCCTCGGAGGGCCTCGACCGCTACCGGGTATTCACCCCGTTCCAGTTCGAGGATGGCGACCATCTCGCCATCGTGTTCAAGCGCGAGGGCAGCTCCTGGGTGCTCTCCGATGAGGGGCACACCTACATGCACCTCACGTACGAGCTCGACGAGCGCGATCTGCACAAGGGCACGCGCGAGAAGATCATCACGAACGCCCTGTCCGTGTTCGCCGTGGAGGATCGCGAAGGCGAGTTGGTCCTCAGGATCGAGGACGAGCGCTACGGGGACGCCCTCTACAACTTCGTCCAAGCACTCCTCAAGATCACGGACGTCACTTATCTCTCCCGCGAGCGGGTCCGCTCCACGTTCCTCGAGGACTTCCGCGCGTTGATGGAGGAGACGGTGCCTGAGAGCCGACGTGCTTTCGACTGGTACCATCGCGAGCGCGATCCGGACGCCAAGTACGGCGTCGACTGCCGGATCAACTCGATGGCGCGGCCGCTCTTCGTCTTTGCCGTCCAGAACGACGACAAGGCGCGCGACACGACCATCACCTTGCACCAGTTCGAAAAGTGGGGCCTCGCCTTTCGCTCGGTGGCCGTCTTCGAGGACCAGGAGTCAATCAACCGACGGGTGCTGGCCCGATTCAGCGACGTGGGCGAGAAGCTCTTCTCGAGTCTGGGGGCGAACCGGGACCGCATCGTCCAGTACGTGCAGGATTCCATGAATGGCTGAACGTAAGAGGTCGGGTTCGAAGAGTGCATCTGCGTCCCGGAAGCGGACGCCCAGGGCTCGTGCCAAGGGTCGCACCGGCGAGCTCTTCATCGAGGCCGGTGGCCAGCTCCGAATGACCGACAAGTCCGCCGAGCAAGTCGCTATCGAGTCCGGCCGGGTGGAGTGCCTCGGCGTGACGTTCGACAGCGAGGACGCGAGGCGGCAGCACTTCATGGCGCGGCTCCGTGAGAAGCTCAACGATCCGGAGTTTCGCAAGATACCGGGCTTCCCGGTCGCCACCGACGAGGACATCCTGCGCCTCTCGGACCCGCCATACTTCACGGCGTGCCCGAACCCGTTCCTGGAGGAGTTCGTCCGCCATCACGCCCGCCCCTTCGACCCGGCCGAGGTGTATCGGCGCGAGCCCTTCGCCGTCGATGTCAGCGTCGGGAAGACCGACCCGCTCTATAAGGCCCACGCCTATCACACAAAGGTCCCCCATCTCGCCATGGTCCCGTCGATTCTGCATTACACCCGCCCCGGCGACATCGTCCTTGACGGTTTCGCCGGCTCGGGGATGACAGGGGTCGCGGCCCAGTGGTGCGAGTCCGCGCCCAGGAGCTATCGCCAGCGGATCGAGCAGGAGTGGAAGCAAGAAGGCCGCCCGGCGCCAGAGTGGGGCGCGCGCCGCGTCGTTCTGAACGATCTTGGGCCGGCCGCGACTTTCATCGCCGCCAACTACAACCTGCCCTTCGATGTCCGAGCCTTCACGAGGAAGGCCCAGCGGATCCTCGACGACGTGGAGCGCGAGCTCGGCTGGATGTACGAGACCCTCCACACGGACTGGAAGACCAAGGCGCGGATCAACTACACCGTCTGGAGCCAGGTGTTCTCGTGCCCCGAGTGCAGCGGCGAGGTGGTCTTCCTCGACGAGGCGCTGGACGAAGAGAGCAAGCGGGTCCGCGACGAGTTCCCGTGCCCGAGCTGTGGGGCCACGCTGAGCAAGGACAACCTCGAGCCGGCGTTCGAGACCACCGTGGACCCGGCCACCGAGCAGCCGTGGAAACGCGTCCGCTTCCGGCCGTCGCTGATCCAGTACACGGTCGGCAAGAAGCAGCACGAGAAGGCGCCAGACAACCGCGACCTAGCGGTCCTCGACCGGGTCGTGAAGCTCCCCTCCCCGGCGGAGGTACCCAGGGACCGCTTCCCGATCGAGCAGATGTATCACGGGTCGCGACTCGCCCCGAAGGGCTTCAGCCACGTCCATCACATGTTCCTGCCGCGGGCCGCGCAGGCGCTGGGGTCACTCTGGCGGAAGGCGGCGACGGAGCCTGACACGCGGCTCCGCAACATCCTGCTCTTCTTCGTCGAGCAGGCGATCTGGGGTATGTCAGTCCTGGCCCGCTACACGCCGACGCACTACTCCCAGGTGAACCAGTACCTGACAGGCGTCTACTACGTCGCCTCTCAGATCGTTGACGTGAGCCCTTGGTACATCCTTGCCGGGAAGCTCTCGCGCTTGAGCAGCGCCTTCGCGCGTCCAGTGTCGGTCCCCGGGACAGCGGCAGTCACCACCGGCACCTGCGCTGCGCTCGCAATGCCCGACATCTCAGTTGACTACGTCTTCACCGATCCCCCCTTCGGGGCAAACATCTTCTACGCGGACCTGAACTTTCTCGTCGAGGCCTGGCATCGCGTCCGGACCGACGCCGCGCCGGAGGCAATCGTTGATCAGCCGAAAAAGAAGGGGCTCCACGAGTACCAGGAACTGATGACCCAATGCTTCACCGAGTACTGCCGCGTCCTGAAACCCGGCCGGTGGATGACCGTCGTCTTCCACAACTCTAGCAACGCAGTCTGGAACGCCATCCAGGAAGCCATGCTCGCCGGCGGGTTCGTCGTTGCCGAGCAGCGCGCCTGGGACAAGCACGAGCAGACCCTCGAGCTGCGGGCCCTTCTCGATCAGAACTTCCTCGCCTACCCTGGGACGGGCCCGATTCCCGAGCCGCTCTGGACGTGGATGCAGAAGAGCTCGTCGATACGCCCCACCATGAAGGACCAGACGCCCGAAACAGCGAACGCCCAGCTCCGGAACGAGGTCAAGGACCGCTGGTACGTCCCCGATCCCAACCGCGCCACCGACCTCGAGAAGATCAGGGAACGGGCACTCCTCAAGGATTTCGATACGTACCGGCAGGCCCCGCAGAAGAAGCTCCGGTCGTTCCGCCTCGAGGCGGTGCGCACGGGCTTCCGGGCTGCCTGGGCAACCCGCGACTACGCCACGATCCTGGCCGTCGCGGACAAAATGCCGGAAGAGGTGCTGCAGGAGGATCCCCAGCTTCTCATGTGGTACGACCAGGCCCTCGCGCGTAGCGGGGCAGTCGGAGGAACGGTGTGAGCGAGGGCCTGCGGCTATTCTCCATCGGCCACTCGAACCACCCCGCCGAGGGATTCTCGGGCCTCCTCAAGAAGCACGACATCGACGTCCTCGTCGACGTCCGCTCATACCCGTACTCCCGCTACGCTCCTCAGTTCGATACATCCGGCTTGAAGGCTCTCCTCGCGAAGGCTGGTGTGAAGTACCTCTACCTCGGCCGCGAGCTTGGTGGGCGCCCCGAGGGCGACGACTACTATGACGCCCAGGGTCACGTCCTGTACGCACGGCTCGCCACGTCTTCCCTCTTCCTGGAAGGCATCGATCGGCTACAAAAGGGGGCGCAGACGTACCGGGTCGCCGTCATGTGCGCCGAAGAGGATCCGCTGAACTGCCATCGCCGGCTCCTCATCGGCCGCGTCCTGCGAGAGCGCGGCGTCGCGCTGGACCACATCCGCGGCGACGGCACACTCCAAGCCGAGGACGAGTTGCTTCGCGCGGAGGCTCGGCACCACCAAGACAGCGAGCAGAGCAGCTTGTTCGCCACGCCTCAGGAGGCCGCATGGCGGTCTACACGATCGGTTTCACGAAGAAATCAGCCGCCGAGTTCTTCGGAGCGCTGAAGCGGGCCGGCGTCAAGCGCCTGCTGGACGTCCGCCTCAGCAACTCCTCTCAGCTCGCAGCGTTCACCAAGAAGGACGACCTCGCCTACTTCCTCCAGGAGATCCTCGGCGCGAACTACAAACACGAGCCGCTCCTAGCTCCAACGCGGGAGGTGCTCGACCGGTACAAGAAGCAGCGGGGAAGCTGGCACGACTACGAGGTCGCCTTCCTGCAGCTGATGAAGCAACGCGGCATCGAGTCCCGGCTGGACCGATCCCTGTTTGACGGGCCCACGGTCCTCTTGTGTAGCGAGGCCACCGCCGAGCGCTGTCACCGGCGTCTCGTCCTCGAGTACCTTCGCGACCACTGGGGCGACCTCGAGATCGTCCACCTGTAGAGGGCAGACCCTCGCGAATCGTGGATCTCTGGGGCGAGGGGATCTGCCGCGTCTGGCTGTCCACACGCGATACGGTCGTCCGCGTCCGGCCCGATCGGCTCCAGCCAGTTGGCCAGCAAGGCCTCGCTACCCCTGCACGGGTGGTCTACGCTGCCGCCGCCGCACGCATCGCCGACTCCCTCGCGCACGACACCCTGCTCGCTCCGATCGAATCGACGGTCATCCCCCTCCCTCACCAGATCCACGCCCTCTCACGGGCGATGGCTGGCGATCGCGTCCGGTATCTCCTTGCCGACGAGGTTGGGCTCGGCAAGACCATCGAAGCTGGCCTCATCATGCGGGAACTCAAGCTCCGGGGCCTCGTACGTCGGACGCTTGTGGTCGTTCCAAAGGGGCTGGTTGCCCAGTGGGTCGCCGAGATGCGCACCCACTTCGACGAGGACTTCCACCCTCTCACTCCCGGCGAGTTCGTCTCCTATCGGCGTCTCGATCCCGACGAGAACCTCTGGCGGCGCTACGACCAGGTCGTCTGCCCGCTGGACTCCGTCAAGCCCGTCGACGCGCGGCGGGGCTGGTCCAGGACGGACGTTGCGGCCCGCAACCGTGAGCGCTTCGACGATCTGCTTGCGGCCGGCTGGGACTTGATCATCGTCGACGAGTCCCATCGTCTCGGCGGTAGCACGGACCAGGTCGCACGCTTCAGGTTGGGCGAGGGCCTGGCGGAAGCCTCACCGTACCTGCTCCTCCTGTCAGCCACTCCGCATCAAGGCAAGACCGATGCGTTTCATCGTCTCGTGTCGCTGCTCGACCGCACGGCCTTTCCCGATCCCTCTTTCATCTCGCGCGAGCGGGTGCAGCCCTACGTGATCCGGACGGAGAAGCGCCGCGCCATCGACGTGGCCGGCGAGCCGCTCTTCCAACCTCGGCACACCCGGCTCCTCCCGGTCACCTGGGACGAGCGCCACGCTCCCCAGCGCGCCCTCTACGAGGCCGTGACCGAGTACGTCCGGGAAGGCTACGACAGGGCCCGCCGGGAGAAGCGCCAGCACATCGGCTTCTTGATGCTCCTCATGCAGCGTCTCGTGACGTCGAGCACGCGCGCGATCCGGTCGGCGCTGGAGCGGCGCCTCGAAGTCCTCCAGACCCCGCCCGCTCAGCTCAGCCTCGACACGGACCTCTCCGCCGACGAGTGGTCCGACATGGACGGCCAGGAGCAGGTCGACGCCGTTCTCGGCGCGGCCGTGAGTGCCCTGCGCAGCGAGCGGGCCGAAGTCGAGGCCCTGCTGGACGCCGCGAGAGCGTGCGAGGCTACAGGCCCGGACACCAAGGCGGAGACTCTCCTCGACCTCGTCTATCTTCCTGGCGTTCGCGCCCACCGCCTTCGCGAGCTTGACCGAGAAGAGCGAGCGTGGCGGGACACACTGGACCGACGCGCACGGGTCCAGCCCGAGTTGACGCCAATCCTGATCGTCCGCATCCACGGCGGAGCTCCGTGATGAGCGGGCGCAGGCCGAGTTGGCGCGACCAGGTCCTGAAGGCGTTCACGCCCCAGGTATCCAGGCTCACGCTCGCCGCGGACCCCGACGGCCTCTTGCTGGAGGAGGGCGTTCTGACGGGCGTCCGTGAGCGAGGCTTTGATCTCATCCCGTTCGATGATCACATCGCCTTCAGGTACGCCTACGAGTCGAAGTACCGGGCGCGATGGGACCGGGGCGAGTCCACTGATCTCGTCGTCGTTCTACGAGCGCCGAGCGCCGATCTCGCCACGCTGCCGTACGATCTGCTGAGAGCTGGCCGCCGTCTCTCGTTCAGCCTGGCCGACCTCTTCCCGAGCCTGAGCTATCCCGTGATCGACTGCCTCGACCGGGGCGACCTCGATGCGCTGTGGCGAGCGCAGGCCGACGATCCCCCTGGCCAACTCGGTGACACCGCGACTAAGAGCTATGTGCTCCGCCACGTGTTCGAGATCCTCCCGGAGCAGATCCGGCGCCCGGCAGACCTCCTCCGGGTCCTCCTGCGACGCCACTTCCGCAACCGGGTCGTGCCCGGGATCCTCGACGAGCACATCATCCGGATTCTGCGAAGCGACGGGCGCTTCACCGACTGGCCGCTGGAGCAGATCGTGCCCGACCGGGTGGCCTTCTTCGCGTTCCTGCAGGAGCGATGGCCGGTCTTCCTCGCCAGCCAGGCCCCGGGTGAGGCGGGGCGCACAGCGGAGCCAGTGTCCTCGTACGGGCTCCGCTTTCCTGGTCCCGCAAATCTCCCGTTCGACCATGAGGACGTCCGGGTTTACATCGACAGCTTGTTCCTGGAAGGTCACCTCCGGCCCGTCGAGCATCCGCGAGCCCCTGCGTGGGCCAAGACCTGGGCGGCCGTCGGCCTCCGGATCGACCCCATCGCCGACCGTGCGCGGAAGGCCGGGCACCTCCTCACGAGCGCGACCGACTCCGTTCCCGGCCCCGAGGCCCGGCATACGGACTGGCTCAGCTTCGCGCTCCGATGGGGGGAGCTGTTGGCGCTCCACCACGCTGACGGCACCGCCCTCGAGCCGAACTTGCTCGGCCGGTTCGCAAGAACGCGGTCGAGCATCGACGAGGCCTTCACGGCGTGGGTCGGCAGTCGCTACGGCAGCCTGCACAATCAACCCGCCGTGCCGCCGGTCATGGTGCACCATCTGCCAAGGCACCTCGCGCACCTGATGACGGCCCGCGATGCGCGGAAGGTCGCCCTCGTGGTCATGGACGGGCTCTCCCTCGATCAGTGGGTCACGATCCGCGAGAGCGCGCTCGCCGGCCAGCCGGAGCTTCTGTGCCGCGAGCGCGCGCTCTTCGCCTGGGTTCCCACCCTGACTGCGGTTTCACGCCAAGCCCTCTTTGCCGGGAAGGTGCCTCTGTTCTTTGCCGCGAGTCTCTGCACGACCGACAAGGAGCCGAAGCTCTGGAGCCAGTTCTGGGCCGACCAGGGGCTGGCCTCGACGGCTGTCTCCTACGCGAGGGGCCTCGGTGATGGCCCCCTCGCCGACGTCGAGGAGCTCACCGCCAATCCTGCCAACCGAGTCCTGGGACTCGTCGTCGACAAGGTCGACCGCATCATGCACGGCGTCGAGCTTGGCACGGCCGGCATGCATGCGCAGGTGCGGTTGTGGGCACGCTCGGGCTATCTTGCCAGCTTGCTGGCTCTCCTCGTGGAGCGGGGCTACGAGGTTCACCTGACCTCGGATCACGGCAACATCGAGGCGACAGGCATGGGGCGGCCCGCGGAGGGTGCCCTCGCCGAGGAACGCGGGGCCCGTGCGCGCGTCTACGCGAACAGCCTCCTCCGCCGAGCCGTCAAGCAGCAGTTCTCACGCTCGATCGAATGGCCGTCCCTCGGACTCCCTGACGACTACTGCCCCCTGCTCGCTGAAGGGCGCGAGGCGTTCGTGCCGGTCGGCGAGTCGGTCGTCAGCCATGGCAGCATCGCTCTCGAGGAACTGATCGTCCCCTGGGTGCAGATCGGACCGCAGCGAGCATGAAGCCCGGCGAGATCGGTTTCGACCGGCGGCTGCGGCGCGAGTGGCTCGATTTCGTCGCGGACTGCGCGGCCGCGCACGTCGCCCCGGACGTGATCCGGGCGAAGCTTCACGATCTGCTCGGCCCGGTGGTCGCCGAGTCCGGCGAGCGAGGAGCACGATCGAAGACGATCACCGTGCTGTTGCGCCTCTGGGTCGTCTTCGACCCGAGGACCGACGGGCTTCGCCTGGACGCCCTCCGCCGCTTGCCGACCTGCGCGCCCGGTGAGCGCCTCACCCTGCACTGGGGCCTGGCCATGGCGGTGTACCCATTCTTCGCCGACGTGGTGTCGTCCATTGGTCGGCTCCTGCGCCTGCAGCCGACGGTCAGCCTCGCCGAGGTCGTTCGCCGCACAAAGGAGAAGTGGGGCGACCGGGAGCGGGTGGCTCGGTCGGCTCGCCACGTGCTGCAGTCGATCAGGGACTGGGCCGTGCTGGCCGAAACCGGATCTGCCGGGGTCTACCAGGCGGCGCCACCGCAGGCCGCGCTCCGGGGCGATCTGGCCCTCTGGATGATCGAGGCTGTCTTGCAGGGATCTGGCACCTCGATCGGCTCCTTGCGCCAACTCGAGCGTGCTCCGGCCCTGTTCCCCTTCACGCTTACGGTGCGGTCGGCCGAGATAGAACGCGGCTCCAGACTTGAGCTCGTACGACAAGCTGGGGATGAGGACACGGTCGGGCTGCGGACGGCGCAGCACACTCATTGAGTGTTACGCGCCACCGTCGACCTGCTGCGGTGCTCTCCCGTGGCGCATTACTCCGGCGACCGATCGGGCCGCCCTGAGTAGGCGCACAGGACGTCGGCCCAGCGCGTGCGCCCGGCGAAGTCCAGCTCGCTGTAGGGAATCGACATGTCGCCGCCCACCGGACAGTAGATCGACAACCCGCGCGCCGCCGCCAGGCGCGTGCCCACGTGCCCCTCGGCAACGAGCGGGGACCGTAGGAAGGATGAAGGCCGTGTCAGGCGCGGCGTGCGTAGGCGTGAGCGGGGCGAGCGTCGCCATCTGAGGCCTCCCGCCCGACGGCCTGCGGCCCCGGCGGACCCCGTCGTTGGTGCTCGCATGAGCACGGCCCACTGGCTCGTCCTGGCCTCCCTCACCGCCGACAGCGATCTCGAGGCCGAGCTGCTGAAGGACCTCGCGAGAGGGCGGGGCGTCATTCAGCAGGCGGAAGACGGAAGCCTTCTCGATCCGGTCACTCAGGCGGCCGACGGGCGTGCCGTACCATGCGTCGTAGCCGGCGGCTGCCTCATGGGTCAGGGCGCCGAACAACGCCATCGACCCAAGTAGACGAGGGGGCTCCAGCACAGGTCAAGCCGCTGTCTCGATGGGAGCCTGAGATCGCCCGATTCGCTCGGGAGCTTGCCGGTCATCTCCCGGGGCGGAGGCGCCCGGCCCCTGCCAACGCCACGAGCACGCCCCCGCCCACGAGACAGAGCGCGCCGACCGCGAGTCGCGTCGACCACGTCCCGGCCTGACTGCCGGCGAGATACGCGCTCAGGAGCCGTTCCAGGCCGATCGCCATCAGCAGGAGGCCGGCGGCCAGGAGCGCCTTCAGCGTGGCGGCGGTTGGCGTGGCTCAGCCCCTATTCCGGCGCAACCTGCCCATAGGTCCATTAGTAGTCGATCGGGGCGAGGGGTTGTCAAGGGCCAACCCGAGGCCAGTGCACGGGACGCGGGGTGCGGGCGTTCAGGCCCGCAGCCGCCCGCGTGGATCGGCGGGCTCGGCTGGGGTAAGGTGGCTCCATGCTGGCGTCCCCCGGCGCGATTGCCCTTCGGCTGGGCCCGCTCACCGTGCGCTGGTACGGGGCGACGTTCCCATCATGAGACTCGGCCTCGGTCCCGGCCTTGCGCTCCTCTCGGCTGTCCTGTTCGGTGCCAGCACGCCGCTCGCGAAGCTGCTGCTGGATCAGATCGACCCGTGGATGCTCGCGGGCCTCCTGTACCTCGGGTCGGGCGTCGGCCTGACGATCGTGCGCGTCGTGAGCCGCTCGGTCAGGCGCGGTGCGCCGAGGGAGGCCGCGCTTCGTGGTGGAGAGTGGGGCTGGCTCGCTCTCGCGGTCGTGGCCGGCGGGGGCATCGGGCCGGTGCTGCTCATGGTCGGCCTGGCTCGCAGCGCAGCGACCACCGCCGCGCTCCTGCTGAACCTCGAGGGCGTCTTCACTGCCGTCCTCGCCTGGTTCGTGTTCCGCGAGAACTTCGACCGCCGCATCGCTCTCGGCATGGCGGTGATCTCGGCCGGTGCCCTGGTGCTGTCCTGGCACGGCGGCGCGGCGCTCGACGACGCCCTCGGCCCCCTCGCCATCGCCGGCGCCTGCCTGGCGTGGGCCGTCGACAATAACCTGACGCGGAAGATCTCCCTGAGCGATCCGGTGCAGATCGCGCTGATGAAGGGCGGCGCGGCCGGCACGGTGAACATCGCGATCGCCCTGGCGCTGGGCTCTCGCTGGCCCAGCCCCGGGCCGCTGGCGGCTGCCGCCGTGGTGGGGCTGGCCGGCTACGGCGTCAGCCTGGTGCTGTTCGTGGTGGCCCTCCGGCACATCGGAACCGCCCGGACCGGCGCGTACTTCTCCCTCGCCCCGTTCTTCGGCGCGATCATCGCGGTGCTGGTCGTGAAGGAGCCCGTCACTCCGCAGCTCCTCGTGGCGGGCGCGCTGATGGGCGCCGGCGTCTGGCTGCATCTGACCGAGCGACACGAGCACGAGCATGCCCATGACGCCATGGTGCACGCGCATCGTCACGTTCACGACGAGCACCACCGGCACGCACACGACCGAAGCGCGCCCTCGGGCGAGCCGCACGTCCACCCCCACACGCACGTGCGCCTGGGGCACAGCCATCCGCACTTCCCGGACATCCACCACCGGCACGATCACTGACAGAAGGGGGCGTCTGTCATGATGGGGACCATGAGGGGGACGGTGAGCGGGCCGGCTGTACGGGCGGGAGGGCGGAGCCGCGGAGCTCGCGGCGAGAGGAGGGAGCCGCGGTGAAGGCCAGGCTCGAGATGACGGTGGCGGAGCTCGACTGCGCCGATGAGGCGCAGCAGATCCAGGGGGCGCTGAGCCGGCTGGACGGCGTGGTGGACGTGCAGACGGCCGTGAGCGCCCGGCGGGCGGTGGTCGGCTACGATCCCGACCGCATCCGACCCGACGCGATCCGGGAGGCCATCCGCGGGTTGGGGATGACGGTCACCGAGTCGGGCGCGCCGGCGGCGCGGCGCGGCCGCTCCCTTCCCGAGCTCCTCGGATGGGGATTCGTCTCGGTGGTCGCCGTGATGGCGCTCGCCGGCGTCGTGGGCGAGCGGCTCGGCCTCGTGGACGCGCTGGTCAATCGCATCCCTGCGTGGGTGGCGCTGACGGCCGTTCTGGCCGGTGGCTATCCGATCTTCCGCAACGTCGTGCGCGCGCTCAGGAACCGCAGTGTCACCTCCCACGCGCTGATGACGCTGGGAATCCTGGGCGCCATCGCGATTCGCCAGTACGCGGCGGCAACGGTGATCGTGTTCTTCATGCGGCTGGCCGACTTCATCGAGGGCTACACGACCGAGCGCTCCCGCCAGGCGATCAAGGAGCTGCTGAAGCTCGCGCCGGAGACGGCGCGTGTCGAGCGCGACGGCCGGGAGCTGGCCCTCCCCGCCGGGGAGGTCGCGCGGGGGGAGGTCGTGCTCGTCAAGCCTGGCGACCGCATCCCCGTCGACGGCCTCATCCTGGAGGGGCGGGCCAGCGTCAACCAGGCCCCCATCACGGGCGAGTCGGTGCCCGTCGAGAAGCAGCCGGGCGACCAGGTCTTCGCGGCGACCATCTGCGAGCGCGGCGCGCTCCGCGTCCGTACCGACCGGGTCGGGCGGGAGACGACCTTCGGCCAGATCGTGCGGCTGGTGGAGGAGGCGGAGGCCTCGAAGGCGCCGGTCCAGCGCTTCGCCGACCGGTTCACCGCCTCCTACATCCCGGTGGTCCTCGGGGTGGCGGTCGCGACCTATCTCATCGGCGGCAGCCCGACGGCGGCCGTGGCCACCGTCCTGGTCGCCTGCTCGTGCGCCATCGCGATGGCGACGCCGATCACCGTGCTCGCGGCGGTGGGTCGGTCGGCGAGGCAGGGGATCGTCATCAAGGGCGGCCGCTACCTGGAGGCCCTGGCGAAGGTCGACACGATCGTCATGGACAAGACCGGCACCCTGACGATCGGGCGGCCGGAGGTCACCGACGTCATCGCGCTCGACG
>Ga0154317_1201_pt1 | contig 30017 bp, 23 predicted proteins | sample RifGroA2_FD_105611 | JGI IMG/M metagenome (GOLD analysis project Ga0154317, IMG submission 105611) | Candidatus Rokubacteria bacterium GWA2_70_23 | reverse complement strand
CCACTCGGCGAGCCGCGCCTCGTTGAGCCCGAGCTGCTGGGCCACGTAGCCCTCCCCGAGGACCCACGGGTTGAAGGCGAACGTGATGTCGAAGGAGCCCTCCAGCGCCTCCTCCACCCGGGCGATGCCGGCCTCGTCGAAGCCCCGCGCCAGGAGCGTCTCGTGGTTGATGGCCGGGGCGCCGCGAAGGGTCTTTCGCCCGACGCCGTAGGCGATGATGTCGTCGATCTGGCTCTCGGTGTAGCCCAGCGTGCGGAGCGCGACGGGCAAGCTCTGGTTGATGATCTTGAAGTAGCCGCCGCCCGCCAGCTTCTTGAACTTCACGAGGGCGAAGTCGGGCTCGATGCCGGTGGTGTCGCAGTCCATCACGAGGCCGATGGTACCCGTCGGGGCCAGGACGGTGACCTGGGCATTGCGGTAGCCGTGGGCCTCGCCCAGCGCGAGCGCCCGGTCCCAGGTCTCGCGCGCCGCCTGGATCAGCGGGGCCGGGCAGGAGGCGGGCTCGATCCCGAGCGGCGGGATGCTGAGCTGCTCGTACTCGGCCGTCGAGGCGTTGTAGGCGGCCCGCCGGTGGTTGCGGATCACGCGCAGCATGTGGTCGCGGTTGCGGACGAAGCCGTTGAAGGGGCCCAGGTCGCGCGCCATCTCGGCGGAGGTCGCGTAGGCCTCGCCGTGCATGATGGCCGTGAGCGCGCCGCACGTGGCCACGGCCTCCGGCGAGTCGTAGGGGATGCCCTTGCGCATCAGCACCGTGCCCATGTTGGCGTAGCCGAGGCCGAGCGTGCGGAACTCCCAGCTCTTCTGGGCGATGGCGGGGCTCGGGTAGGCCGCCATGAGCACGCTGATCTCGAGCACGGCGGTCCACAGCCGGCAGGCGTGGCGGAAGCCCTCGATGTCGAAGCTCCCGTCCTCGCGGAGGAACTTGACGAGGTTGACGCTCGCCAGGTTGCAGGCCGTGTCGTCCAGGAAGAGGTACTCCGAGCAGTTGTGGACGACGAGCCCGCCCGCCACGAAGTGCCCCGTGGCGTCCTCGGTGAGGTCGAAGACCTCCTCCTCGCCGGCCGGCTCGATGGAGGCGACCCGGTCCGTCAGCTCATCCCGGTAGGCTGCGACCTCGGCGTTGAGCCGGGCCAGCGCCTCCGTTTTCGGGCTCTCAGCGTGAAAGCCGATCTCGCGCTCGAAGATGAAGCGCGACGACCGGCTGATCCTGAGCGAGAACATGGGCTGGACGGGGTACTCGCGGCTGCCGCCGCGGCCGTCGGGCAGCATGGCCGTCGTCGTATCGCCGCGGCGACCGTCGTAGAGCTTGGACTTGATCCCGAAGGAGAGCAGCAGGAGCTGCACCTGGCGGAGCAGGGTCTCGGAGGAGGAGTCGAGGGAGACGTACTGTGACTTCTCGCCGTAGTTGGCCACGGTTCCGTCGGCCGTGAAGAGTCCTCGCAGGATGGCGGCCAGGGCCGGCCTGTCCAGCTCGAACACGGCCGGGGTGAAGCGCTTCCTCTCCGATCCCTCATCGAGAACGGCGAGCTGGCGGAAGAGATCCACCACGGGACGGGAGCCGAAGGCCAGCCGGGCGCCCGTCGCGCCGCGCATGACGTGCACGCCGTCGTTCCGGCCCACCGAGCCCACGGCCTTGAGGGCGGCCTTCTGCTCGTTGACGGCCTGCGCGACGGAGGCCAGCACCGCGCTCTCGCCGGCGTGCATGGTCAGGATGATGGACTGCTGCTCCCGGCCGCCGATCGTGGCCCTCGTGAGGCAGCCGTCGCCCACCGCCACGCCGATCCCGAGGGCCAGGTTCCCGGCCAGCGTCCGGCGGCCGAACCCGGGTCCCTGGAGGATCAGTCGGTCGTCCGGCGTGAGGTCGCGAACCGCGACGTCCCCGCGTCCCACCGTGAGCACCGGGTGGTCGCCGGTGATGCGGACGCGGTAGCCCGAGCGCGTGGTCAGGACGAACACGGGCTTGCGGCCCGTGGGGAAGATCTTGGTGACGAGATGCGGCTGGCCGTCGGCGCCGATGATCCTTTCCGACCGGCCCACCAGCGCGTCGATCCGCTGCCAGCCGCCGGCCGTGGCCACCAGGGTGTCGCCGGTGACGCACGGGTTCGAGGCGTTGATGCGGCCCTCCTCGGGACAGGTGTGCCACTCGTTGATGGTGGTGTCGAACTGCAACCCGGGGTCGGCGCAGGCCCAGGCGGCATAGGCGATCTCCTCCCACAGCTCGCGAGCCGGGAGCCGCTTGGAGACCTTGCCGTCGGTGCGCCGCACGAGCAGCCACTCGCCGTCGCGCTCGAGCACCTCGAAGAAGCGGTTGGGGATGCGGACGCTGTTGTTGGAGTTCTGGCCGGAGACGGTGAGATAGGCCTGGCTGTCCCAGTCCGTATCGTATTCCGGGAACGCGAGCTTGGTGACGCCCTGGGCCGCGAGCTGCCGCGTCTTCTGGATGTAGGCCTCGGGCACCATGGCCGCCCGCGCCTCGCGGAGCGCCGCGCGCAGCGTCGGGTTCTTCTTCGGATCAGCGTCGATCTGCTCGCCGTTCGGTCCCGTCACGCGGCAGGCCGTCATCACCGCCTGGAGCCGGCGCTTGCCGAGTCGCGAGCCGGCCACGAGGGCCGCGACCTTCTGCTCCTCGACGACCTTCCAGCGGATGAACTGCATCACATCCGGGTGATCGAGGTCGAGGCACACCATCTTGGCCGCCCGCCGCGTGGTCCCGCCGGACTTGATGGCCCCGGCCGCGCGGTCGCCGATCTTGAGGAAGGACATGAGCCCGGACGACTTGCCGCCGCCCGACAGGGGCTCGTTCTCGCCGCGCAGCGCGGAGAAATTCGAGCCACTGCCACTCCCGTACTTGAAAATGCGCGCCTCGCGCGTCCAGAGGTCCATGATGCCGCCGTCGTTGACGAGATCGTCGGAGACGGACAGGATGAAGCACGCATGAACTTGCGGGCGCTCGTAGGCGGAGGTGGCGCGCGTCAGCGTGCCGAGCTCCGGATCCACGTAGTAGTGCCCCTGCGCGGGACCGGTGAGCCCGTAGGCGTAGGAGAGCCCCGTGTTGAACCACTGCGGCGAGTTGGGCGCCGCGATCTGGGCGGCCAGCATGTAGCACAGCTCGTCGTAGAAGGTCTTGGCGTCGGCGTGGCTGTCGAAGTAGCCGTAGCGCTCGCCCCATTGGGTCCAGCACCCGGCCAGCCGATGGAAGACCTGCCGGGCATCCCGCTCGCCGCCCAGGACGGGGCGTCCCTCCTTGTCGAGGAGGGGCTTCCCGTCCGGACCGGTTTGCGGCACCCCGGACTTCCTGAAGTACTTCTGGGCCAGGATGTCGGTGGCCACCGCCGACCAGGCGGCCGGCACCGAGACGCCCTCCTGGCGAAAGACCGTGGAGCCGTCCGGGTTCTTGATCTCGGAGTTGCGCAGGTCGAATTCGAGCCCGGCGTAGGGACTCTGGCCTTCCCGGGTGAGCCGGCGGGTGATCTTCATACGAACCTCCTGAAGCGGACCCCTGAGTGCTGTCGGACTGACAGAGCGAACACCGCGGTTGCGGGGCGATGCCCAAGATATAGTGGTGGTCCCGCAGAGGTCAACCTTTATTTAGTGCTTGAGAGAATATTCCCAAATGCGGGCTCCCCATCGTTGAGCAGCGCGTCATGGGCTGACCGAGGGGTACAATACGCACGCCATGCGCTGGCTGGTGGACGGCTACAACGTGATCCGGCGCTCGCCGGAACTGGCCTCGAAGGAGACGCAGGGGCTGGCCGCGGGGCGGGCGGCCCTCTGCGGTGTTCTGGCCGGGGTCGCCCGCGCGTCGGGCGATCAGTTCACCGTGGTCTTCGACGGGGCGGGGGCTGGAGGGGCCGGGTCGGGCGGCGCCGGCGTGCACGTGGTGTTCTCGAGCGCGCGCGAGACGGCCGACCGCGTGCTGTCTCGCATGGCCGCGCGCGGCGGCGCCGTCGTGTCCAACGATCGCGCCGTCCTCCAGGCGGCCTCCCGCGCGGGCGCCGTGGCCGTCAGCACCGACGACTTCCTGGCGAGGCTCGAGCGCCTGCGCGTCCCGTCGCCGGCTGCGCATGAGGACGGCCCCACGGACAAGGACGAGGGCGACGAGACGGATTCCGCGAGGCCCAGGAAGGGCAACCCGCGCCGGCTCCCCAAGAAGGCCCGTGCCGCGGCACGCGCCCTCGGGCGTCTGCGCCCGCGGGGGTGAGCGCGAGCCCCGGGCTACTCCTTGATCTGGCGCGCCCGCCGCTGCAGATAGGCGTTGCGGACCGCGGTGTAGAGGTCCACCGTGGTCTCCTCCACGCCCTCGAACAGTTCCAGGTTGAGCGACCGGTCGTTGACGATGTCGCCCGCCTTCATGGCGAAGCGCTCCCAGATGAAGGGCAGGAAGTAGCTCAGGGGATCCATCGCCCCGTCCACGGCCGTGCCGATGCCATCGCGGATCGTCATGGGAGGCAAGAACGGCAGGATCAGGTAGGGCCCCGGGCCAGCGCCCCAGACGCCGAGCGTCTGGCCGAAGTCCTCCTTGCTCTTCTCGATGCCCCACTCCTGCTTGGCCATGTCCCAGAGGCCGCCGATCCCGACGACGGAGTTGATGAGGAAGCGGGCGATCTCGCGGCCGGCCCCCGCCCACTTGGCCTGCAAGAGGTTGTTCACCACGCGCGGCACCACGCGGATGTTCTCGAAGCCCCTGTCGATCATCTGCTGCAGCTCGTCCGGCACGACGAAGTTGTACGCCTGCGCCGCCGGCTTGAGGACGTACGTGTCCAGGTTCCGGTTGAAGGTGAACATCGACTCGTTGAACGACTCCCACGGGTCGTACTCCTCGATGGCCGGGTCGAGCGGCGGCTGCGAGGGGCGGCTCCCGGAAGGCGCCTGGGCGACCATCATGGAGCCATCGAGCGCCAGGAACACGGGGGAGAAGGGCTCGTCACGCAGCGGCTCGAGGCTGACGATGTCGAAGGCCGCGGGCGTCGCGACGCTCTCGCCCACTGCGACAGCGAGGTCCGTGACGGCGACGCGCTCGACGGACGTCGCGTCCACCACCACCGCTGCTTCGGTGTCCACCACCGCTGCTTCGGTGTCTCGCGCGGGCGCGATGGCCTCGTCCGGTGTCGCGGCCGCCACCATCGATGGCGGCGCGGCAAGAGAAAGCGCATCGCTGTGCAGCCCTCCCGAGAGGCTGCCGCAGCCACCGAGCGCGAGAGCCAGCACGCCGAAGAGCATCGTCACCGTCCGCGCACCCGCTGGAATCCACGATCTCACGCGCACCGTCGCCTCCCCTTCTGGTCCGTGACCATTCGCTGCCTGCTCCCGCGGCCGTGACCCAACCCGCATGAATCTAGCGCGAAACCCGACGCTTTTCTATCCCTTATCTTCCCTATAGTCTCCGAGGCACGACCCGGGAGCCTTCCGGCCCTCCGCGTCCCCTCCGCAAGGGTGACGGCCCAGCGCCGCCGCCCATCCGTTCAGAGCAATTCCGATGCCCGACCTCTCCCGCGCAGTCTCTTCGCCCCCTATGACCCCGAGAAGCCTGGCATTTCTTGCGCGCCACGCAGGGGGCTGGCGGCGTGGGCGGAGGGAGACTATCACAATTCGTCAAGATCTGGTGCCGTCAGTGACGAGGAACGTCGGGGTGGGCGGGAAGAATCGCGGGGCGGCGGGATGATCGTCAGGGCGGGCGGGAGGGTCACTCCCACCCATGCCCCCGTGGTGTGCCGCGCCAACTCACCGGCGCGGCCCGGCTAGCGCCGGGAGGGTTGTGGTGCTGTTGGGGGGGCGCCACCGGAGCGGCACCCGGGCTCGACTTCGGGTCCGGGTCAGCACCTCTCCGATGACGCGGCCAGCGAGTCCGGTGGAGTATCCATCCCTGACCTCCGGGGTGAGAGTCCGCGCGACGGGCGACTCCATGCCGCCCGATCACGCTTCCACTACATTCCTCTCCCGCGCGGTTGTCAAGAAGTCAGTGAGCCCCCTCGGCATGAACCAGCCGGACGAGGGCGTCGAGCACCACCACGCCCTCGCCCCGCGGGCCCACGAGCACCGGGTTCAGGTCAATCTCGGCGACGAGGCCGGTGAGCACTCGCGCGGCCTCGCCGAGCCGCATCACGAGATCGGCCGCCGCGGCCAGATCGAGGGGCGCGCCGCCTCGCACCCCATCCCAGAGCGGGCCGATGCGCAGCGCGCGGAGCGCCTCCTCGGCGGCCGCGCCGTCAACGGGGGGGAGCAGGAGGCGGAAGTCGCGGAGCGCTTCGACGAGGATCCCGCCGGCGCCAACGAGCACCACCGGCCCGAAGACGGGATCGGCCGTGACGCCGAGCGCGAGCTCGAGCGCTCCTGCGGCCTGTCGCTGGACGAGGAAGCCCTCGACGGCCGCGCCCGGCGCCCGCTCGGCGACGCGTCGCCGGATCCGGCGGCAGGCTGCCGCGACGGCCGCCGCGTCCGTCACGCCGAGCGCCACACCGCCCGCCTCCGACTTGTGGGGCAGGTCCGCCGAGCAGATCTTGACGACGACGGGGTAGCCCAGCCTCTCTGCGGCGTGCGCGGCCGCGTCTGGATCGGCGCAGAGCGCGCTCTGGACCAGCGGCAGCCCGAAGGGCTCGAGCAGGCGGCGGCTCTCCCACTCGCTCAGGAAATCCTCCGCCGACGCCCTCGCGCGGAAGATCTCGGGCGCGCCCGACGGGGGCGCCACGGCGCCGCTGGTGCGCGCGAGCCAGCGCGGGCGCAGCCGCGTGGTGCGAGCGAGGCAGGCCAGCGACCGGAGCGCCACCGTCGGATCGTCGAAGGCGAGCACGCCGGCCTGACGGAAGGCCTCCACGACGCGACGCTGGGGACAGCTCGCCGCGACCACCTTGGTGGTGCGTCCCGCCACGGTCGCCACCTCGCGCGCGACGCGGCCCACGTCGGTTGCCGCGCCGAAGAGGGCGATCTGGAACACGATCACGTCCACGCCCGGATCGGCCTCGAGGAGCGGCAGCACGCGCATGAGCAAGCCCGGGTCGGACAGCACCTGCGCCGTGAGATCCACGGGGTTCTGCGCCGGGGCGAAGCCCGGCAGCGCGGCTCGCAACCCCGCCGTGGTCTCGTCAGTGAACACGGCGGGGGTGAGCCCGAGGTCCACGCAGAGATCCACCGAGAGCACGCCGAGCCCGCCCGAGTTGGAGAGGATCGCCACGCGCGGTCCGGCTTCGCGGTAGCGCAGGAAGGCCTGCGGCAGGTGGAGGAGATCGGCGGGATCGGCCGCGCGGATGGCGCCCCACTCCCTGAAGGCGGCCTCGTACACCTGATCCTCTCCCGCCAGCGCCCCCGTGTGGGAAGAGGCGGCCCGCCGTCCCTCCGCGCTCCGGCCCGACTTGAGGATGAAGACCGGGACGCCGCGGCGGTGCGCCCGGTTCAGCGCCTCGCGGAAGCGTCCCGCGTCCTTGATATCTTCCACGTAGCAGAGGGCGACGCGCGTGTCCGGGTCCTCCACCACCTCGGCCAGGATCTCGGCCGCCTGCACGTCGGCCTCGTTGCCGGTGCTCACCCAGTAGTTGAAGCCGAGCCCCGCCTCGCGCGCCATCTCGTAGAGCATGCCCGCCATGGCGCCCGACTGGCTCACCATGGCGATGGGGCCCACGTGGAGCGTCTCGTCGAGGAACGGCGAGGCGAAGGTGGCGATGAGGCGCGAGGGCAGATGAGCGAAGCCCTGGCAATTGGGCCCGATGACGCGCAACCCGGTGCGCCGTGCGAGGTCGCCCATGCGCGCCTGCTCGCGGCGGCCTGCGTCCCCCACCTCGGCGAAGCCGCTGCTGAACACGATGGCGACCCGGACGCCCTTGGCCGCCGCCGCCTCGAGGGCCTCGAGCACGCGCTCGGCCGGCACGACCACGATGGCAAGATCCACGGCCTCCGGGATGGCGTCGAGGCTCGGGAAGGCGGGGAGGCCCTGCACCGTGGCGCGCGCGGGATTCACCGGGAAGAGCCGGCCGCGATACCCGTGGCGCAGGAGGAAGGCCAGCGGTCGGCCGCCGATCTTGACAGGGTCATCGGAGGCCCCGAGGACGGCGATAGCGCGGGGCGACAGGAGGGCGCGCAGGGCCTCGCCGGCAGGGAGTGGGCCGGTGGCGGTCACGATGGCCGAGTATATCGCGGAGCACGGCTGGCCGTGGACTCGCCGCCCGGCTGCGCGTCGCCGAGCGCATCCTGGCGCTCCAGGGCGAGGTGCGCGCGCTCGAGGGGCTGCTGAGCATCTGCGCCTACTGCAAGAAGATCCGCGACCAGGACCGGCAGTGGGTTCCCATCGAGGAGTACCGGGAGCACGTGGCCCGGACCCCCCTCTCCCGCGGCATCTGTCCCGACGGCTACGAGGCCGAGGTGCGGCCCGACCTCGAGCGCCTGAAGCGCGCGGCGCGCTCGCGCCCCGGCCCGGCCGGCGGCTGAGCGACACCGCGGCGCCCTGGGCCGATGCCCGCCGGCCGCCGAGGACGCGCCGCGGGCCGGGTGCGCGGGCGGGATGGTACACTCGGCGGCATGGCCCCCATGACCAAGCGCGAGCGCATCGCGGCCACCCTGGCGCGGAAGCCCGTGGACCGGCCGCCCGTCGCCTTCTGGCGCCACGTCCCTGACGTCGATCACACCGCCGCGGGCCTCGCCGAGGCGATGCTGGCCTTCCACCGGCGCTGGGACCTCGACCTCATCAAGATCATGTCGAGCGGCGTGTACTGCGTGGAGGACTGGGGGTGCCGGGTCGCCTATACCGGCTCGCCCGGCGGCGCCAAGCAGTGCACCGAGCACGCCGTCCGCGCCCTCGGCGACTGGGCCCGGATCACGCCGCTGGACCCCGGCGCGGGCGCGCTGGGGCGCGAGCTGGAGGCGCTCCAGCTCATCGCGCGAGGCCGCGGGGACGATGCGCCCGTGCTCCACACGATCTTCTCGCCGCTCACCATCGCGCGGAAGCTCGCCGGTGACAGGCTCACGGACGATCTCCTCGCCGACCCCGACGCCGTCTTCCAAGCGCTGGACGCCATCACAGAGACCGTGATCCGCTACGCGCTGACCGCGCTCGACGCTGGCGCCGACGGGATCTTCTTCGCCAGCCAGACCGCCAGCCGCGAGGTCCTCACCGCCGAGCAGTACCTGTGCTTCTCCGCCCCGTACACTCGCCGTGTCCTTGAGGCCATCGAGGGCGCCTCCCCCTTCACCCTGCTTCACATCCACGGCAAGGACATCCTCTTCGACCAGGTGGCCGCCTGTCCCGCGCATGCGATCAACTGGCACGACCGGGTGACGGAGCCGTCGCTCGGCGAGGCGCAGCGGCGCTTCAAGGGAGCGGTGGTGGGCGGGCTGGCCGAGTGGACCACGCTCAGGCAGGGTCCGCCGGAGGCCATCGCCGCCGAGGTGCGGGATGCCGTCCGCCAGACCGGGGGCCTGGGCCTCATCGTCGCGCCGGGATGCGTCCTGCCGCTGGACACCCCGGAGGCCCATCTCGAAGCCGTCGTCAGGAGCGTGAGGAGCCTGTCATGAAGATCCGCTCGCTCGTGGGTCTCGCCGCCTTGCTTCTCGCCGCCTGGCTGACCGCCGGCCCGGCCGCCGCCCAGGGCGAGCTGCGCGTCGCCATTCCGTGGACGCCCGAGAACCTGGATCCCACCATGAACCTGTCCTCCATCCGGGCGCAGGTGGGCGTGAGCATGTTCGACTCGCTGGTGGGGCGGGACGCCGACAACCGGATCGTACCGGAGCTGGCGGAGTCCTGGCGCCTCCTGGACGACCGGACCTGGCAGTTTAGGCTGCGCCGGGGGGTGGTCTTCCACGACGGCGAGCCGTTCAACGCCGAGGCCGTGCGCTTCACCTTCCAGCGCGTGCTCGCCCCCGAGCAGAAGTCGCCGAACCGCGCCACCGTCTCCGAGATCGTCCAGATCGACGTGCTCGACGACTACACGGTGAACCTCGTCACGAAGAACCCCTACGCCCCGCTGATCAACCGGCTCATCGACTTCGCCATCGTGCCGCCGAAGTACACGGCCGAGAAGGGCAACCAGGGCCTCGCGCTGCGCCCCGTGGGCACTGGGCCGTTCAGGTTCGTCGAGCTCGTCAAGGACGACCACATGATCGTGGAAGCCTTCGACCGGCACTGGCGCGGGGCCCCGAAGATCCGCCGCATCGTCTACAAGCCGATCCCCGAGCCCTTCACGCGGGCGGCGGCGCTGCGCAACCGCGAGGTGGACCTCATCACCACGGTGCCCCCGAACCTGGGGCGCGAGCTGGACAGGGTGGCGGGCATCAAGGTCCACCGGGTGCCGAGCACGTGGATCATCTATCTCGGGCTCAATGCCTTCAAGAAGCCGCTGTCCGACGTCCGTGTGAGACAGGCGCTCAACTACGCTACCGATGTGGAAGCCATCATCAAGAACGTGATGGACGGCAACGGCCGGCGCCAGCACGGTCCGTTTACGCCCAACATGTTCGGCCACGACCCGTCCGTGAAGGGCTACCCGTACGATCCGGCAAAGGCGAAGCGGCTGCTGGCGGAGGCCGGCTACCCCGACGGGATCGAGATCACGCTGGATGCGCCGGCGGGGCGCTACCAGGGTGACAAGGAGATCGCCGAGGCGCTGGGCGGGCAATGGCAGAAGGCGGGATTCAAGCCCAGGGTGCAGGTGGCCGAGTGGGGCGCCTACTTCAAGCGCTACCTCGGCAAGCAGATGCAGGACGCCTATCTCCTCGGGCTCGGCGGCCCCATGCAGGACGGCGACGAGCTGTTCAACCTCGTCTCCTCCAAGGGGCGTGGGCTCTACTACAAGCACGAGAAGGTGGACGAGCTCTTCGATCTGGGGCGCAGCACCACCGACGCCGCCCGGCGGAAGAAGATCTACAGCGATCTGGCGCGCGTCATGGTCGAGGACGCCACGTGGGTGTTCCTCATGCAGCAGGTGGACATCTACGCGACGCGCGAGCGACTCGCCTGGACCCCCCGCGCCGACCAGTGGCTGCTCTTCCACCCGGCGACGCTGCAGTAACGGGCGCGCGCTCAGACGAAGATGAAGGACGAGACGTGAGCTAGCGATGGAGCAATCATTCCCAATCGTCAGACACCCCGTGCCGGGGACGCGCACGCCGGTTCTGGTGAGTGTGCCCCACTACGGCACGCAGCCATTGCCCCACATCACCCGCGACGATTACTGCGAGCCCTGGTTTGAAACCTTCGCCTACGGATTTGCCGATACCTTCGTGGGCGATCTCTACAGCGACCTGCATGAGGGGGGGGCCACCGTCCTCGCGACGCCGTTTTCGCGCATGTTCGTCGACGTCAATCGCCGCCGCGATGACTTTGAACACCACGACGGCGAGGTGCGCTCCCGGCGTGGGGTGGTGCGCACCCATACCATGCGCGATGCGCCCATCTTTGCGCGCCCGCTCGGGCTCGCCGACCTCGAGGAGCGACTACAGACGCTCTACGATCCCTACTACTCGGCCCTGGAGCACCTGCTCACCCAGCTCCGTCACGCCTACGGGTACGCGATCCTCCTCGATGGCCACACGGGTAGCCCGCGCCGGATGAAAGACCATCAGGTGATCATCGGCACGCGCCACGATGGTACGTGTGCCCCGCAACTCGCGGCGACCGTGGCCACGATGTTCACCCGCCACGGCTTCGAGGTGCACGAGAACGTCAGTGGCTATGCCGGTGGCAATATCGTGGCCACATTTGGTCAACCCCGGACCCGGTGCGTCCACGCGATCCAGTTGGAGATCAACGCGTCGTTGTTGATGACGACCACTCGCGAGGAGTTCATCGCCCATGTGTCGCGAGGAGGAATCCCCGAGAAAGCGGAGGAGAACATCGCCCGTGTTCGCCAGTGCCTCAGGGAGGTGGTGGCGGCCCTGCCCTCGGTCCTCAGGACCGTGCACGATTCATAGTCCAACTCTCCCGGAGCGCCGGGATCGAGCCCCTGGTGCAGGGCCGTCTCCGCCAGCAGCGCCAGCGCGTCGGCCTGCTGCTGGGCCGTGGTCGGGCGATCAACGCACGGTTCAGCCTTGAAGACGGCCGCCTCCGCCCCTCGGGTCCGCTGGTACAGCGCCTCGCGGGCCGCTGCCAGCGCCCGCAGCAGCAGGGCCCCCACCTCCGGCGTGAGCCGCCCCCGGAGCACCACCATGCCGTCCTCGTCCTGGTGGACGTGAAGCGCCCGGCCCGCGTGCCGCCGCGCGCTCTCCCGCGCCTCGGCCTTCCGATCCACCTGCCGCCAGCCCCTCACGATCCGCTCGACGTGCGCGGCCGTGCCGGCCCGGCCCACGGCGAGGAGCCGCGCCTCGGTCTCGGGCGTCGCCACCCGTGTCAGCGCCCGCACCTTGGCGTAGGACAGCTCCCCGCGGGCGAGGGCCTCGGCCAGAAGCGGCAGCGTCCCGAGGGCGCGCGCCACCCGCACCTTCTCCCGGGCCGCCCCCAGGTCGAGCCCCACCCGCCAGCTCAGCCAAGCGGCGCAGGAGCGAAAGCCGGTGTTCCAGCCACCCCGGGCGTCGAACTCGCGGATGAGCTCGAGCAGGCGGGCCGTGGCCGCCTCCAGATGCGCCGACAGCTCGGCGATCTCGTCGCCCAGCCGGTCCAGCGCCGCGACACGCTGCGGGGTGGCGTGGAGCGCTTGCGCGTGGCTCTGCATGGCGAGTCCTCCTCCTGTTGAGGCGACTCTACACCCCGGTTTCGGAGCCACCTGGGAGCGTCCAGGACGGGCGATGGCGAGGCGAGCGACGATTTCCGGTCCGCTCGCTCCCGACCACCCATCGTCGGGCCCGTGCGGACCGCTGGGCCGGCATCCGCCGACCACAGCCGATCCGCGGCCATGCCTCGCGCACGAGGCTGTCAAGCGAAAAGTGCAGGCGGCGTCCCGCCCCACAGGCTCGGGTTGCTGATGCCGCGCCGCCGATCGACACGGTAGCGGACCCCAGGCGCTCCTGCCCCGCGCTTCTCTTGTGCTCTTCGGCTTGGAGATGCGCGTGATGAACTGGGCCGTCCGACGCGCCTCGATGACGTCCCCGGTGGGCTGGCCCTGCTCAGGATGTATGCGTTGACGAACCGGGTGTCACGAGCCGCTCGATGGGCAGGTTTCTCGATGCGCTACGGCGCTGGCGCGCTTGACGGCCCGCTACGACCCGCCGCACTGCCCACTGTACACGCGCTCCGGGTTTCACGTCCCGCGTCACCAGCCGTCCCGTTGCCGTACCGCAACTCCGCATGCACGATTCACCGAGACTTGCGCCAACGGTGGCTGTCCGCACAACGATCGCGTTTCAGCCGCGGCGGCTCATGATGGCACCAGCCGCCGTCGGCTGCAAACGTTGGTTACGCGGCAGCAAATGGTCCCTCCGGTGGAGGGAGACCAAGCCAAGCCCGAATCGATGTCGACATTACGAGGGCCTGTCCGATCGCGAGCAGTTCGAAATACACAGCGTTCTTCCCGGCAAGCTGATAGGTCTCTCCAACGTAGTCAAGCAAACGGAATGCCTTGCTCTCGGCATCGCTCTGGCGCCTAGGATCGAAGTGAGCGCCGCCGAGCTTGTTCGCGACGTACTTGATGAGTACCCGGCGGCTGACTGACGTTCCGTGGACAATCATGGTCGTTGACCCAACATATCGATCCAGAGGAAGCTGCTGTCTCAGTATTCCCTTCGCACGAATGCTCTCCATTTCGGCCACCGGCATGACGTAGCCGACCTCGAGCATTCCCATCAACCCCATTCCCTGATACAAAGCTCCACCCGCGGCGGCCAGTGCGATCTTGCCCTGGGGAACCGCCGCAAGGATCGGCTCCAACGTAGTCGCGAGGATAAGGGGCTGGCGAGGACGCCCCGCGGCCTTCCAAGCTTTCTGAAGATCGTTGTCAACAAGAAGTCGACGCAGGATTGCGGAACTGCGACGGAGCGAGTGGTCATCGACTTGCTGGTGGAGTTCACCAGCGAGATGGCTCAGATCGGCGAGGACTACATCAACAAGAGCTGAGACCATGCAAGACACGCCTCAACTAGCCGCCGCCTAACGGGGGCGGCGGATGAGCGGCGGGAGGAACCGCGAGCTTGCTCTCAGGACCGCCCGTCCCCTCCAGCCGCCTGATGGGTGGCGCGCAGTGACGCCCGTCATGCGGATGCGAATCCGTCGCCCCCGATGGCGCGGCGCGAAGCGTCCCGGCCATCGCGCGGTGAGCGGCGCGCGGAGCGCACCCGCTCAAGCGCGAAGTTACACGCATGACCTCAACCTTTCGCAAGACACCCGGACTCGGCGATGTCAGTCGCGAGCTTAAGGGCCATCGCCGCTAAGATAACTTCGATGACCCAAGCGAGTGTCTCGCATAGAATCGCGTGGTTACGAAACCCATGGCCCTCAGCTCCGCGTGCCCACCACGAAGAGACTTCCTCGACAGTAGCGCGACGACCGGGAAAGCCCAAGGGCCTGCGGCTGACCGACCCGTTAGCCAGCCCCGCGGACCTTCTCGACAAGGGACACCCAAGGGATGGCAGACCCCGCGAAGAGCACATAGAACACCATGAAGATCCAAGGAACGAGTAGTTCGACATGCGTGAAGGGCAGGTACAGCCTCGGGTTGTTCCCTCGTCCGACTGCCTCCCACTCGGCGTCGTACGGCCGAAGCGGGAGCTGACGCTCAATGGCATGCACTACCTTGAACTTGGCAGAGTTCAGGTCACGGTACGACCTGATGATCCGATGCCACAGGTAGCAGAGAATGCCACCCGCAAGTGGAGCGAGAACCGCAAGCGCTGCTGGCGCGCCTGTGCCTAGAGCATCTTTCGCCAACAGCGCGGTCAACGCTGTGTTGACGGCAAGGAAGAAGGAGTTGGCCTTCTCGCGCCGCTCGCTGATGCGGTCCGCCATCTCGAGGTAGGTCTTGTAGATCTGAACGCTGTGCTCGCGATAGCCGTCGCCGTATTCGGACTGTGGCAGACCTGCCAGGGTGATGACCAAGGGATCACGCGGGGCAGGCGGCTCCTGCGTCACGGGGCCAGCTCCCGGATGGCCGACACGATCGAATCGGTGTTCCAGCCCACGAGCCGGTCCGCGTTGTCAGACACGACGGATGACACTTGCTCGTTCGCCCACGGTCGAATGGCGACAATGGGCTTGCTGTAGTCCTGCTTGGCGATCCGAATCTCACGCTGAACGGAGATGACGCTGGCCGCAGGTCGCCCGCGCGCGGGCGGCGGGGCCCCCCCGGGGTCCGGCCGGCCCACAGCGACGGAGGTGATTCTGCCCGAAGTGGCGCGTCGAAGGCGACGCACCCGGACGGACGAGCGCCCCGGCCCTTGCTGCGAAGGTCGAACGACCGCGTCAGCGGTTTAGTTCAACGCTCGCGGTCACCGGCCGGAGCGAGCAACGCGAGCCCCGGTCCGGTGGACTGCGGAGCTCGGCCTCCGGCCCCCACCGTAGGGCGCGAGTTCCTCTCTCACCACCTGTCGGACGACGTCGAGGGTCGAGCGCCGGTGGACGTACTCCAGCAGGGCTTCATTCATGAGGGTCTGGTAGTTGCCGCCGCCCGCCTTGTCTACCACCCGGCGAAAGTACTCGAGGACGGTGTTGTTCAGGCGGATCGAGATCTTGGTTTTTCCGGGCTCAGGCCGGACAGCCGGCCCGCGCCGAGCGGCCGAGAAATCAATGTCGCGATAGCCCTCAGCTACGACCTTTTTCATAGAGCTCCCTCTGGCGCTTGTTCGCCTTCCAGGCAGAGATCACTCGGAGCGTGTCGCGTTCTCGATACGCGTACACGACCACCAGCAGGTTCCCAACGTCGCTCAGCCCCAGAGCCACGAATCGAGACTCGTCGGCGGCGTCGGGGTCTTCCCGGGTCAGTGCGAGGTCATCATCCAGCACCGTGACCGCCTCAGCGAAGCTGACTCCGTGGGCGCGAAGATTTGCTTTCGCTTTTGGCGGATCCCATTCGAACCGCACCCCACCAGCGTATAGACGATTGTCCTCCAGGTCAAGCGGTGCCCGTGGGGCGATCGTGAATTCGGTGGAACCATCCAGATACGGTGACGCAGCGCGCGCTGCAGTATCGCGGCCCGAGGGGGTTGGTACTCTGAGAGCAAGATCAGCATGGAACGGGGGCACGTTGCCGCAGCCCGTCGCGCGGACGGCATCGTTGCTCTGCGGAACCGTCCAGTCGGGTCCGAAGGGGCGCAGCACCGGCCGAGAGTCAGGCGCGCCACGGGCCGAGGATCCGGTCGACCGTCCGGATGCCGTCTGCGATCAGGACGCTGGCCCGCTCCGCCACGATGCGAACACTATAGGTCCTCGTCACGGCGGGTGCAAGGATGGGCCATCCTCGATACGAGGATGGCGCTGCCCCCCGGAGGCCGCCACGAGGGCGGGGTCGGGCCCGGCGCTGGCTCCCCGAGGGGGCGAAACACGGGCAGCGCCATCGCCACGCGCCACTCGAATGCGATGCTTGCGCGATCGCCGATGGCGCCGCCGCTACAGATCGACTGCAGGGCCCCGCGCGCCTCCCTCCCCTGACGCGCCCCGCGCCAGCGCCTCGAGCGCCGTCACCACCACCGACAGGTCCTCGGCACCGTGTCCGCCGGCATCGGCGGCGGCGTAGAGGCGCTCGGCCACATCCGTGAGCGGCACCGGAGCGCCCACCACCGCCGCCGCGTCCTGGATGAGGTGCAGGTCCTTCATGAACAGCTCGAGCTTCATCTGCGCTGGGAAGTCGCGGCGGATGATGAGCGGGCCCCGCACCTCGAGCATGCGCGAGCTGGCCGCGCCGCCCGTCAGGACCTCGAGCACCACGTCGGGGTCGAGCCCGGCTCTCTGGGTCATGAGAAGCGCCTCCGCGGCCGCCGCCGTGTGCAGGGCCACGAGGAGGTTGGCCGCGAGCTTCAGGACCATCGCCTGGCCGGCCCGGCCCACATAGGCCGCACGCAGCACGGACTCGAGCACGGGACGCCAGCGGTCGAAGACGGCCCGCTCGCCGCCGACGAGCACAAGCCCCTCGCCCCGGGCCACCATGGCGCTGGTGCCGCTGATCGGGGCGTCGAGGAAGGCGAGGCCCCGGGCGGCCGTCTCTCGCGCCAGTCGCTCGGTGAGCCCGGGCGAGATCGTGCTCATCTGGATCACGGTGTGCCCGGGCCGCGCCCCGGCCAGGATCCCCTGCTCGCCGAGTATCGCGTCCTCGACGGTGGCCAGCGACGGGAGCAGCGTGCACACCGCCTCGGAGACGCGCGCCACCTCGGCCGCCGACCCGGCCGCCGTCCCGCCGAGCGAGACGAGCGCGCTGACGCGCTCGGGCACGACATCATGGCCGACCACCGCGTGGCCCCCCGCCCGCAGGCGGGAGGCCACGGCGTGGCCGAGCAGGCCGAGGCCCACCAGGCCGATGGTCGCCATCAGCCGATCAGCAGCTCTTGCACGGCGGGTAGTCGCGCGAGTACACGGGGTTCTTCAGGAAGTCCTCGGCCTTGTACGTCCAGAACTGCGAGATGTTCGGAAAGGTGTGGATGACGGTGTTCTGAAGCCGCCCGCCGACCTTCTCGACCTTGCGGACGTAGATGTTCTGGACGGGATTGCCGTAGTCGTCGAAGCGCATGGGCCCGCGCGGAGCGTCCGAGAGGTCCACGCGCCGGAGCGCCGCCAGGAACTTGTCCACGCTCTCGATGTCGCCGCCCGTGGCCTCGAGCGCGGCCTTGAGCGCGACGCCGGCCACGTAGGTGCCCTCGGCGTAGTAGGAGGGGGCCTGCTTGTACTTGGCCTCGTAGGCCTGGGCGAACTTGCGGTTGGCCGGCGTGCCCACGACGGCGGAGTAGTGGAGCGCGGTCACGATGCCGAGGGCCTCGTCGCCCATGCTCCGCAGCACGTGCTCGTCGGTGAAGGTGCCGCCGCCGATGAGGGGCAGCCTCTCCTTGAGCCCGGCCTCGGCGAATTGCTTGGCGAAGCGGAGCGCATCGGCTCCGGAGAAGACGGCGTAGATCGCGTCCACATCCCGCCGGAGCTGCGCCAGGTACGGGCCGAAGTCGGCCGTCCCCAGCGGCGGCCACAGCTTCTGGACCACCTGCCCGCCGGCCTCCTCGAAGGTGCGGTGGAAGCCGGCGGCCACCTCCCAGCCGAAGGCGAAGTCGTAGCCGATCATGGCGATCTTCCGGTACTTGAGATTGTCGTACACCCACTTACCAAAGGGATGGGAGGGCTGGCCGCTGGACCAGCCGACCCGGACGATGTAGGGACTGCGCTTGCGCTGTGTGATGTCCTCGCCGGACACGATCGGGTACAGGGCCGGCACCTTCTTGGAGTCGATGTAGGGCGCCACGGCGTAGCCCACGGCGGCGCTCAGGGGCCCCGTGATGAGATGGACGCCCTGCCCTTCCACGAGCCCGCGCGCCTTCGTCAGTCCGGTCGCGGGCTTGCCCTCGTCATCCTCGATGATGAGCTTGATGTCCCGGCCCGCCAGCCGGTACTTCTGCTCCTCGAAGAAGAGCTCGAGGGCGTTGATCATATCCTTGCCGTTCGCGGCCAGGGGCCCGGTCTGCGGCACGAGCATCCCCACCTTGATGGGCCCCTTCTGGGCCCAGGCTGGGGTGCTCGGGAGAAACAGCAGCCCCGCGACGACCAGCGCGACGATCCCCAGTGTCCTTCGCATGTTGGTCTCCTTTCGCGCCCCCGGGCAGCGAGCCCGTGGCGCCGGTGAACTCACAGCCCCAGGTAGCGGGACTTGACCTCCTCGTTCGCCCACAGCTCCGTGGGCGATCCCGAGTGGACGACGCGCCCGCGGCTCAGCACATTAACATGGTCGGCCACCTTGAGGGCGAAGGGGAGGCTCTGCTCGACCAGGAGGATCGAGAGGCCCTGTGCCTTCAGCTCGGCCAGGGCCCGGCCCACCTCGCGGACGAGGAGCGGCGCCAGCCCCTCGGTGGGCTCGTCCATCAGGAGCAGCGCCGGGTTGGTCATGAGGGCCCGGCCGATGGCGAGCATCTGCTGCTCCCCACCGGAGAGCTTGTTCCCCCGGTGGGTCAGCCGTTCCGAGAGCCTCGGGAACAGGGCGAATACCCGCTCGAGGGTCCAGCCCTGGCTCGTGCGGGCCCGGGCCGCCACGCTCAGGTTCTCGAGCACCGTCAGCGACGGGAAGATCCGTCGCCCCTGCGGGACGAGCGCCATCCCCATCCCCACGATGCGATCGGAGCTCATCCGCGTGATCTCGGCGCCGGCGAATGTCACGCGTCCGGATCGGGGCGGCGTGAAGCCGATGATGGAGCGGATCAAGGTCGTCTTGCCCATGCCGTTGCGCCCGAGGAGCGCCACCACCTGCCCGCGGGCGACGCTCAGGGAGACGCCCTGGAGGATATGGCTCTCCCCGTAATAGGTGTGGATCTCCTCGACCTCGAGCATCAGTCGGTCCCCAGGTAGATCTCCGCCACGAGCGGGTCGGCCTTCACGGCCTCCGGGCTCCCGTCGGCGATGACCCGCCCGTTGTGCAGCACCATCACGTGGTCGGCCAGGCCGAAGGCCACGTCCATGTCGTGCTCGATGATGAGGATGGTGATGGCGGGGTCGAGGGTCCGGAGCAGCGCCGCCATCATCTGCGACTCGGCCGGAGACAGCCCGGCGGTGGGCTCGTCCAGCAGGAGCAGCCGCGGCCGCCCCGCCAGCGCCAGGGCCACCTCGAGCTGGCGCTGCTCCCCGTGCGAGAGGTTCTTGGCCGTTTCCCCCTCCTTGCCAGCCAGGTCCACGGACTCGAGGACGGCGCGGGCGCGCGCGTAGAGGTGGCCGTAGGAGCCGAGCGGCCTGTGGAACATGAGCTTGGTCCGCTCCAGGGCCTGGGCGGCCAGCAGCATGTTCTCCAGCACGCTGAGGCTCGGGAACAGGGTGGTGATCTGGAAGGTGCGCGCGAGGCCCAGCGCCGCCCGCCGGAAGGACGGCAGCCGCGTCACGTCGTGGCCGAAGAGGACGATCCGGCCGCCTGACGGCATCAGGTCCCCGCTGATGAGGTTGAAGAGCGTGGTCTTCCCCGCCCCGTTGGGCCCGATGATGGCGCGCCGCTCCCCCGGCCGCACGGAGAGATCGACGCCCGCGACGGCGTGGAGCCCCCCGAACGCCTTCGAGAGGCCCGAGAGCGCGAGCGGCTGGATCTCGCTCATGCCGGCCTACCGCGGCCTTCGCTTCAGCGCCCCGATGATGCCGCCGGGGGCGAACAGGATCACGCAGATGTACACGCCGCCCAGGATGAGCAGCCAGCGCTTGGTGTACACGCTCACGAAGTTCTTGAGGAAGACGATGAGGCCCGCCCCCAGCGCCGGACCCACGAGAGTCCCCGACCCCCCGAGCGCGACCATCAGGAGGGCCTCGACGGAAGTCACGAGCTGCACCTCCACCGGGCTCACGAAGCCGTTGTAGTAGGCCCAGAGAAAGCCCGCGACGCCGGCGAAGGCCGCCGCCAGCATGAAGGCCAGGTACTTGTGCAGCCACACGTTGTAGCCGAGGCTCCGCATCCGCGCCTCGCTCTCGCGGATCCCCATGAGGCTCATGCCGAAGGGAGACCGGACGACGACGACCAGGCAGGCCGCCGACACGACGAAGGTGACAAGGCTTAGGAAGTAGAACGCCGTCGGATCGGCAAAGGACCAGGGGCCCAGCGTGGGCCGCTCGAGTCCGGAGATGCCATTGTCCCCCTTCGTCACCGAGACCCAGCGGAACGCCAGGCCCCAGACCAGCATGCCGAGGGCCAGCGTGATCATCAGGAAGTAGGTCCCGACCGCGCGGATGGCCAGGGGGCCGAAGAGGGCGCCGGCGAGGATCGCGGCCGCCACCGCCGCGACCAGGCATGTCCAGAACCCCGCGCGGAATTCCGTCGCCAGGATGGCCACCGCATAGGCCCCCACCCCGAAGTAGGCGGCATGCCCGAGCGACGGCAGGCCCGTGTACCCGAGCAGGATGTCGAGACTCATGGCGAAGATGGCGTAGATCAGGGCCTGGGTGAGGAGCGTCAGCGGGTAGGAGGACAGGAACAGGGGAGCCGCCGCGAGCAGGACGGCGGCCGTGCCGAGCCCTGCCACCACCCACCCGCCCCGCCGCGCGGCGCCCGGCATCACGCCCGCCCGAAGAGCCCCGTGGGCCGGAGCGCCAGGATCACGGCCATGGGGGCGAACAGCGTGAAGTACGAGAGCTCGGGGAACAGGGCCTTGCCGAAGTTGTCCAGCAGGCCGACGAGCAGGCTGCCGACGATGGCGCCCTCCAGGCTGCCAAGCCCGCCGACGATCACCACGACGAACGCGTAGGGAAGGATCTCGAAGTCCGAGCCGGGGTAGACGCCGATGAACCCCCCGCCCACGACCCCGCCGAGGGCGGCGAGGAAGGCGCCCAGGGCGAACACTCCCATGGAGACGGCCGCGACGTTGATGCCGACGCCCCGGGCCATCTCCTCGTCATCCACGGCGGCGCGGATGACGGCGCCGGCGCGTGTCCGCTCGAGGAACAGCCAGAGGACCAGCGCGATGGCCGCGGCCACCGCGATGACGAACAGGCGGTAGCGGGGGAAGACGAGCTCACCTGCGCGGAGCGAGCCCGTGAGCCAGGCCGGGGTGGGGATCGAGTATGGATCGCCCCCCCAGATCAGCAGGGCCAGGTCCTGGAAGATGAGCGCGAACCCCATGGTCATGAGCACCTGGGCCAGCTCCTGCTTCTGCAGACGGCGGAGGAAGAGTCGCTCCATCCCCACGCCGATGAGGGCGACGGCCAGTCCGCCGGCCAGCATCGCCAGCGCGAAGCTGCCCGTCCGCCAGACGACGGACAGCCCGACGTAGCCGCCGAGGAGAAAGTAGGAGCCGTGGGCCAGGTTCACGATGCGCATGACGCCGAAGATCAGCGACAGTCCACTGGCCAGGAGGAAGAGCAAGGCCCCGTAGGAGAGCCCGTTGAACGTCTGGATGACCCAGAACTCCATCAGGGGCTCAGCCGTAGATCTCCGGGTTGTAGAGGTTCGGCGGCCGCCGGCCCTCGATGACCGCCGCCACGTTGTCGGCCACGATGCCCGCGATGTGCTCGCGGGTGGCGCGCGCCGCGCTGCCGATATGCGGCGTCAGCACCACGTTGGGAAGGGCGATGAGCCCGGGCTCGACGCGCGGCTCGTGCTCGAAGACGTCGAGCGCGGCGCCTGCGATCTGCCCGCTCTCGAGGGCGCGCACCAGGGCCTGCTCGTCCACGATGGGACCGCGGGCCGTGTTCACCAGGAAGGCCGACGGCCGCATCAGCCCCAGTTCCCTTGCGCCGATCAGATGGGTGGTCTCCGGCGTCAGCGCGACATGGACCGACACGAAGTCCGACTCCCGCAGCAGATCGTCCAGGCTCCGGTAGGCCGCGCCCAGCGTGGCCTCGCGCTCCGGCGCCAGCCGCTGGCGCTTGGTGTAGAGCACCCGCATGCCGAAACCCTGGGCCCGCCGCACCACGGCCTCGCCGATGCGCCCGAGCCCGATGATCCCCAGCGTCTTCCCGTGCACCTCGCCGCCGACATAGTAGAGCGACTGCGAGCCGGGGAAGAGGCCCGTCCTGAGCCCCCGGTCGGACTCCACCACGCGCCGGGCCACGGCGAGCAGCAGCGCCCAGTGCAGGTCGGCGGTTGCCTCGGTGACGAGCGGCGGGATCGTGGTCACCGGGATGCGCAGGGCCGTGGCCGCCTCCACGTCGACGCCGGCCGGCGTGATGGCCATGGAGGCGATGAGCCTGAGCCGCGGGCTCGTGGCGATGACCTCGGCGTCCACGCGGTCGTGGAGGAGGCAGACCAGGTACTCGTTCCGCTGGAGCGCGGCGATCAGCTCCGCCTTCGTCACCATGTGCAGCGGGTCGGGGTTCATCTCGACGGCGCCCAGCCCGCGCAGGCGGGCCGCCGCGCTCTCCGGCACCGGCTGGGTCACGAAGATCGTGGCGGGCAAGGGCGGAGGCCGACCCTATCCAAGCCCGAGGAGACCGAGCGCGTTGCGGCCGAGGATCCGCTCCCGATCCGCGCGGCTCATGGGCCGCACCGCCCGCAGCGCGCCCACGGGATCGTCGTCGCCCATGTCGAAGCAGTAATCGCTCCCGAGCATCACCCGCTCGGCCCCGGCGACGCTGATCAGGTAGCGGAGGGCTTGAGGCGAGTGGGAGATGGTGTCGAAGAAGAAGTGGGAGAGGTAGGCCGAGGGTGGGCGGCGCAGGTGGCGGCACTCGGGGCGCACCGCGTGCCCGCGGTCCAGGCGACCGAGGAGGTACGGGAGCGCTCCCCCGGCATGGGGCAGACAGACGCGCAGGGCGGGGACGCGGTCGAGCACCCCGCCGAAGATCAGTCGCGCCGCCGCCACGGCGGTGTCGAAGGGATTGCCCAGCAGGTTGTGCAGGTAGTACGGGCTCAGGCGGTCGCCGCCGATGACGTTGATGGGGTGGAGGAAGACCGGGACGCCGAGCGCCCCGATCCGCTCGAAGACCGGCAGGAACGCGGGATCGTCCAGGTCCCGGCCGCGCACGTTGGTGCCGAGGTAGACGCCGCGGCAGCCCAGTTCGCGCACCGCGCGCTCGGCCTCGGCGGCGGCCCCGGGGGCCTGGAGCGGGAGCGTCGCCAGGCCGACCAGGCGATCGGGATGCGCCCGGGCCGCCTCGGCCATCGCGTCGTTCACCAGGCGCGCCAGCCTGAGCCCCAGCGCCTCGTCGGCCCAGTACACCATCGGAGGCATGAGCGACAGCGCGTGCACCGCCACCCCCTGCGCGTCCATCGCCTTGAGCCTGAGGTCCAGGTCGTGGTAGCGCGGCGTGATCGGGCCGAAGGGGATGTGGCCGACCATGATGGACGGGCCGTCGGGACCTGCGCTGAGGCGGACGCCGTGGGCCTCGCCGTCCGTCTCGATCATCCTGAGATATCCCTCGGGGACGAAATGGGCGTGAATGTCCACCGCGGCCGGCCTCGTCATCGTCGTGGCTCCTTGAAGCCCAGCGCCGCGGAGGCGGCGGAGGCTGTGTTCAGCACGAGCACCGCCTTCCTAGCACCGGTGGCAAGACCGTGTCAACGCCAAACAGGGCGCCGGCGCGGCCGGCGCGTTTGACACCCGGGCGGCGCTGCAACTACCCTGTGGCCGCGGCAGCCGCCAGCCCGGGTCGTTCAGCGCGTTCGGTCGGCAGGGCCGGGGTTCCCGCCCGAAGCCCCTGGGGTATTGTGGCTGAGGGCGGGACCCCGGCCATCCCGGCCGAGATGCGCGGCGAAGAACGCGGCGACGCGGGCGGTGAAGTCGGGGGGAAGCTCACCGTGGCGGCCCCGCTCCGGAAAGTAGAACTCGGCGCGCGCATTCGCCGCGAGCGCTGCGCGGAGGCGCTCGGCGTGGCGGAAGGGGATCTGCTCGTCCTCCCGGCTGTGGACCAGGAGCACGGGAGTCGACAGCGCGCGGGCGGCGCCGAGCGGCGACGGCTGCATGAGGTCGCCACCGAGGAAGAGCCGGCCCCAGAGCGTCATGAGCCGCACGAGCGGATACTTGAGCGGCCCGAGCCAGAAGTAGAGCTCGTGGCCGAGGCTCTCGAGGTCGGCGAAGGGCGCGTAGGCGACCACGGCGCGGATGCGGGGGTCCTCGGCCGCGGTCATGATCGCCACCGCGCCGCCCAGAGAGAAACCGAAGACGCCGGCGCGCGAGATGCCGCGCGCGGCCAGGAAGTCGAGGACGCGCGCGAGGTCGCGGCGCTCGCGCAGGCCCAGGGTGGTCGCGTGCCCACCGCTCTGGCCGAAGTAGCGGAGGTCCATCAGGAGCGTCGTGAAGCGCGGGGAGAGCGCTGCGGCCAGCGGGAGCATGTCGCGCTTGTCGGCGGGGTAGCCGTGCAGGAAGACGATGGCCGGCGCGCCGGGGCGCAGGACGAGCCAGCCCGACAGGATAACCCCGTCGTCGGCCGCGATGCTCACCGGCTCGGGCGCCAGACCGTAGTCGGCGGGCGCCAGCGGGATGGCGATCCGGGGCGGACGCACCGCGATCCAGAACGCGAGCAGGCTCGCGACGGCGAAGGCGCCGACGGCGCAGGCGACGAGCAGCGCCGGATAGGCCAGTGCCCTCACGGGCACCATGATGACACAGGGAGACCCAGCCGATGAAGACTGCGCCATCGGCTACATCCAGCAGCCCCCCTTCGAGCGGCTCGCCTGAGGCGCGCGCCCTCAGGCGGCGCCGGCACCGGGAGCGTCCAGCACCTCCCGCACCTTCTGCGCGAGGGCGAGGGGCGTGAACGGCTTCGGCAGGAAGGCAACACCCTGCTCGAGGATCTCGTGGCTCACGATCGCGTCCGGCGCGTAGCCGGAGACGTACAGCACGCGGATGCCCGGGCGCACCCGCGCGAGCCCAGCGGCGAGCGCCCGGCCGCCCATCCGGGGCATCACGACATCGGTGATGAGGAGACTGATGGACCCGGCCGTCCGGGCCGCGAGGGTGAGGGCCTCCTGCGAGGCGCGGGCGTCGAGCACCGTATAGCCGACCTCCTCGAGGGCCTCGCGCGCCAGGCCCCGCACATCGTCGTCGTCCTCCACGAGCAGGACGGTCTCGGAGCCGCGCGGCCGCTCGACCGTGGACTCGACCGCCGGCGCTGGGCTCGCCGCTTCCTCCACGCGCGGAAGATAGATCTTGAAGGTCGTGCCCCGCCCCGGCTCGCTGTAGACCCAGATGTTCCCGCCGCTCTGGGTGACGACGCCGTGCACGGTGGCCAGGCCCAGGCCCGTGCCCCACTCCTTGGTGGTGAAGAAGGGCTCGAAGATTCTCGCGCGCGTGGCCTCGTCCATGCCGGCCCCACTGTCGCTCACCGCCAGCATGACGTGCGGCCCCGGCCGGGCGCCGGCGTGCTGTCGCGCGTAGGTCTCATCCAGATCCGCGTTGCCGGTCTCGATGGTGAGCCGGCCGACACCGGGCATCGCGTCCCGCGCGTTGACCACCAGGTTGAGGATCACCTGCTCGATCTGGCTGGGATCGGCGACGACGCGCCCGAGATCCGGGTCGAGCGCGACCGCCAGCTCCAGGTCCTCACCGATCACCCGCCTCAGCATCGGCGAGAGCCCGCTCACCACCGCGTTCAGGTCGAGGACCTGCGGCTTGAGCACTTGACGGCGGCTGACGGCCAGGAGCTGCTGGGTCAGCGCCACGGCCCGCCGCCCCGTGGCGTGGATCAGCTCGACGTCGCGGCGCCCGGGCCCTTCGGCCCCGAGCCGGTGCAGGAGCAGCTCCGCCCGCCCCAGGATGACGGTGAGCAGGTTGTTGAAGTCGTGCGCGATCCCTCCGGCCAGCCGGCCCACGGCCTCCATCTTCTGCGACTGGAGGAACTGCTGCTCGAGCTGCTTTCGCTCCGTCAGGTCGAAGAGCGTTGCCAGCGTCGCCGGCCTGCTGTCCCACGTGGTGAGCGAGATGACACCCTCGATCCACACCCGGGCGCCGTCCCGCCGCATGCCCTGGAACTCGTAGCGGGAAGGCACCGGCTCCCCGTGCAGCCGCGCCAGGCTGTAGGCCTCGAGGCGGTCCCGGTCCTCGGCCGCGACCAGGGTGAGCGCGTTCCGGCCGATCACTTGCGCCGGGGCCTCGTAGCCGAACATGCGCGCGAAGGCCGGGTTGGCGAAGCGGACGATGAAGTCCTGGTGGATCGAGATCCCCTGGATGGATCCCTCCACCAGCCCGCGGTACCGAGCCTCGCTCTCGCGCAGCGCCTGCTGGGCGCGCTTGAGCGCCTCGAAGTCGGGTCTGGCACTGTCGACGCTAGCCACGGCGCGACCCGGGGCCCAGCGCCCCGATCACGGCCAGGAGGCGATCCAGATCCATGGGCTTGGCGAGGAACGCCTCCACCTGAGGCGCGTCCGCGCCCACGTCCTCCGGCCCCATGGCGCCCGACATGACGATGACCCGGCTGCCGGGATGCTGGCGCCTGGCCGCGCGCACGATGTCCCAGCCGTCCCCTCCGGGGAGCACGAGGTCGATCAGCACCACCTGGAAGGTCTCCTCCGCGAGCGCCTCGAGCGCCGAGGCGCACTCGGGGGCGACGCGCACCTGCCATCCCTCGGCACTCAGAAGCTCCTCCAGGAGCTCGCCGAACACCCGGTCGTCCTCGACCACGAGGAGCGCTGGGCGGTCACGCATCGCCGCGCTCCACGGCCCGCTCGCTCACGAGCGGGAGGAGGATCCGGAAGGTCGTTCCCCGCCCTCGAGCGCTCGTGAAGCTGATGGCGCCGCCGTGATCCTCGACGATCTTGTGGGTGAGCGCGAGCCCGAGGCCGGTGCCGCTCGCCTTCGTCGTGAAGAAGGGGTCGAACACCTTGTCGGCGTCCTGCGCCGCGATGCCGGGGCCGGTGTCCTCGATCTCGATCCGGATGCGGCGCGCGAGCCCCCCTCGCGGGCCGGCCCCGAACGGGTCGGGCCCGTGATGCCATCCCGTGCGGACGGTGAGCCGCCCCTCCGGCGCCATGGCCTCGAGCGCATTGGCCACGAGATTCACGAGGGCCTGGTAGAGCTGATCCGCGTCCGCCGGGATGGCAGGCACGTCGCGGCCGTACTCGCGCGAGACGACGATCCGCCGCGTCTCGAGCGCGTGGGTGTAAAGCTCGAGCACCCGATCGAGCAGGACCGGGATGACCACGGGCTGGAGATGCAGGCGCGCGGGCCGCGCCAGCTCCAGGAGCTGCTCGACGATTCCGTTGATCCGCTCCAGCTCCCGCGGCACCACCTCCTGGAAGGACTCCCGGAAGCGCGCATCGTCGAACTTCTTCGGGATCAGCCGCGTGAAGGTGCGCAGCGAGGTGAGCGGGTTCTTGATCTCGTGGGCGAGGCCCGCGGCCAGCGTGCCGAGCGCGGCGAGGCGGTCAGAGCGGCGGAGCTGCGCCTCGAGCTCGCGGACCACCGTGACGTCGCCGAAGACGCCGACGACGCCGAGGTCCTTGCCCTCCACGCCGCGCAGCGGCGCCGTGCTCATCTCCACGGGCAGCGTGCTGCCATTGGGGCGCCTGAGCGTCAGCGAGAGGTTGGTCCTGCCGCTCCGGCTCGACAGGGTCTCCAGCAGGATCTCGCCCACCTCGGGCGTGTGAGCGAACACCTCGGTGGCGTACCGGCCCGTGACCTCCGCCGCGAAGAGCCCCGAGAGCATCTCGGCGGCGGGGTTGAGCGTGGCGAGGCGTCCGTCGAGGTCGAGGGTGACGACGCCGCTGGTCAAGGACCCGAAGATGCTGTCGGTGTAGCTCTTGAGGTCGGCGAGCTCCTCGAAGCGCCGGCGCAGCTCGGCGTGGGTCGCCTCGAGATCGGAGCGCTGCTGGAGGAGCTGCGCCGCCATGTGGTTGAAGGCCAGGGCGAGCTGGCCGATCTCGTCGAAGCCCGACGGCGCGATGCGCTGGTCGAGCTCGCCTCTGGAGATGGCCTCCGCCCCCGCCGCGAGCTGGCGCACGGGCCGGGCGATGCGCCGGGCGACAAGGGCGGCCACGAGCCCACCGAGGAGGAGCGTCGCCGCGCCGAGGACCGCCAGCTCCCATCGGGTCCGGCTGATCTGGGCCTCCATGCGGCGCTGGGAGAGCCCGATCCGGACGGTGCCCCACTTCTGCGCCGACACCAGCACGGGGACGGCGAAGTCGTAGACGGCCTCGCTCCCCGGATCGGGCTCCGTCTCCTGAACCAGGAACCCCTCTGCCCCGGCCGCTCGCCGGTCCACCGGGCCGGCGAGCGCCGTCCCCACCAGCCCGGGGTCCTCGCTGTGGGCGGCCACGGCGCCCTCGGCGTCGAGCACCATGGCGTACACGACGTCGTCGTTGGCGCTCACCCGGGCCGCGTTCTGCTCGAGGGCCGTGAAGTTGTAGAGGAGCAGCGGGCCGGAGGACATCGCCGCCAGGTCGCCGGCGATGACCTCGCCCCGCCGGAGCACCTCGCCCACGATGGCGGCGCGCTGGCGCTGCTCGACCACGACGATGACGCCCGCCATGACCACGAGGAGGACGAGCACGGTGCCCACGAGGAACCGCGCCTGGAGCGACCGCGGCCGCAGGCGGAGCCGGCGCGCCGGGAAGGCCGCGGTCATCGCCGCCCCTCCAGCCAGATCTTCCGCAGCGGGATATAGGGGTCCCCGAGGCCGTTCACCTCCACGCTCTTCACGTAGGGCTGGAAGAGCCGCTCGTAGGTGTAATGCCACACGGGAATGACGGGCGCGTCGTTCATCACCATCTGCTCGACCTGGCGGTACAGCTCCGTCCGCCGGGAGAGATCGGTTGCCCGGCGTGCCTGGAGCAGCAGCTCGTCCACCGCGGGGCTCGCGTAGCGGGTGAAGTTGCGCGGGCTCCGCGAGTGGAAGAGCTGGAAAAGGAAGTTGTCCGGGTCCGGCACGTCGGCGAACCAGGCGTAGAGGAAGACGAGCAGCTTCCCCTCCGCCAGCATCCGGGAGAAGGCCGGCCAGTCGGTCAGGTACTGGAACTGCGCCTCGACCCCCACCGCCGCCAGGTACTCCCGGATCTGCTCGTGCTCGCGGATGATGCCTTCATGCTTGACGCTCGACCAGAAGACGATGGGCGGCAGGCCCCGGCCTCCCGGGTAGCCGGCCTGGCTCAGCAGCTCGCGCGCCGCCTTTGGATCGTACGCGTAGCCCTTCAGCCTCGGGTTGAAGCTCAGCATGCCAGGTGGCAGGATGCCGCGGGCCGGAGCATAGCGCCCCAGGAAGGCCTCCTCGATCAGCGCCTCGCGGTCGATGGCGTGGATCAGCGCCTGGCGCACCCGGCGGTCGTCGAAGGGCTTGACCCGGGTGTTGAACCCGTAGAACCGCACGCTGATCATCGGGCGCTTCACGTAGACGTGGCTCTTGTCGGCCACGATCCGGCGGTAGTCGCGCGTCGGGATCGGAGCATCCTCGAGGCTGCCCCTGTGGAATTCCTCGTACATGGCATCGAGCTGGGCCCCGGGGAAGACCCGGTAGACGATGCGGGAGAGGTTGGGCGGCCCGTCGAAGTAGTCGGGATTGGCAGCGAGGACGATCTCCTTGCCCCGCTCCCAGCGGACGAACCTGAACGGTCCCGTCCCGATGGGCTGAGTCCCGAAGGCCTCCCCCTGCT
>Ga0154317_1056_pt1 | contig 30719 bp, 27 predicted proteins | sample RifGroA2_FD_105611 | JGI IMG/M metagenome (GOLD analysis project Ga0154317, IMG submission 105611) | Candidatus Rokubacteria bacterium GWA2_70_23 | reverse complement strand
CTTTCGCTCGAACCCCGATCCCACGAAGAGCACCGTCCACCCCTCCCCGCCGAGCCCGAGCTCTTGCCGTGTCTGGGCGCCGAACTTCTCCCGGCTGTCGGGGTGAAAGCGCTCGAGGTCCACGCCGTTGTGGACAACCGTCACCCGCTCCCGCGGAGTTCCGAACAGACGCTCGATCTCGGCCTTGCCCAGGCGGGAGATGGCCACGATCTGCCTCGCAGCGTTCAGAGAAAAGATACGATGTTCCAGCCACATGACCGTTCGATGGTAAGGATCAACTCTCGCCCATGGGCGGCCCATGGCCGCGAGGTAGCCTCGGTGAGTGCCCTCGCCGGCTCGGTAGATGTCCTGAGCGAGGCAGCGCTCGTGGCTCTGAACCAGATCGTAGGGACGACTCCGGGTCGCCCGCCTCGCGGCCACGCCGAAGGCGAGGAGCCTCACCAGTGACGGATGCCGCGGGATGTCGAGGGCTCGCACGTTGACGCCGGGCACCTCCGGCTGTCCCCGGGTGGTGATCAGGTCGATCGAGTGCCCTTGACGGACGAGCTCCCCGATAAGACCCGCGGTCGCGGTCTCCACGCCGCCGTGGAAGACGAAGGGGCGGCAGATGAGGGCGATCCTCATCCCGCGGCTGCCACCCGCTCCACGAGCGGGAACAGGACGCGGCGAGCCGCGTCGAAGCTGTAGCGCTCGACGCAGCGCTCTCTCGCGCGCCGCCCCAGGGCGGCTGCTTCATCGGGATGATCGGCCAGCCGGGCGATCGCCTCGGCGAGCGCCGCCACGTTCCCCGGAGGCACGAGCACCCCGCAGCCATCGAGGATCTCGGGGATCATGGAGACCGGCGTCGAGATCACGGCGCGCCCGAGCGCCATGGCGTCGAAGATCTTGGCCGGCACCTGCCCGCGGGTGTCGCTGCTCTGCCGCTGGGGGACGGCGACGATGTCGGCGGCGCCGAGGTACATGGGCACCTCGTGGAATGCAATGGCCCCCATCACCCTGATGGCCGGATAGCGCTCTCGCAGTCGCTGGCCGCCAGGGCTCGCCGGATCCGTCCCGACGAGGGCCAGGACGATATCCGGACGCTTCAGGCGGACCACCGCTTCGCAGAGATCCTCCACCCCCTTGTATCCGCGAATGGTCCCGAGGAACATCACGAGCCGCTCGCGATCGATCCCGAGGCGCTCGCGCACGGGACGCGGATCGGCGGCACCAGGGCGCCACGCCTCGGTGTCCCTGACATGGGGCAAGAGCGTGCCGCCGAAGCGCTGCTGGAGGAAGCGCGAGGCCACGGTGATGCCATCGGCCAGGCCGGTCAGACGCTCAATCAGCCAGGTCCACGGGAGCCCCGTGGGGTTGGCGATGTTGAGGGCCCGGCCCAGCGTTCCCCAGGGGCCGCCGCTTAGGAAGAACCCCAGCTCCCAGTCGTCGATGTCGAGGAGCAGGGGTCTCCGCGCCGTCAGTCGCTTCAGGTAGCCGATGCCCGCGCTCGGCAGCCTCGGCTTCGAGGCGTACAGGATGTCGCCGTCAGCGAGTCTCAGCAGCGCTGGGATGGACGCGAGGAACCCTGGGAGCTTCGCCGCGGGAACGCTCGCGTACCGGACGCCGTCCCCGGCGACGGGCGGCCAGACCCCCGCCCCGCCCCGCGCGCCGACCACCTGGACCTCATACTGGGGGGAGAGGAGCCGCGCCAGCAGATGGGCGCGGCCAGCGGCGTTGCTCGAGACGTCGAAGCAGAGGACGGACACCTTCACCGGTGGCGCCGCTCCCCCCCGGCGCTTGCCATCTTGGCGTACACGGAGGCCAGATCGCGCGCGATCCTGGCGCCGGACAGCCGGGACTCCACCAGCCGGCGGGCCGCCTCGCCGAGCCGGCTCCGCAGCGGGGCATCGTCGAGGATCCTGGCCACTGCCCGCGCCAGGGGCCCGGGCTCCCCGGCGGGAACGAGGAGCGCGCTGTCGTCATCGGCCAGCACCTCGGGGACCACGCCGACCCGGCTCGCCACCACGGGCTTCCCCAGGGCCAGGTACTCGAAAAGCACTCGCGACATGCCATCCGACTCGAGCGGGACGTACAGCGCCGCGTCGAAGGCCGCCATGACGCTCTCGGCGCTGGCTGCGGTGCCGCTCACCGACACGCGGTCCCCGAGCCCCGCCTCGGCCACCCACCGGCGGATCGCGGGCTCCATCCCGCCCTGCCCCACGAAGGCCAGGTGAAAGCGCCGGCCTTCCGCGCACAGCTGCGTGGCGGCGGCGACGGCCACTGCGTGCCCCTTCATGACGCGGAAGCCCCCGAAGAGTCCGATCAGCGGCACCTCGGCGCCGAGCCCGAGCGAGCGACGGAGCTGACTTCCGTCGAGTCCGGGGCGAAAGCGCTCGACGTCCACGCCGCCGGGAAGTGTGACCACCTGTCCCGCAGCCGCGAGCCCTGCGGCGATGTACTGTCGCCGGATGGCCTCGGTCACCGTCACCACCAAGTCCGTCGCCTCGCGGTAGAGCCAGCGGTTGAGCGCATGGGGGCGGATGGGCTGGACGATGTGCCGGGTCCTCACGAGGGGCCGCGGCGTGGCCGAGAGCCGGTTGGCGACGGCCGCGAGCCAGTGCTCCTTCCCGCGATGCACGTGAACGACGTCGGCGCCGCCGAGCCGAGCGAGCACGCCCCGCAGGTCACTCACGTCGGTCGCCGGGCTCACGCCCCCCGCGAAGGCCAGCGTCTCGATGTGCTGCACCCCCACCTGCCGCGCGCGCTCGATCACCCGCTCCTCGGTTCCGCGGCGACACACGAGGGTCACGCTGTGCCCCGCGCGCTCCAGCTCCGCGGTGATCCGGGCCGCCCAGTAGGCGTCGGACGACCACCCGCGGCAAGACATGAGCTGGAGCACCCTCACCGCGCCGACTCCCGCCGGGCCAGCACGCTGAGGTAGATCGCTTCCACGTCGGCGGCGTGACGCTCGGGGCTGAAACACTCCTCGGCCCGCCGCCGCCCGGCCTGGCCCATGGCCTTGGCCAGACCAGGGTCCGCGAGGAGCGCACGGAGCGCTGCCTCCACCGCCTCGGGCTCCTCGCCGTCCACGAGGAGCCCGGTACTGCCGTGAACGATGGCGTCCGGCAGGGCCCCCAGTCGCCGCGCGACCACCGGGCGGCCCGCCGCCATCGCCTCGAGGGCCGCCCGGCACGACTCGTCCGACCCCGATCCCATGAGCACGAAGACATCGAGCGCCTGAAGCACCTCGGGGAGATCGGCATCGCGATAGCCGGCGAAGAGCACGTGCTCGCCGAGACCGCGCTCTCGCACCCGCGCCTCGAGCGTCGGCCGCGCCTCTCCCTTGCCGATGAGCAGGAGCCGCAAACCGGGATAGTCCGGCAGGAGACGCTCGAAGCCCGCGATCAGCAGCTCGTGTCCTCGGTTGTGTGCGAGCCGAGCCACCGAGCCGATCAATTGCCCGGGGCCGACGCCGAGCTCCGCGCGGATCGGCTCCCCGTTCGAGCCTGCGGCGAAGCGCGTGATGTCCACGACGCCGCCGACGCGGAAGACGCGCGCGGCCGCGATGCCCAGGAGCCGGCAGCGCTCCTCGATCTGGCGGCTCACCGCGATGACGCCGTCCGTGTGGCGGTGGAGCCACGGCGCCGGCCACGCCGTCCTCACGGCCCGCTGGTTGTGGAAGGTCCTGACGAGCGCCGCGGGACCGCGGCTCAGCATACCGAGCCAGTGATCGTGCGAGTGGTGGACGTGGATGATGTCGACGCCCTCGTTCGGCACAAGCCGCCTGAGTCTGATCACGTCCCGGACCACGGCGGCAGGATGGAACTTCACCTCCAGCGACAGACCTGCCACAGGCTCGATTCCGGCCTCGCGGGCCTTGGCCTCGAAGCGGTCGCCCAGGATCAGGGCCAGCAGAGGGCGATGGCCGCGCCCCTCGAGTCCCTTCACGAGACGGATCACGGGATCGGCGCTGCCGGTCCACCACCGGTTCGCGCACACCTGGAGCACCGTCAGATGCCGCGGCACGGTCATTTGTCTTGCCTTAATGTGGATGACGTCACGCGGCGGTTGGGCCTCTTCGCCCTGTCGGGCTCATCGGGGCGTCGGCATCAGCGGGGCCTCTTCGCCCTGTCGGGCTCATCCGTCTCGCCTGAACGTGGATGATGTCGGGTGGCGGTTGGGCCTCTTCGCCCTGTCGGGCTCATCGGAGCAGCTCCGCGTACAGGGCGAGGAGCCTCGAGATGGACGCGTCCTGGGAGAAGCGCTCCTTGACCAGCGCCATTGCGGTCCGGGCGCGGGCGGCGGCGCCCTCCCGCTCCTCCAGCACGGCCTCGATCGCGCGCGCCAGACCCGGCGGGTCCTCGGGAGGGACGAGCAGGCCCGTGACCCCGTCCTGGACGACCTCGGGGACGCCCCCGACGGCGCTCGCGACCACGGGGACTCCGGCGGCGAATGCCTGAAGCAGGGACTGCGGCACGCCCTCGGTGCGCGTGGAGGCGAGCACGAAGCAGTCCATGGCGGAGAGGAGCGCGGGAACGTCGGGCCGAAAGCCGGTGAACAGCACGGCAGCGGCGAGCCCGCGCTCCTTCGCGAGGGACTCCACCCAGGCCCGCCGCCCTCCGTCGCCGACCAGGAGCAGGCGCGCGGTCGGATGACGCTGCCGCACCAGAAAGAAGGCCTCCAGCAGGACGTGGTGCCCCTTGGATCCCCGGAACATCGCGACGGAGCCGATCACGGGGCGCGAGAGGCCGAGCGAGCGGGCCATCTCGTCTCCGCCCGTCAGGATCTCGAACTCCTCGAGTCTCACCCCGGCCGGCATGGGGATCACGCGATCCGGCGGAACGCCGCCGGCGATCACCAGGGCCCGGATGGCCTCCCCGCTGGTGATCACGCGGTCCGCGAGCCAGCGGTACACGGGGTTCAGCCCCCGGCGGATGGGAATCGACACATGGCGCGTTCGCACGACGGGCACGCCGCAGAACCGCCCCCCCATGCCCCCCACCCACCCGTCGATGGAGCTGTGGGTGTGGACCACATCGACTCGCTCCCGCCGGATCAGCCCTGCGATGCGGAGCACCGCCCCAACGTCCCAGGGCCCGCGCATCCTCAGCGCGCGAGGCTCGAGGCCCCGGGCCCGGGCGCGCTCGTGGAGGCGGCTCCGCGGCTGGCAGGCGATGAGCACGCGCCAGCCGCGGGCCGCGACGGCCACGGCCTCGTCGAGGGTGCGGATCTCCTGACCGCCGAGCCCGAGGGAGGACTCCGTGTGCAGCACCGTCCTCATGACGCGATCGCCTCCCGCACGCGCTTCTCGATCTCCTCCACCGTGATCCCGCGCATGCAGCCATGGTCGATCGGACAGCTGCCGCGGAAGCATGGGGCACATGGAGCCCCCGCGTGGACGACCTGAGCCCGCGGCGACCGGGGCGCCGTCAGCCTCGGGTCCGTGGGCCCGAAGAGCGTCACCGTCGGGACGGACAGGGCCGCCGCAAGATGCGCCACCCCTGTGTCGCCACTCACGAGGCAGGAGAGGCGCCTCAGCAGCGGGGGAAGGAGCGCCGGCCGATCGCGTCCGACGAGTGAGCGCGGCGAGGATCGAGACGCCGAGCGGACCTCGTCTGCCCCGGGCCCGTCGGCTGCGGAGCCGAGGAGCAAGGGCGCGAGCCCCGCCTCCGTCAGCGCATCCGCGAGCATCGCGAAGGAGTGCGCCCTCCACCGTTTCGCGGGCCCCGCGGCTGCGCCGAGGTGGAGCCCCACGAGCCGGTCGCCCGGAGACGCGCCCGCCTCCTGCAAGAGGCCATCGACCTCCGCCTCCGCCGATGGATTCGGAGTCACCCGCCACAGCGGCTGCCGGTCCGCGACCTCCACACCCGCGGCTCTCGCGAGGAGGAGGTACTCGTCCACCTGGTGGAGCCGCGGTGCCGGTAACGGCAGGGGATCGGTGAGCAGGAGGCGCCGCCCATCGCTTGCGAAGCCGACTCTGCGGCGGGCCCGCCAGAGACGAGCGGCCAGCGCCGACTCGAAGGAAGTGGGCAGCAGCAGCGCCAGGTCGGCGGGCTCGTCCGCCAGTGCTCGCGCGAAGCGCCGCCGCGCCGCCCACCCGGCAGGGTATGCCAGGAGGAGATCGGCTGTCCCTTGACCTGCGAGCAGCGGCGCCCACCTCCCGACCACCATGATGCGCGCCTGGGGCTGCCCGGCTCTGAGCGCGTGGAGAGCCGGCAGCGCCATGACGGTGTCGCCGAGCCAGTTCGGAGCGCGTACCACGACGATCAGGGCCACAGCTGCCGCTTCTACTTCTGGGCGAGCGAGGCGCCCAGGGCCCGCTTGAGCGCCCCGCGCCACTCCGCCTGACCCGACTCGAGGGTCATCCTCACGCTGACGACCCAGAGCGGGCGCCGCGGAAGCGTGAGGTCTCTCAGCCGAACCGCGTCCTTTTCCGTGGTGATCAGACCCTCGGCGCGGGCTCGTTGGGCCTGCCGGGTCAGCGCGTCGAGGTCCTCCGGCGCGTACCAGTGGTGATCGGGGAACTCGACGAAGTCCGCCACCGTCACCCCCATGGCGGCGAGGGTCTCGCGGAATCCCCGCGGAGAGGCCAGACCGGCGAAACCAACGAGCCGGCGCCCCGCGAGCGCCCCCGGCTCGAGGCGCTCCCCCCCCTCGGCGTCCTGGACGCCGAGGACGCGATAGCTCGCGGTGAGGACGGGAGCGGTGCATTCCTGGCGCTCGAGGGTGCGCGCGACCTCGGTGCCACCGGCACCCTCGCCCCCGTTCGTCACGACGATCAGATGGGCGCGCCGGAGCTCCCCGAGCGGCTCGCGAAGCGGACCCGCGGGAAACAGACGGCCGTTCCCCCACGGCGACCGACCGCTCACCGCGAGCACCTCGACGTCCTTGGCGATGGTGCGGTTCTGGAAGCCGTCGTCGAGGACGATGGCCGAAGCGCCGAGCCGTTCGACGGCGATGCGCCCGGCCTCGTAGCGGTTCTCGCCGACCACCACGGGCGTTCCCGGAAGGCGCTCCGCTAGGAGCACCGGCTCGTCTCCCGCCGCTCTCGGGCCCAGCCGAACCCCGTGCCGGTCCGCCACCACCTGCGTTCCCCGCGTCGCCCGCCGGTATCCACGACTGACGATGGCGGGCACCGCCCCCAGCTCCGAGAGCGTCAGGGCCGCCAGCTCGACCAGGGGCGTCTTGCCGCTGCCTCCCACGGTCAGGTTGCCGATGGAGATCACCGGGCATGGTAGCCGCCCGCTCCTGAGCAGGCCGAGACCGTAGAGCCGGTCCCGGGCGACGAGCGCAGCGCGGTACGCCACCGCGAAAGCCGACAGCCCGGCGGCGAGCACCGGATGAGTGCCTTCTTCCCACGCGCGCAGGAGCCAACTCTCGGGATCGCTGCGACGAACGGCCGTCTCGCTCATGCGGCGCCGCGGTCCTTCCGTTCCCCCCGGGGGTAGAGGTAGCGCGCGACGAGGTCCAGAGTTGTCTCTACCGCCCCCTGCCGCCCGACGACGGCCTGGAAGCCGGCAGCGCCCATGGCCTTCGCCAGCGTCGGATCGTCCAGGAGCCTGCGCGCGGCATGCTCGAGCTCGGGCCCGTCGTGGACCACGAGGGCTCCTCCCGCCGCGGTGAGGAGCTCCGCGCTCTCCCGGAAGTTGCTGGTATGCGGCCCGAAAAGGACGGGCTTCATCCGGAGCGCCGGCTCGAGCATGTTATGCCCTCCGGTGGGAACCAGGCTCCCTCCCACGAAGACCAGCTCGGCCACGCGATAGAACTGCGCCAGCTCGCCGACCGTGTCGAGCACGATGACGGCGCGCCGCTGTCGCTCCCGGGGGAGCTGGCTGCGGCGGAGAGCCGGCAGCCCCCTCGACTCCAGGATACGCTCCACCTCGGGCACGCGCTCTGGATGGCGGGGAGCGAGGATCAGCGTGAGCTCGGGGAAGGCGGCCGACAGCCGCTGGAACACCTCCACCACGACCTCCTCTTCTCCTCGATGGGTGCTGCCGGCGATCCACACGCGCTCCTCGGGCCCGAGCCCGAGGAAGCGTTCCCACAGCTCGCGCGCGCCGGGATCCTCCGGCTCCTGGTCCGCCTTCAGGCTTCCCGTGACCACCACTCGCTCGGGCGGCGCCCCGAGCGTGATGATCCGGCGCGCGTCCTCCTGCGATTGCATGGCGAAGACGGAGATCTCCCGGAGGAGCGGCCCCATGAGAAAGCGAATCCGCCGGTACCGCCGGAAGGATCGGTCGGAGATCCTCCCGTTGGCGATCATGCTCGGGATGCCCCGGCGCCGCAGCGCTCGAAAGAAGTTCGGCCAGAGCTCCGTCTCCATCCCGATGAAGAAGCACGGACGAACGCCGCGGAGCGCCCGGCCCACGGGCCCGGGCAGGTCCAGCGGGAAATACCGGTGGGTGACCCGCCCCGCCAGCCGATCCTCCACGATCGTGGCGCCCGTGCGGGTCACCGTGGTGAGCACGAGGGACAGCTCCGGCCAGCGCCGCCGGATGCCCTCCACGAGCGGGATGGCCGTCACGGACTCCCCCACCGAGACCGCGTGGAGCCAGCAGCGGGGCTCGGGGGGCAGCTCGCGGCCGAGTCCTCCCAGGCGCTCCCGGATATGCGCCGGGTGGCCCCTGCCCCTGAGCCGGCGCAGCAGCAGCAGCGGTGCATAGCCGAGCAGTCCCGCCAGCAGCACCAGCGAGTACAGCCACTGGATCATGCCGCGGCCTCGTCGTCGGCCTGCCATGTCACGGCGCGCAGGGCAGCCTCGATCTCCTTGCGGGCGGCTTCCTGCGCGTCCCGGCCGCAACGGCGGGCGATCCGGATCGGCTCTCCGAAGCGCACCACGCAGCGAGAGAATGGCCGCGGGATGCGGAACTCGTCCCACGAGGGCATGCGCCAGTCGGAGGAAGCGGCGACGGCCAGCGGGACGACGGCGGCCCCGCTGAGCGCGGCGAGCGTGACGATGCCCGGCTTCACGACCTCGCGCGGTCCCCTCGGTCCGTCCGGAACGACGACGACGCCCCAGCCGGCGCGCAGCGAGCGCAGAAGCTCTCTGAGCGCCGCGGCGCCGCCCCGACTCGACGAGCCCCTGACGGTCTCGAGCCCGAAGCGCGCCATCAGGCGAGCGATGATCTCGCCGTCGCGCGAGCGGCTCGCGAGGACCCGGAGGCGATGTCCCCGGTACAGATACGGCAGGAGGAGGATGCGGGAGTGCCAGACCGTGAAGATCAGCGGGGCGCCGCCCGCCCAGATGGCGGCCACCGCGCCCTCCTCCCGGCGGACGGTGAGGGTACGCGCCAGGAGCCTGATCGCCACGGCACCGAGCGCGGGTCCCACCGCGAGCGACAGCGACGCGGGGGCTCTCATGACGCGCGGGCGACCTGGAGCCCATCGATCAGGGCCAGGCACAGCGTGGCCCCGTGCACGTCCCCGGAGGCTTCGCCCGCTGAGAGCATGATCGCTCCGCACTCAGAGCCCGCCATCGCGTCCCTCGTCGATTCCGACGAGCGCGATGCCGGCCCGCTCGGCGAGACCCACCACCACCTCGCGCTCGACCAGCAGCACCTTCCGCCTCGGAACCGCGAGCACAGCGGCGCCTCCCGCAGCCATGACCTCGAGCGTCGTGGGCCCGATGGTGGGGATGTCGAAGCGGTAGTCGTGGTCCGCGGCCACCGCCTTCACCACGACGGCGCCCGGCCCCGCCAGGGCCGTGCCGCGCCGGATTGTCTCATCGGTCCCTTCGGCCGCCTCGACGGCCACCGTCACGCCGTGGGAGCGGACGATGGTCTGCCCGATCCCGTGTGCCGCGAGGCTCCGGCAAAGCCCCCAGCCCGCGCGGATCTCTTGCCATTCGGCCTCCGAGGGAGCGCGTGGGGTGAGCGACGGCGCGTCGAACAGCCAGGGCCCGAGAAAGAGACGCTGATCGAGGACCCGGACCCCCAGGGCCCCCAGCGTTTCCAGGATTATCGCGGACAGGGCGGCGTCGGAGAGCCCGCTCCCCGCGAGGCGACGTCCGGCGTCGTCGGCGTCATGCACCTGAGCGAGAGCATCCTGCTTCCAGAACTTCCCGACGAAGAGGGCGGCCTCGACGCGCTCCCCTTCGATGCTCCCGAGTACCGACTGGATATCGGTGAGCCTGGAGGGAACGACCAGGTCCGCGCTCTCGGAGAGCCCGGGCGCGTCATCGAACGCGAAGGCCACGACGCGCCATCCCTGCCGGCGGGCCTCGGCAGCCGCGCGGCCGGGGAGCGCCCCGGCCCCCGACATCAGGCCGAGGCAACGCTCCACGGAAGATCCTCCGGCCAGGCGGTCTCTCCCCGACCCTCGCGGATCATCCGCTCGATCTCCAGGGCCACGGCCAGGGAGCGCAAGTCCTCCGCCTCGGCCAGCTCCACCCGACCCGTGGTCTGGGCGGCGCGGGCCGCCGAGATCAGGTGGCGGAGCTCCAGCTTCAAGGGGTTGTCCTTGTGGACGAAGAGGTGCTCGACGAAGGACGCCTGGCGATAGCGAATCGCCTCGCGGTTCACCGAGTACTCCTGCGCTGCGCGTCGGTGGATCTGGATGTCCTGGTCGAGGTAGTCGAGCGTGATGTAGGCGTCTGGCTGGGTGATGGCCAGGGTCCGGATCTTCTCCTCGGTGGCGCGGCTCGCGGTGATGGTGGCCATGGCGCCGGAGTCGAACACCACCTGCACGTTCGCCACGTCGGCGAGGCCCGAGCTCACCGAGGAACCCACCGCCGTCACCCTCCGCGGCTCCCCATCCACCAGTCCCAGGACGATGTCGATGTCGTGGATCATGAGGTCCATGACCACCGAATCGTTCTGCACCCGGGGAGCGAAGGGGCCGAGGCGCCGAGACTCGATGAGGATGGGCCGCTCCACGATCTTCCGGAGCTCCTGCACGGCGCCGTTGAATCGCTCCACGTGCCCCACGTGCAGGACGCTCCCGCGCTGCCGGGCCATCCGGAAGAGCTCCTTCGCCTCCTCGAGGGTCGTCGTCATGGGTTTTTCGACCAGCACGTGGATCCCCGCCTCGAGGAGGTCCCGCGCAACGCCGAAGTGCCGGTCCGTGGGGACCGCCACCGTCACCACGTCCACCAGCCCGTGGAGCTCGTCGTGATCGGCGAACGCGCGGGTTCCGTAGCTCGCGGCGAGCTGCTGCGCGCGCTCGAAGTCCCGGTCCACGATCCCCACCAGCTCCACGTCCCACAGCTCCATGAAGGCGAGGATATGGTACTGCCCCATGTGCCCGGCGCCCACCACGGCTGCCCGGATCTTCGGCTCCACTGCAGGCCTCACTGCGCCTCCTCCTGCTCTCCGGCGTCTCCATCTGCGCCGCTCCCGACAGCCCCCGGCACGATACCCCGCCGCGATTGCTCGATGAACTCCAGCAGCCGGGCCACCAGAGGGTGATCCCCCAGCTCCGCCCTGAGACGCGCGGCCGCAGCCCCCGGGGCGAGACCTGATCTGTAGAGCACCCGGAAGGCTTCCTGCGCCTGCCGGCGCGCTGCGGCGTCGAGCCCGCCCCGACGCATCCCCACGACGTTGACCGCCCGCGCAGTGGCCGGGATGCCGTCCACCATCACGAAGGGCGGAACGTCCTGGGTCACCTTGGAGCACCCCCCGATATAGGCGAAGGTCCCCACCCGTGTGAAGGGATGGATCCCGCTGAGCCCGCCGACCGTGGCCCGATCCTCGACCGTCACGTGGCCGGTGATGCCGGCCCCGTTGATGATGATGACGTGATCGCCGATGAGGCAGTCGTGGGCCACGTGCGCCGTTGCCATCAGCAGGCAGTGCGAGCCGATACGCGTGTCGTGCCCCTCGTGGGTGGCGCGGTGGATCGTGACGTACTCCCGGATCACGGTGTCGTCGCCGATCACGACTCCCACCGGGATCCCGGGACGGAACTTGAGATCCTGCGGCGGGGCGCCGAGGACGGCCCCGTGGCCGATCCGGCAGCGGGCGCCGACGCGGACCCGCCCTTCCAGCACCGCGTGGGCGCCGATCTCCGTTTCCTCGCCGATCTCGACGTCCGGACCGATGACCGTGCCGGGCCCCACCTGCACATCTGGTGCGAGGCGTGCCCGTGGATCCACGTGAGCGGCCGGATGGATCACGCGCGCCTCCGCTCGAGCTCCTCGAGCCGCTTCTCGAGGGTCCGGACCCGCCGCACGAGCGCGGGGAGCAGACGCTCGGCGGCCCAGATGCGGCGCGCCTCGGCCATCGGCCGACTCGGCATTCCGCCCCACACCTCGCCCGCCGGGATGTCGCTGGGCACGCCCGCCTGGGCCACCAGAATCGCGCCCTCGCCGATCGTCACGTGGTCGGCCACGCCGACCTGCCCCGCCAGGATGGCGCGGCTGCCGATGCGGCACGACCCCGAGATGCCCACCTGCGCCACCAGGATCGCGTCCTCCCCGACGTCGCAGTTGTGCCCCACCTGGACGAGGTTGTCGACCTTGCTCCCCCGCCCGATGACCGTGTCGCCGAGGGTGCCCCGGTCCACCGTGGTGTTGGCGCCGATCTCCACGTCGTCCTCGATACGTACGCCGCCCACCTGGGGGATCTTCCGGTGGGCGGCTCCATCGAACGCGTAGCCGAACCCATCGGCGCCGATGACGGCGCCGGGGTGGATGATCACCCGGCTGCCGACCTGCACGCCGTCGCGGATGACCACCCGTGGGTACAGGAGCGTGTCGTCTCCGACGCTCGAGCCCGTCCCCACGAACGTGAGCGCACCGATCCTCGTCCGCCGGCCCACCGTGGCCCCCGTTTCGATCACGGCGAAGGGGCCCACCGCGGCGCTCTCGTCGACGCTCGCGCCCTCCGCGACCAGCGCCAGCGGGTGAATGCCGGGCGCATGGGGCGGATCCGGGTGAAAGAGACGCAGGAGCGTGATGAGCGCCGCCTGCGGGGAGGCGACTCTCAGCACGGCGCCGGGGAGCCCGGTGGCATCCGCGGGCGCGACCACCGCGCCGGCGCGGGTCTCCTCGGCGAGCCGCTGGTAGCGCCGGCTCAGCAGGAAGGACACCTCGTTGGGGCCCGCACTCTCGAGCGGCGCCACCCCTCCCACCGGCCTCGCCGGATCGCCTTCCAGGGTGGCGCCGAGCGCTTCGGCGAGCTGACCGAGCGTGAAGGGGCCGCTCTGAGTCACCTACTTCCTGGCCTTCTTGGAGTCTTCGTCGAAGACGCGGATGATCTCTTCCGTGACGTCCACCTCGGGGGCGCCGTAGACCACGGAGGCCCCTCGCTTCTCGACGATGATGGCGTACCCCTTCTCCTTCCCGAACCGCTGAACCACCCCCGTGACCTCCTGGAGGACCTTCGCCAGCAGCTCCTGTTCCTTCTTCTGGAGCTCTTTCTGGAGATCGTCCACCAGCCGGCGCACGTCCCGGACTTTCCGCTCGAGGGTCTCCTGCTTCTCCCGGCGGACGTCGGCCGAGAGGAGCTGTCCCTTCTTCTCCAGCTCGTCGCGAAGCTTCTCGAGCTCACCGCGGTGCCCGTCGACCTGCTTCTGCATGGCGGCCTTCTCTCGCTCGAGCTGCTCCCGCGCGGCGACGCCGGCCGAGGCCCGCGCCAGCACGCGCTGCACGTCCACGAACGCCACCCGGGCAGCGGGCGCGGACTGCGCGTGCACGGGCTGGGCGGACCAGGAGAGTGCCATCAGCCCGGCCGCTGCCACAGCCAGCAGCGGCAAGAGACCCCTCGGCGTCATACGCATCTGCGTCTCCTCCTCGCTCAGAACGGGGAGCCGACCGAGAAATGGAACTGCCCGAACTTCTCTCCAGTTCGCCGGTCCAGGTTTACCCCGTAATCGACACGGAGCGGACCGAAGGGCGACGCCCAGCGGACGCCGACGCCCGCGGCGTGGCGCAGGTTCAACGGGTCATACGTGTCGCCGCCTTCGATGTCGGGGCCATAGACATTGCCCACGTCGTAGAAGAGCGCCGCCCGGATGCCGAAGGGGAGCGGGATCAGGTACTCCACGTTGCCGAGGAGCTGGCTGTTGCCCCCGATCCGGGTCCCGCTCTGGTCCGTCGGCGAGATCGCCCGGCTCTTGCGGCTGCGGATGGAGTTGGGCCCGCCGAGGTAGAAACGCTCGAAGAGCGGCAGCGGCTCCTCCGCCCAGCCGAAGGCGTAGCCCCCCTGGACGCGGCCGCTGAGAATGTGGTCAAGCCAGAGCGGCTGGAAATACGCGGTGCTGGCGACGGCCCTGACGAACTTGCTGTCGCCGAACCCCACCCCGGCAAAGTCCACGCCGATGCTCGAGGCGCTCCCGCGGGTCGGCTCGAACACGCTATCCCGAGTGTCGCGCGACAGGCTGCCCCCGATGAGCGACGTGAGACGCTTCCCCTCCTCGCTCAGCAGGTTCGAGCTTGCGTTGCTGGGCACGTCGGAGATCTCGTCCTCGGTTACGCGGTAGATCAGGTTCCAGCGCGAGTAGTCGCCCAGCGGGTGGCCGAACCGGATGTCCCCGCCCAGGGAGTTGATCGTGTACTCGGTGAAGACACGGCGGTTGTTGAAGAGGTCGAACCCGGCAGACAGGGGCCGGTCGAAGAGCCACGGCTCGGTGAACCCGATGGTGCCCTGCTGGGTGCTTCCCCCCGCGCGCAGCCTGAGAAATACCTCCCAGCCGCGCCCGAGAAAGTTGCGCTGGGACAGGTCCACCGTCCCGATGAAGCTATCCTGGGAGCTGTAGCCGCCGCCGATGGAGAAGAGGCCCGTGGGCTTCTCCGTCACCTCGATGTTGACCACGATCTTGTCCTTGGCCGAGCCCGGTGCGGTCGTGGCCCTCACCTGCTCGAAGTACCCAAGGTTGTTGAGCTTCTGCCGGGCGCGCTCGAGATCCTTGGTCGTGAAGAGGTCCCCCTCGTGCATGGGGATCTCGCGCCTGAGGATCTTCTCCTGGCTCCGGGCGTTTCCGGAGATGTTGATCCGCTCCACGAAGACCTCCGGACCCTCGGCGATCTCGAAGGCGATGTGGACCCGCCGCGTCGCGGCGTCTTGCGTCGCGGTCGGGTTCACGTCGGCCGAGGCGCGCCCGACGACGCCGTACAGGTCCTGGATCCCCCTCATGCTCTCCCTGAGCTTGGAGCGCGAGAAGACGTCGTCCGTCTTGAGCTTGATGCGCCGGCGGATCTCCTCGGCAGGCAGGATGTTGTTGCCCGTCACGTCCACCCCGCCGACCTTGAACTGCGGCCCCTCCACGACGACGACGCGGACGGTGGCGCGGGCCTTTGTCCGATCCACCTGGATATCCGCCGACTCGACTCTGGCCTGCGTGTAGCCGTGGTCGTTGTAGAGCGCGACGATCCGCTCGACGTCGTCATCCAGCTTCTGTCGCTGGACGGTCCCCCGGAGGACGTAGAACTGCCGCTCCTGGGTCGCCATGATCGCCTTGATCTGCTTCGGCTTCACCCCCTGGGCGCCTTCGATCACGATCTCCTCGATGGTGATCTTCCGTCCCTCGGCCACCTGAAAGACAACCGTCACGTCACCGTCGGGGAGCTGCTGGGCATCCGGCGTGACGGCGACCTCGAAGTACCCTTCTTCCTCGTAGTGGTCCTTCACTCGCTCGGCCGACCGGTTGACCTCCACGGGGTTGTAGACGCTGCCCAGCTTCAGGTCGATCTTCTCCTGCAGGGTGGCGGTATCCACCTTCTTGTTGCCCACGAACTGGATGTCCCGGACAAAGGGGCGCTCGACCACGAGGAACGTCACCTTGACGCCCCCCTCGAAGTCCTCGACCTTCAGCTGGACGTCGTCGAAGAAGCCGAGGGCGAACACCGCGCGGATGTCGTCGGCCAGTCTGGCCGGGGCGAACTGACCGCCGACCTTGGTGGTGACGCGGCCGAGGATGACCGCCTCCTGGACGCGGCGGCTCCCCTGAACAGCGATCTCCTTCACGACGATCGGCCGCTCGGGGGACGGCGCCGCCTGCTGGGCCGACGCGAGGCTCGGACCCAGGACCACACAGGCAAAAAAAATGGAGAGGAACACTCTCCCCAGGGCGGTCATAGACGCGATCGTCCTGTCGTGTGGGGAGGCGGCGTCCGGCCGCTCAGTGCTCCGCGAGCGCGAGCCGCGATTCCGCGACCTGGGCTTCCCGGAAGACGAAATTGCTCCCCTCCACGTCGAGCTCCAGCCGAGCTCCGACCGAGACCTGGCCCCGCACAATGGCTTCCGCCAGCGGGTCCTCCACGTGCTTCTGAATCGTCCGGCGAAGCTGGCGGGCCCCGTACGTGGTGTCGAACCCCTTCTCCACCAGCAGATCCAGCGCCGCCAGGGTGGGCTCGATGGCGATCCCCTTGTCGGCCAGCTGGGCGTTGATCCGGCCCATCATCAGACGGACGATGCCATTGATGTTCTCGCGGCTCAGCGCGTGGAACACGATGGTGTCGTCGATGCGGTTGAGGAATTCCGGCCGGAATGCCCGCTTCAGCTCCTCGAGCACGCGCTCCTTCATCTTGTCATGCGAGGAGTCTTCGCCCTCGGGCAGGAACCCTGGCGAGGTCCGCTTCCCGATGAAGCTCGTGCCCAGGTTCGAGGTCATGATGAGAATCGCGTTCTTGAAGTCCACGACGTGGCCCACCGAGTCAGATAGGCGGCCGTCGTCCAGCACCTGCAGCAGCATGTTGAAGACGTCCGGGTGGGCCTTCTCGATCTCGTCGAACAGCACCACGCAGTACGGCCGCCGCCTCACCTTCTCGGTCAGGAAGCCGCCTTCCTCGTAGCCGACGTAGCCCGGAGGGGCGCCGAGGAGCCGGGAGATCGAGAACTTCTCCATGTACTCCGACATGTCGACGCGAATCAAGGCGTTCTCGTCGCCGAACAGGTACTCGGCGAGCGCCCGGGCCAGCTCCGTCTTGCCGACACCCGTGGGCCCCAGGAAGATGAACGACCCCACCGGCCGCTTGCTGTCCTTGAGGCCGGCGCGCGACCGCCGGATGGCCCGTGAGACCGCCGCCACCGCGTCGCCCTGCCCGATGATGCGGCCGTGGAGCGCCTCCTCCATGCGGGCGAGCTTGGCCGACTCCTTCTCCTCGAGCTTGGACAGCGGGATGCCGGTCCAGCGGGAGACGATGTACTCCACGTCTTCCTCACCGACCACCTGCGGTCCCTTGCCCTTGCGCTTGTCCCAGTCGCGCTTGAGCTCCTCGTCGCGCCCGCGCAGCAGCTTCTCCTTCTCGCGCAGCGAGGCGGCCTTCTCGAATTCCTGCGCCTCGAGGTACATGTCCTTCTCACGGACGACGCGCTCCACCTCCCGCCCCAGCTCCTTGATCTCCGGGGGTGGCGTGAGCGCCATGAGCCGCGTCCGCGAGGAGGCCTCGTCGATCACGTCAATGGCCTTGTCCGGGAGCTGGCGGTCCGTGATGTAGCGGTCCGCGAGCTTCACCGCCGCATCGATGGCGTCATCCGTGATCTTCACGTGGTGATGGGCCTCGTACTTGTGCCGCAGCCCCTTGATGATCTCCACCGACTCCGCCACGGAGGGGGCCCGCACGATGACGGGCTGGAAACGCCGCTCCAGCGCGCCGTCCTTCTCGATGTACTTGCGGTACTCGTCGAGCGTCGTGGCCCCGATGGTCTGGATCTCACCCCGGGACAGCGCGGGCTTCAGCATGTTGGACGCGTCGATGGCCCCTTCGGCGGCGCCGGCGCCGATGAGCGTGTGCAGCTCGTCGAGGAACAGCACCACGTTCTCCGACTGCCGGATCTCCTTCATCACCGCCTTGAGCCGCTCCTCGAACTGGCCGCGGTACTTCGTTCCGGCGACGAGAGCCCCCAGGTCCAGCTGGAGGAGCCGCTTCTGCGCCAGGACGTCGGGCACCTCGTGGCCGACGATCCGCTGGGCGAGGCCCTCCACGATGGCCGTCTTGCCCACGCCCGGCTCCCCGATCAGCACGGGGTTGTTCTTGGTCCTGCGCGCCAGGATCTGGATGACCCGCTCGATTTCCGTCTCGCGCCCGATCACCGGGTCGAGCTTGTTCTCCCGGGCGAGCTGGGTGAGGTCGCGCGCGAACTCGTCGAGCACCGGCGTCTGCGAGCGTTTCTTCGGGCGCGGGTAGTACTGATCCCCCAGAAGCGACAGCGTCTCCTGACGCACCTCGTCGAGGCGAGCGCCCAGGGATTCCAGGATCTTGGCGGCGATGGACTGCCCCTCCTTCATGAGGCCGAGGAGCAGGTGTTCGGTGCCGATGTAGTTGTGGCCGAGCTGACGGGCCTCCTCGATGGACAGCTCGAGGACGCGCTTGGCCTGTGGGGTGAAGGGCACCTCCCCGAACGTGAGGGTCTTCGGGAATCCGGCCAGAGCCCGCTCGACCTCCGCCTTCACGGTCTCGAGCTTGAGCCCGAGGCGCTGAAGCACGGCCGTGGCGATCCCCTCCCCGTCCCGGATCAGGCCGAGCAGGATGTGCTCGGTACCCACGAAGTCGTGCCGAAAACGGCCCGCCTCCTCCCTCGCCAGGATGATGACTCGCCGCGCGCGCTCGGTGAACCTTTCGAACACTTGGGCCCTCGCTTCCAGAGTCGGTTAGCGCTCAGGCACTGCCACTTAAACCTGCCCGAAGTATAACGCTCTGACCAATCTCCTCATAGGCTTTTCTTCTTCCGCCACCGTGCAGCAGCTCAGGCAGGCCGCCTCGTCCCTCACGGCCAGGTCACTGCCCGCCCCTCCAGGAGCCGATACCCTCGGTCCGCCTTGCGCGCCAGCTCGTGGTTGTGGGTCGCGATGACGAAGCTGAGCCCGCGCTCGGCCTGGAGGCGCAGGAAGAGCTCCCAGATCACCTCGCTCGTCTTGGGGTCCAGGTTCCCTGTTGGTTCGTCGGCCAGGATCACGCGCGGCGCCCCGACCAGCGCTCGGGCAATGGCCACGCGCTGCTGCTCCCCCCCGGAAAGCTCCCCCGGGCGGTGCCCCAGACGGTCGGACAGGCCGACCTCGCCGAGGGCCGCCGCGGCCCGCTCGCGCGCCTCGTTCCATGGCGCCCGCTGCAGCAGCGCAGGCATCATGGCGTTCTCCAGCGCCGTCATCTCCCCCAGGAGGTTGTAGAACTGGAAGACGTAGCCGACCTCCGTCCGCCGCAGCCGGGCGAGTGCCGTCTCCGAGCGTGAGTACATGTCCTCGCCCGCAAACAGCACGCGACCCCCGGAGGGGCGGTCCAGCGCGCCGAGCAGGTGCAGCAGCGTGGACTTGCCGACGCCGGAGGCGCCGATCACCACCACGCTCTCTCCCGGGTTCACGGTGAGGCTCACGCCGCGCAGCACGCGGACGACCTCCGGGCCCATCCGGTACTCCTTCTCCAGATCCTGGGCGACGAGGAGCGGCTCATTCATAGCGCAGCACGTCCACCGGGTGCAGCCCGGCCGCCCGCCGCGCAGGCGACAGCGTCGCCAGGAAGGAGATCAGGAGTGTGGCGCCGACGACCAGCGCGAAGTCCATCCCGGTGAGCTTCATGGGCAGGTGGTCGATCTGGTAGACGTCGCCGGCGAAGCGGATGATCTTGTAGCTGTTCTGTACCCAGATGAGCAGGAGCCCGAAGGCGCTGCCCGCCACGGTGCCCACGGTACCGATGAGCATGCCGGCCGCCAGGAACACCGCCGCGATGCTGCCGGAGGTGGCGCCCATGGCCTTGAGGATGCCGATCTCCTTGCGCTTGTCCGCGACCAGGAGCACCAGGTGGCCGATGATGGCGAAGCCCGCGACCAGCACGATGATGGTCACGATGACGAACAGCGCGAGCTTCTCGAGCTGGAGCGCGGCGAAGAGGTTGCGGTTCATCTCCATCCAGTCGCGGATCCAGAGCGGCGACCCCGCCGTCTGCGCGATGCCTCGCCCCACGGCCTTCGCGTCCCACGGGTCGTCGAGCTTGACCTCGACGCCGGTGACGCGGTCCCCGAGGCCGGCGAACTCCTGGGCTGCGGCGAGGGTCGTGTAGGCGAGCGACGAGTCGTACTCATACATGCCCACCTCGATGGCGCCGGCGACGAGGAAGCGCCGCATCTTGGGTACCAGCCCGACGGCCGTCATGGCCCCCTGGGGCGAGATCACGGTGACGTGATCCCCGGGGACGACGCCGAGAGTTCGCGCCAGCTCGCGCCCGAGCAGCAGCGCCGGCTCTCCTCCCGACAGGAGGGGCTCCATGCTGCCGAGCCTGAGTTGAGCGGCAAGGGTCTCGCGCACCGATGCTGCGCCGAGGTCCAGGCCGCGCAGCAGCCCTCCCGCGGCCCCGCCACCCTGCGCCGTGTAGAGCGCCTGCTGCAGGACGAACGGCGTGGCGGCCCTCACGCCCGCGACGGCTCGGGCGCGCTTGGCCACAGCCTCCCCATCGCCGAGCCCGCGTCCGCCCCCCTCGACGATGAGGATATGCGGGTTTGCGGAGATGATCTTCTCGCGGATCCCGTCCTGGAACCCCGTCATGGTCGCGAGCACCACGATGAGGGCGCTCACACCGAGGAAGACCCCGCCGATGCCGATCCAGACGAAGAGGGACAGCCCGCGGAACTGTCCGCGGGCGCGGAGGTACTTGAGCGCCAGGAAGATCTCGAAGGGCAGCCCGCGCCCGGCCGTCACGGGGCCTCCTGGCCCTCGCCCGCCTCGCCCGGGGGCGGGTCCCGGTGCTCCGGTCTCAGGTGCGGAAAGAAGATCACGTCGCGGATGGAAGGCGAGTCCGTCAGGAGCATGGCCAGCCGGTCGATCCCGATCCCCTCCCCGGCCGTGGGCGGCATGCCGTACTCGAGCGCCCGCAGGAAGTCCTCGTCCAGCCAGTGAGCCTCCTCGTCCCCCCGCTCCCGCTCCCGGGCCTGTTCCTCGAAGCGGCGCCGCTGGTCGATGGGGTCGTTGAGCTCGGAGTAGGCGTTGGCGATCTCGCGCCGGCAGATGAAAAGCTCGAAGCGGTCGACCAGCCGCGGGTTGTCGCGCTTCCGCCGCGACAGGGGCGACAGCTCGATGGGGAAGTCCGTGACGAAGGTCGGCTGGACGAGCGTGGGCTCCACGAGCGTGTCGAACACGTCCTTCCACAGCGCCACCGCGTCCTCCGGCTTGCTCACCGGCACGCCGGCCGCCTGGGCCGCGGCGCGCAGCGCGGACGCCGGCGTCGCGGGCTCGATGGGGGCGGCGAGCGCCTGGGACAGCGCCTGGAAGAACGGCACTCTCCGCCAGGGCGGCGCCAGGCTCACGGTGTCCCCCTGGTACACGATCTCGGTGCGTCCCAGGAGGCTCTGCGCCAGGTGCAGGAGCATTTCCTCGGTGAGGTCCATCAGGTCGTTGTAGTCGGCGTAGGCCTGGTAGAACTCCAGCATGGTGAACTCGGGGTTGTGCTGGGTCGAGATCCCCTCGTTCCGGAAGCTCCGGTTGACCTCGTACACGCGCTCGAGGCCGCCCACCACCAGCCGCTTGAGGTACAGCTCGGGCGCGATGCGCAGAAACAGCGGCATGTCGAGGGCGTTGTGGTGGGTCTGGAATGGCTTCGCGGCGGCGCCCCCGGGAATCGGCTGCATCATCGGCGTCTCGACCTCGAGGAAGCCGCGCGCGTCGAGGAAGGCCCGCAGCGCCTGGATGAGCCGCGTCTTCAGGATGAACGCCTCGCGCACGCGCGGGTTGACCACCAGGTCCACGTACCGCTGCCGGTACCGGGTCTCCACATCCTTGAGGCCGTGCCACTTCTCCGGCAGCGGGCGCAGGGCCTTGGACAGGAACTCGAACCCCTTCACGGCCACCGTGAGCTCCCCGGTCCGCGTCCGGAACAGCTCGCCGGTGACGCCGATGAAATCGCCGACGTCGAGATCCGTGAAGAGCGTGTAGCGGTCGCCCAGTCCGTCGGCGCGGCTGTAGAGCTGGATGGCCCCGGACTGGTCGCGGAGATGGGCGAAGCACGTCTTGCCATGATGCCGGAGGGCGACGATCCGGCCCGCCAGGCTCACCGCGCCAGCGCTCTTGATCTCGTCCTCGGCGGCGGCCTCGAGCCGGGCGAGGATGTCGCCGGCCCAGTGCGTCACGGGAAAGCGCCCGCCGAAGGGGTCCACGCCACGCGCGCGCAGCGTGTCGAGCTTGGCGAGGCGTCGTCGGAACAGCTCGGTGGCGTCGCCGGGGAGTCCGGGATCGCGTGGGGGCGGGGTGGCGGTCATCGGCACTACGCGGACTTTCCCAGCGCCAGAAAGGCGCGGATGAACGGGTCGAGATCGCCATCCATGACGGCCTCCACGTTGCCCACCTCGAGCCCCGTCCGGTGATCCTTGATGATCTGGTACGGGTGGAAGGTGTAGGTGCGGATCTGGCTGCCGAAGGCGCTGTCCTTCTTCTCTCCGGTCAGCTCGGCCAGCTCCTCCTTCTGCCGCTTCTCGTAGATCTGGAACAGCCTCGACTTGAGAATTCGGAGCGCCGTGTCGCGGTTTCTGAGCTGGGAGCGCTCGTTCTGGCAGGCCACGACGAGCCCGCTCGGCAGGTGGGTGATCCGCACGGCCGAGTCCGCCGTGTTCACGCCCTGGCCGCCCGGACCGGAGGAGCGGTAGACGTCCACGCGGAGCTCCTCGTCCTTGATGACGACCTCCACATCCTCCACCTCGGGAATCGCCGCCACGGACGCGAACGAGGTGTGCCGGCGCTTGGAGGCATCGAAGGGCGAGATCCGGATGAGGCGGTGCACGCCGATCTCCCCCTTCAGGTAGCCGTAGGCGTACTCGCCGGTCACCGTGATGGTGGCCGACTTGATGCCCGCCTCCTCGCCCGGCAGCACGTCCACGACCTCGGCCCTGAGGCCGGCGCGCTCCGTCCAGCGGAGGTACATGCGCATGAGCATCTGCGCCCAGTCCTGCGACTCGGTGCCGCCGGCGCCGGGATGGATGGACAGGATGGCGTTCTTCTTGTCCTGGGGGCCGGAGAGGACGATCCGGAGCTCGAACGCCTCGAGATCTCGGCTGACGCGCGCGATGTCCCGGGAGATCTCCTGCGCGAGGCTCTCGTCCCCGGCCTCGGTCGCCATCTCCCAGAGCAGGCGGACCTCACCGCCCTGGGTGGACATCTCCTGGAATCGTGTCACGGTCCGCGACAGCTCGGCGCGCTCCTGGACCAGGGTCTGGGCCTTCCGGCTGTCGTCCCAGAAGGTCGCCTTGGACATCTCGGCGTCGATCAGCGCCAGGCGCGCTTCCTTGGCAGCCGGGTCAAAGATGACCTCGGAGGTCTTCCAGGCGCCTGTCCATGTCGACCAGGTCCCGCTTCAGCTCGCTCAGCATCGCGCCGTTGACCTCCCGAAGAGTGCACAGCCGAGCGCGCCTGCCGACAGCGCCAGGCAGGCATACGCGAACCAGTCCCCGAACCGAGCGTAGACCGTGGCGGTACGGCGGAGCGGGACCCGATCCGCGAGGACCCCGCGCTCGAACAGCGGCAGCATCCGCGTGATCCGACCCGACGGCGCGACGAAGGCCGACACCCCGGTGTTCGCCGCCCGGGCGATCGCCACCCGGTTCTCCACGGCCCTGAGCGGCAGCATCCCCAGGTGTTGCCAGGGGCCGCTCGTCTCTCCGAACCACGCGTCGTTCGTGATGTTCACCATGAAGGCGGCGCCCCCCGCCACGAAGTCCCGGAACAGCTCCGGGAAGATCACCTCGTAGCAGATCACCACCCCGAACGGCGCGCCGGGCAACTGGAACACCGTCCTCTGCTGCCCGGCTCCGAAGTCGGAAACGAACGCGGCCCAGCTCCGCACGAACCCGATCAGTCCCGGCAGCGGCACGTACTCGCCGAACGGAACCAGGTGAATCTTATCATACTTGGCCGTAATGCCTTGTCCGTTCAGGAAAAACGCGCTGTTCAGGAACTTCCCCCTGGGCCCGTCCTGCCTATCGATGGAGCCCACCAGGAGGGGCGTCTCCACCTCCGCCGAGAGCGCCGTGAGCCGCCCGAGGAGCGCCGGGTCGCCACGGAGAAAGATGGTCGCCGCCGTCTCGGGCCACAGGACGACGGCGGGCCGGACGGACGCACCGTCGACAGTCACCGGCCGGGCGGCCTCCCGCGTGAGGCGCTCGTACACCCGCATGATCTCCTCGTGGCGAACGGGGTCCCACTTCATGATCTGCTCGATGGAGGGCTGGATCAGGGCCACCGGCAGCCAACGGGACGCGCGTGCCTCGGTGTCCCCATCCGCCCGCAGGGCACTCCACCCGAAACCCAGCGACGCCACGAGGAGCAACCCCGCGGTCAAGGCCCCGCGACGGGCACGCCGCCAGCCGAGCCCGACCATCGCCGCGAGGGCTGCGTTCACCGCGAGGAGCAGGAAGGATACCCCGTAGACACCCGTCACCTCGGCGATCTGGATCACCGGAAGCACGGCGTGCTGCGAGTACCCGGCGAGCCCCCAGGGGAAGCCGTCCATGAGATGGCCGCGGATCCACTCGCCGCCCACCCAGAGCGGGGGCGTCGCCGCCACGGCCCATCCAGCGCCGACGCGCGATCGTAGCCCGGCCACGGCCGCGCATGTCAGCCCCAGGTACAGGCCGCAGTAGGCCGCGAGCGCGACGATCGGAAGCCAGGTCAGGGGCCATGGGATGGCGCTGTAGTTGCGGAAGGTGTGGTCGAGCCAGCGGAGCAGCACCAGGAAGAACACCGTGCCCTGGAGCCACCCGTCAGCCAGGGCGCCGCGCGGTGAGCGCCACAGCGCGCAGGCCAGGGCGGGCGTCACCCACACCCACCCGAAGAGCCACCAGCCCGCCGTGGGAAACGCCAGCGCGCCCACGACGCCCGCGGTCAGGAGCAGCGGGAGCCGCAGTCCCGCGCGGGAGAGGAGGGCCAGGCGATCAGAATCCATTACCGAGACGATCGGCAAGCGCCCTGGGCAGGCCGGCCGCGAGAATGCGTGCGGCGGCCCCTCGGTGGTCGTACTCGACTCTCCGGAGGCTCACGAGGCGCTCCTCGAGGTCCCACAGAGCGTAGGCCGCGCGCCGGTCGCGGTCGCGCGGCTGTCCGACGCTCCCCACGTTGATGACGTAGCGCCGGCCCACCTCGAGCCGCACCTGCACGGGCCAGGCGCGGAACCACGCGGCGTGCTCGCGACCGCTCGACCCCAGGGACCAGACGCCGGGCCGGTGGGAATGGCCGACGAAGCACAGGCGCGTCCCGAAGTCCGCGAACACCTCGAAGCCGTCGTCCGGGGACATCAGGTACTCCCACTCCTCGGGGCTCCGGGGGCTGGCATGGACCAGCGTGGCGTCCTCGACCGTCGCGGTGAGGGGCAGCGCCGACAGGTAGCCCCTGAGCCCGTCGGAGAGTCGCTCCCGGGTCCAGAGCGCCGCCTCCCGGGCCACAGGATTGAACCAGCGCAGGCTCATGAGGCCCAGCGCCGCGTGCTCGTGGTTGCCCGCCACCACCGCCACGGCCCGCTCCCCCACCGCCTCCGCGCACGCCACGGGATCGGCCCCGTAGCCGACCATGTCGCCGAGGCACAGCAGCGCGCGCGCGCCCGCGCGATCCGCGTCGGCCAGCACGGCGGAGAGCGCCTCGTAATTCCCGTGGATATCCGACAGGACGGCGTAGCGGATGCGAGACCCCCTACTCGGCGGCGCGCAGCTCCTTGCGGACTCGGTCCAGCACGCCATTGATGAACCGGCTCGATTCTCGGGTGCTGAACTTCTTCGCCACCTCGAGGGCCTCGTTGATGGCCACCTTGGGCGGGATCTCGATCATCCAGAGCAGCTCGAAAATGCCCTCGCGCAGGATGTTCCGGTCCACCACCGCCATGCGATCGAGATCCCAGTTCTCCGCGTACTGGGCGATCATCTCGTCGATCTTCTGCTGGTGGAGCTTGGTGCCGCGGACGAGGGACTCGACGAACGCGCGCACCTCCGTGTCCACTGGGTGGCGCCCCCAGAACTCGTCGAGGTACGGCTCGGGGCTCCGCTCGTCTTGGAGGTCGAGCTGGTACAGCAGCTGCAGCGCCAGCTCCCGGGACTTCCGCCGCTTGCCCATGGGCTCCTACCTGCGCCGCGCCCCGCGCCGGACGCGGGCCAGCCACTCGGCCATCTCCAGCGCCGCCAGGGCCGCTTCCTCGCCCCGGTGACCGACGGCTCCCCCGGCCCGCTCCCACGCCTGCTCCTCGGTGAGCGCCGTGATCACGCCGAAGGTCACGGGCACGCCGGTCTCGAGCGCAACCTGCCGGATGCCGGCGGCCGTCTCCCGCGAGATGTGCTCGAAGTGTGGCGTGCCGCCGCGGATCACGACGCCGACGCAGGCGATGCCTGCGTACCGGCGGCTCCGCGCCAGCGTCAGCGCGGCCTGAGGAAGCTCGAAGGAGCCCGGGACCCAGTGGACCTCCACGCGATCTCCGCGCACGCCCCGCGCGTCCAGAGCCGCCACCGCCCCGTCCACCAGCTTCTTCGAGATCGCCTCGTGAAAGCGCGCCGCCACCACGGCGAAGCGCGTCCGGCGCCGCCCGGCGCGGGCACCGACCCGATCCGGAGCCCTGGGAGCGCGCCCGGCCATCTCAGTCCGGCAGCGAGGAGAAGAGGTGCCCCATCTTCTCGCGCTTGGTGACGAGGTAGCGGCGATTGGCCTCGGTGGGCGGGATCTCCAGCGGAACCCGCTCGACCACATGGAGGCCGTAGCCCTCGATGCCGACGATCTTCTTCGGGTTGTTGGTCAGGTAGCGGAGGCGCGTGAGACCCAGGTCCACGAGGATCTGCGCCCCGATCCCGTAATGGCGCAAGTCGGCGCCGAAACCGAGCGCGTGGTTCGCCTCCACCGTGTCCTTGCCCTGGTCTTGGAGCTCGTAGGCGCGCAGCTTGTTGATCAGCCCGATGCCCCGCCCCTCCTGGCGCATGTAGACGAGGACGCCGCGCCCCTCGCGGGAGATGATCGTCAGCGCCTTGTGCAGCTGCGACCCGCAGTCGCACCGCTGGGAGCCGAACACATCGCCCGTGAGGCACTCGGAGTGCACGCGCATGAGCACCGGCGCGTCGCCCCCGACATCGCCCATGACCATCGCCAGCGGCACCCGGTCGTCCACCGTGGTCTTGTATGCGATCACCTCGAACTGGCCGTACTCGGTGGGCAGGCGGGTCGTGGCCGCACGCCGCACCAGCTTCTCCTTCTGCATCCGGTACTCGATGAGATCCTTGATCGTGATGCACTTGAGCCCGTGGGCGCGGGCGAGCTTCATGAGGTCCGGCACGCGGGCCATGCCCCCGTCCTCGTCCAGGACCTCGCAGATCACGCCGGCCGGCGCGCAGCCGGCCATGCGCGCCAGGTCCACGGCCGCCTCGGTGTGTCCCGCGCGCCTCAGCACGCCGCCTTCGAGCGCGCGCAGCGGAAAGATGTGGCCGGGCTTCGTCAGGTCGTCCGGGCGGGTCGCCGGGTCCACGAGGGTCCTGATGGTGATGGCGCGGTCGTAGGCGGAGGTCCCCGTCGTGACACCCCGCCGGGCGTCCACCGTGGTGGTGAAGGCCGTCCCCAGCGGCGCCGTGTTGTCGCGGACCATCATGGAGATCCCGAGCTCGTCGAGCCGGTCGCCCAGCATCGGCACGCAGATGAGCCCACGGCCGTGCTTCGCCATGAAGTTGACCGCCTCGGGTGTGGTCGTGTCGGCGGCCATGAGAAGATCGCCCTCGTTCTCCCGGTCCTCGTCGTCCACGACGATGAGGATCCGCCCCGCGCGGATTTCGTCGATCGCCTCCTCGATGCTCGAGAACTCGCCCGCGCTCTTCCCGGTCACGGGGTGCCCCCTCTCAGGCTCAGCGAGCGCACCACGTACTTGCCGATCATGTCTGCCTCCAGGTTGACGCGGCTGCCGGGCTTCACGGCGCCGAGCGTCGTGTGCGAGAGCGTGTGCGGGATCAGCATCACCTCGAAGGCGCGGTCCAGCAACGCCGCCACCGTCAGGCTCACCCCGTCCACAGCCACCGACCCCTTCGGAATCACGAGCGGTGCCAGGCTCTCGTCCTGCCATTCTATCCTGACCCGGGCCGACTCGCCCGTCCGATGGCTGTCCGTCACGAGGCCGATGCCGTCCACGTGTCCCAGCACCAGGTGGCCGCCGACGAAACCGCCGAGCGCCAGCGGCCGCTCCAGATTCACCGCGTCTCCGGGCCGAAGGTCGTCGAGCGCCGTCACGGCCAGCGTCTCGGGGCCGAGATCGAAGGCCAGCCGTCCCGCGCCCCGCGCCACGACGGTCAGGCAGGCGCCGTTGACGGCCACACTGGCACCGATGTCGCTGCCCGACAGGACGCGCTTGGCCTCGATGGCGAGCCGCGACCCGTCGCGGCTCGCGACCCGCCCGAGCTCCTCGATGATTCCCGTGAACATCTCAGTGCCCCCCCTCCCGCCGGGCGATGTCTCCCTCGATCAGCCAGTCCTCTCCCACGGGCCGCACCTGCAGCGAGCGCAGGCGCACCGCCTCGTGGAGCAGACGCCCCTGCCCGCCGATCGGCGTGGGAGCGGTCCGGCCCCCGAGGAGCATGGGCGCCACGAAGAACGCCACGCGGTCCACGAGCGACGCCTCGAGAAAGGCCGCCGCGAGCTCCCCGCCGCCTTCGAGCAGCACGGCGAGGACATCGAGTGCGAAGAGCCGGGAGCAGAGGTCGGCCACGTCCACCTTGCCGCGGTCCCCCTTGCAGCTGAGCACGGTGACGCCGCAGGCCTCGAGGGCCGCCAGGCGCTCGGGCGGCGCCTCCTCCGTCACCGCGAGCAGCGCCCGCGCAGGCGTGCCGGAGTTGATCATCCTGGCCGTCAGTGGGAGCCGCGCGCGGCTGTCCACGACCACGCGCCAGGGCTCCCGCGGCCACGGGCGGCCGAGGCGAACGGTGAGCGCCGGATCGTCGGCCGTTGCGGTCCCGATCCCGACGACGATTGCATCGACCTCGCTCCTGAGCCGGTGCGCTTCGGCGCGCGCCTCCTCGCCGGTGATCCATCGTGAGGACTGGTCGAAGGCGGCACTCTTGCCGTCCAGTGTCGTGGCGCACTTGAGCGTCACGTGCGGCCGCCGCTCGCGCATCGCGGTGAAGAAGACCCGGTTCAGCGCCCGGGCCTCCTCTTCGAGGCACCCAACCTCCACGGTGAGGCCGGCGGCACGAAGGGCGTCCGCACCGCCGCCAGCGCGGGGATTCGGGTCGCTGACGGCCGCCACCACGCGGGCCAGGCCCGCTCCGGCGATGGCTGCCGCGCATGGCGGCGTCTTGCCGTGGTGGGCGCATGGCTCGAGCGTGACATAGAGGGTCGCGCCGCGGGCTGCTGGCCCGGCTTCGGACAACGCCACGACCTCGGCGTGAGCGGCCCCAGCCCGGGCGTGGTAGCCCTCGCCCACGACGCGGCCATCGCGCACGACCACTGCCCCCACCATGGGATTGGGCGAGGTCAGGCCCCGGGCCAGGGCAGCCAGCTCCAGGGCCCGGGGCATCCACCGCCGGTCCTCGACCGTGGTGGGGGGCGGCGGCGCCTGCGACGTCATGGCTCGGGGAGCAGGCCCGCGACGAAGGTCTTCGCGTCGAAGGGCTGGAGATCTTCCACCCGCTCCCCCAGCCCCACGAGCTTGATGGGCAGCCGCAGCTCCTGGTGGATGCGGATGACGATGCCGCCTTTCGCGGTTCCGTCGAGCTTGGTGAGCACGAGCCCCGTGAGCCCCACCGCCTCGTGGAAGAGCCTGGCCTGCGCCAGGCCGTTCTGTCCGGTGGGCGCCTCGAGCACCATGAGGCACTCGTGGGGCGCTCCGGAAAGCTGCCGCGAGAGCACGCGCTTCAGCTTGACGAGCTCGTCCATGAGGGTGGACTTGGTGTGCAGGCGTCCGGCGGTGTCCACCAGCAGCACGTCGACCTGGCGCGCCGTCGCCGCCTTCACCGCATCGAACACGACGGCGGCCGGATCGGCGCCTGCTCCCTGCCGGACCATCTCCGCCCCGGCGCGGCGGCTCCACTCCTCGAGCTGTTCGATGGCGCCCGCGCGGAACGTGTCCGCCGCCGCCAGGATCACGCTCTTTCCGGCCCCCACCAGCGCGGCGGCCAGCTTGCCGGTCGTCGTGGTCTTGCCGGCGCCGTTCACGCCCAGCATCAGGATCACGGCCGGCTTGCCGTCGAGGTGGAGCGGGGCGGCGGCGCCCTCGAGCGTCTCCTCGAGGAAGCCCCGGAGGAGGTTCCGCACGTCCGCGGCGGTGACGGCCCGTCCGCGCTTGGCCTCGTCGCGGAGCCGGTGCACGAAGGTGGAGGCCGTGGCAGCGCCGAGGTCGGCAGCCACCAGCATCTCCTCGAGCTCCTCGAGGAGGGCGTCGTCCACGGGGCGCCCCACCGAGAGGAGGGCATCCAGCCCGTCACCGAGAAGCTGTCGCGAGCGCCGGAGACCGTCGCGGACGCGGCCGGCGAGCGCGCCGAAGAGGCTCACGAGCCGCCGGCCGCCCCGCCCTGAGGCAGTACCAGCTCGCGAATCACGGCGCCGCGCTCGCCCAACGGCGGGAGCGCGCGTCCGTTCAGCTCGAGCTGCAGTCCTCCGGCATTGCCCACCGTGAGGACGAAGCGCTTCTCCGCGCTCCACTCTCGCGTGGCTCCCGCGGGCAAAAGCTCCTGGACGGACCCTCCGCCGTCCATCTGGACCTTGATCCACGTCGGCTCGAGGGCTCGAACCACGAGGCGCTGGCTTCCTCGCTGGAGCGGAGCCGCGGCCGGGGGCTGCGTCGACGGAATCCCGGACGCGGCGATCTGCGGGGCAGGCTGCAGGTTTGCGACGGGCTCCGTCCTCACCGCGCTGAGCTCGGGCCTGCTCGCCACCTTCTCGGGGGA
>Ga0154317_1209_pt1 | contig 31432 bp, 32 predicted proteins | sample RifGroA2_FD_105611 | JGI IMG/M metagenome (GOLD analysis project Ga0154317, IMG submission 105611) | Candidatus Rokubacteria bacterium GWA2_70_23 | reverse complement strand
GCTCTGTCATGCCCGCAACGGCTCAATTAGCACATGGCGTCTCGAAGAGTCAAGCCATAACTGCCCCTAAACCCACGGGAACGCAACCCGGCCGCCCATGCCCCCTCGACCTTCAGGCCAGGGAGGTCGTCGGGGCCCCCCTTCGGCGGGTTCCGGTCCAGGACCAGAACGTCGGCCCGCCTGCCCCGAGGCTGCCGCACACCGAGTCGAGCCCGCCCGCTCTGGCGGCGCCGAGCGTGTAGGCCTCGATGGCCAGGGCTCCCGGCCCCGGGAGGGCCGGGTCCATGGTGAGGATCGTCGCGCCGCCGATGACGGTGACCCGGGGCATGAGCGCGGAGGGGCGCTGCCTCGGCGGGGTCCCGGGGTCAGGCCGGGAGTGGCGCGGGGAGCCGGTAAATCGCCGTGTGCAACACGTGGGCGACGGGGCGCGCCGCCTCGCCCGCGACGATGAGCAGGTCGACCTCCACGAACTCGCGCCCCTTCTTCTCGAAGAGCGAAACCACCCGGCCCCGCGTGGACAGCCGCTCCCCCACCCGGGCCAGGCTCAGGTGTTGGATCACGCTCCCCACATGGATCCACGGCCCCATCAGGACGTTGCGGTCGAGGGCGCGGTTGGCCTGGTCAAGGTAGAAGGCCGGGTGGATGAGACCCTCGCGGCCGCGATAGAGGGGCAGCGCGTCGCTCACCTTGTCGAGATAGTCGGCGGCCGCGGCTTCGTCATAGAGCGTCACAGGCGTCCCGAGCACGGAGACTGCCGCGAGATGCTCCCGCGTCGCGGCCGGACGCTCGGCGGGCAAGGGCGCCGTGGCCCAGGTGGTAGCCGCGACGGGCTCCGGCGGCGCCGCGGGCAAGCTCGCCGTCGCCGTGGCGCAAACGCCGCCCGACACCGTCATCGCTGTCAGGGCCGCCGTGACGCCCGAGGCGCTCCGCGCTATCACAGCTCCGGAGACCCTCACCTCCTCGCCTTCGAGCACGGGCCTGGAGAATCTCACGCTGGCCGTCCCCCGCGCCAGCCACTCACGACCCCACGCCTCCACCAGCGGGTGGGTCAGGTAGGCGTAGACGGTGACGCCGGGGACGAGCCCTCCGCGAAAGCCGTACTGCCGGGCCACTTCATCGTCGTGGATGGCGTTCTCGCTCTGCGCGGCCGTGTTCCGCGCCGTGACCCGGTACCCGGAGAAGCTCTCTGACACCGCATGACCCTCCCGTTGGCCCGAGGACAAGGCCTAGCAGGTTGCTGAAAAACTCGCAGGCTGCTCAAAAAGGTCCAGATGCGAGGCGGCGCCCGACGGCCGCACGCGAGGCGTACTCCGCTTGGCGAGCCGAGCCGGAGGCGAGGTGAGCGGATCCGGAGATCCGGGCGAGCGTGAGCGAGCCACGTTGAGCGTGCGGCCGAGGGCGCCAACGAAGCAGATGGGCCTTTTTCAGCAGCCTGCTAGATCATCCTGAGGTGGCGCGCCATCTGCAGCCGCTGCTCGGCCAGCCGGTCGGCGGCGAGCCAGGTCGGGACCTTCTCGCGCTTGCTCATCGCGATCAGCTCGGTCATCCGGTCGCGGATGCGGGCCACGTTGCGCCACGCCCGCTCCCGGTTGAAGCCGCCCTTCTGCATGCGGTCGGTGTCGAAGATCGTCCCCCCGGCGTTCGCGATGTAGTCCGGGGCGTAGAGGACACCCCGCTCCTGGAGGATCGTTCCGTGCCGCTCCTCGGCGAGCTGGTTGTTGGCACTGCCGCACACGATCCGGCAGCGAAGCTCGGAGATCGTGCTGTCGTTGATGACGGCGCCGAGCGCATACGGGCCATAGATGTCGCAGGGTTGGGCGTGGATCACCGCCGGCGGCACCTCCTTGACCGCGAGCTCCCGCCGCGCCCGTTCGACCTTGGCCTCGTCGATGTCCGCCACCGTGACCCGCGCGCCCTCCTTGACGAGCCCCTCGAGGGCGGGCCAGCCGACGGCGCCGAGCCCCTGCAGAGCGATCGTCCGGCCCTTCAGGCTGTCCGAGCCCCACACCTCCTGGGCGCACGCCTTCATCGCCTGCTGGACGCCGAGGGCCGTGGCGGGGCCGATATTGCCGGCGCCGCCGCAGTACTCGGGCAGCGTGATGACGTGCTCGGTCTCCTGGTAGAGGACCTCCATGTCGTCGAGCGTGGTGCCGACATCCTCGCCGGTCCGGTACTCGCCGTTGAGGCTCTGGATGAAGCGCCCCATCGCGCGGATCAGCGCCTCGGTCTTCTGCGTCTTCGGGTCGCCGATGATGACGGCCTTGCCGCCTCCGAGGTTGACGCCCGCCGCTGCGTACTTGTAGGTCATGCCGCGGCCGAGACGAAGGGCGTCCATGATGGCGTCCTCCTCCGTCTCGTACGTCCACATGCGCAGCCCGCCGCAGGCCGGACCGAGGTCGGTGGAGTGGATGGCGATGACGGCCTTGAGGCCGACGTCGGCGTTGTGGCACAGGACGACCTTCCGGAAGCTGTACTTCTCCAGATACTCGAAGATCCGGCCTTTCATGGCGCCCTCCAGACTCAGGCCGCCGTCCAGCCGCCGTCGACCATGAGGACATGGCCGGTGACGTAGGAGGACGCGTCGGAGGCGAGGAACACGGCCGGCCCGACGAGCTCGTCCGTCGTGCCGCGGCGGCCCATGGGCGTCCACTCGCGAATGTGGCGCTCCTTCTCCTCGTTGTGGATCTGCTCCGCCCCCAGCATGACGTTCTCGAAGTAGGCGGGCGAGAAGGCGTTCACGCGGACGCCGTGACGCGCCCACTCCACCGCGAGGGTGCGCGTGAGCTGGTTCACCCCCCCCTTGGCCGAGGCGTAGGGCACGAGCATGCCGATGCCTACCGACCCGGCGATCGACGAGTTCATGAGGATGCTGCCGCGCCCCTGCCGGATCATCTCCCGCCCCGCGGCCTGGGCGCAGAGGAAGTAGCCCTTGAGGTTGATGTCGATGATCTGGTCCCACTCGGCCTCGGTGTAGTCGACGGCAGGCTTGATGATGTCGATCCCCGCGTTGTTGACGAGGACGTCGACGCGCCCCCAGCCCTCCAGCGTTTTCGCCACCATCCGGTCAACGTCGGCCTTGCTCGAGGTGTCGACCTTGAGGGCGAGTCCCCTCCGGCCGAGCGCGGCGATCTCGCCCACCACCTGCTCCACCTGCGGGAGCGTGCGGCTCACGGCGACGACATCGGCGCCGTGCCGGGCCAGGCCGAGCGCGAGCGTCTTGCCGATGCCGCGTCCCGCGCCGGTCACGATGGCCACCTTGCCGCCGAGGTCGAAAAGCTTGCTCATGGATCTTCTCCTTGTGATGTCACCCACTGACGGTGGCGGGGGCCACGCGGGGCCGCGAGCGCCCGCCCAGCTTGCGGACATAGACGGTCATCAGGATCAGGCCCAGCCCGATCGCGACCTGCCGGAGGGCGGCGAGCCTCGGCTCATCGATCATCGGCATCACGTCCTTCGCGAAGCGCGTGCCCTCCAGGACCGCCACGAGGATCGCCGTCCCCCAGAGCGCGCCGCGCGTCGAGCCCGGCCCGCCGATGATCATCGCCATCCACGTGTAGAAGGTGATCTCGGGCGTGAACTGGTCGGGCACGACATAGGTCACATAGTGCGCCCACAGGCTTCCGGCGACCGCCGCGAGCCCGGCGCCCCAGCCGAGCGAGGTCAGCCGGAAGCGCAGCACGTCCTTGCCGAGCGCCATCGCCGCCTGCTCGTCGTCTCGGATCGCGCGGAGCGTCCGTCCGAGCGGGCTGCGCGCCAGCACCTCGCATAGCGCGAAGGCCACGCCAACGGCGATCAGGACGAGCCCGAGGTACATGATGTGGTCCGGGACGCCGCCGAGGCCGCGCCACGGCCGCGGAATGCCCGGAATGCCGAGCGCGCCGCGGGTGAGCTCGCGAGCGTTCAGGAGGAGCAGCCGCACGAACTCGGAGAAGCCGAGCGTGAGGATCGCGAAGTAGTCCTCGCCCAGACGCAGGGTCGCCGTCCCGAGCAGCAGGCTCGCGAGGACGGCCACCCCGACGCCGGCGCCCATGGCGACGAGGAAGGGAACGCCGGCGAGCGTGAGGAGCGCGGAGGCGTAGGCGCCGAGGGCGTAGAAGGCCACGTGGCCGAAGTTGACGAGGCCCGTGATGCCGTAGTGGAAGTTCAGCCCGAGCGTCAGGAGAACCTGGATCCCGACAATCGTCGCGAGGGCGATCAGGTACTCGGTCACGCCGCGCCCCAGAGGCCGCGGGGCCGGAACATCAGGCAGAGCGCCATCGCACAGAAGGCGACCGCCTCCTTGTAGACGGACGGAATCAGGAGCGTCGACCACTCCTGGACCAGGCCGATGACGAGGGCGCCCGCCATCGCGCCATACGGGTTGCCGATCCCCCCGAGGATCGCCGCGGAAAAGATCGGGATCACCAGGTCCCAGCCCATGTTGGGCTGGATCACGAGGTTCAGGCCGAAGAGGATCCCGCCGGTCGACGCGAGGAGGACGGCGATGGCCCACATGGCCAGGCGGGCGCGGCCGACGTCGGCCCCCGAGATCTCGCAGAGCACGGGGTTGTCGGCGATCGCGCGGAGGATCCGACCGAGCTTCGTGCGCGAGAGGAGGAGGTGCACCGCGAGCACCAGGACGGAGGCGACGACGAGGGTGAGGATCTGGTACGGCGTCAGGCGAACCGGCCCCCAGACGTACGGACGCTGGAGCGGCACCGCGAACTGGAGGAAGCCGCTGCCGAAGAAGAAGAGGACGACGTGCCGGAGGATGAACGAGACGCCGATGGAGATGATCAGGAGCTGGACGGTCCCGGTGACCGGGAGCTTGTCGTAGGCGATGCGGGCGACGGGGACGCCGACGAGCAGCGCGGCGACGATGCCGGCGAGCGCCGCCCAGCCGAGCGGGACGCCGATCAGGCTGTTGAAGGCAAACGTGGTGTAGGCGCCGAGCATCATGAAGTCGGGGTGGGCCACGTTGGCGAAGCGCGCCACCCCGAACGTCAGTGAAAGGCCCACCGCCCCGAGCGCGAGGAGGCTCGCGACGAGGACACCGGTGACGGTGAGGTGGACGAACTCGGCGATCACGTCATCGCCGGGTCCGGCCCTGCGGGGCCGGACCCGGCTCCGTGCCGGCTAGCTGGTCTTGAGCTCGCCGAACTTGATGACCCGGTCCAGCGCCCACTTCCCGCTCTTGATGCGGTAGACGCCGAAGTCGGTCTGGACGTCGCCGTTCTCGTCGAAGTCGCATGAGCTCGACGCGCCCTCGTAGTTGACCTTCTCGCCCGTCCGGATCAGCGGGGCGGCCTCCGCCCAGGTGCCGACGACCTTGCCGGGCGGGTTCGAGACCTTCCGGATCTGCCCCTTGATGGCATCGCCGGAGGTGTCCCCCTTGCCGGCGAGGACGGAGAGCGAGACGACCATGAGGTGGTCGTAAGCCATCGCCGCGAAGAAGTCCGCGTCCTGGTTATGGGCGGCGCGGAAGAGCTTGTCGGCGTTCTTGTACGCCGTCGCGGCGAGGTTCGGCGCGCCTTCGACGACCACGATCCCCTCGGCGGCCTGCGCGCCGATGCCCTGGATGAACTTCTGGTCGAACGCGAAGCCCGGGCCCATCCACGTGCCGCCCAGGCCGAGCTGGAACCACTCCTTGAAGACCTGGATGCCATCGGGCGTGTAGCCGCCGAACAGGATGACATCCGGCTTGCCCGCGAGCGCCTGCTGGATCTCCGAGCGGTAGCTCGACTGGTTGGGGTTGTAGATGACCTTGCCCGTGACCTTGCCGCCGACCTTGGCGAAGCGGTCAGGGAAGCTGTCGCCGAGCCCGATCCCGTACGGGTTGTTCAGGATCAGGAGCGCAGCGGTCTTGAAGCCGAGGCTCTGCGCGGTGGTCGCGTACACGGCGCTGATCACCGCCTGCGAGTACGCGGTCCGGTAGAGAAAGTCGTCGTCCTTGAAGGTCGAGATCACCGGCGAGCTCGACACGCAGAACTGCGGGATGCGGGCCTGGACAGCGATGGGCGCCACCGCAAGCGTGACGGCGCTCGACCAGGTCCCCATGATGGCGTGCACGCGGTTGACGTCCACGAGCTTCCGTGCGCCGCGCACGCCGGCATCCGGGTTCGTCTGGGTGTCCTCGGTGAAGAGCTGGATCGGCTTGCCGGCCACGCCGCCCACCTTGTTGATCTCGTCGGCGAGGAGCGTGTACGTGCGCGACATCGTGGTGCCGTAGACGGCGCCGCCGCCGGTGAGGGGCGTGAGCGCGCCGATGCGAAGCGCCTCGGCCTGCGCGCGGGCGAGACCGCCGCCAAGCAGCGCGGTGGCGCCGCCTGCCAGGCCGGTAGCGAGGAACTGACGGCGATCGAGCTTCATCGTGGCCTCCTGTGAAATGAAGTGAACGCGCGGATTGCACCACACCCCCCGGGGACTGTCAAGACGTTCACCCGCCCAGGTACAGGCGCGCAACCTCGGCGTCCTCGAGCAGCGCCGGGCCGGGCCCCTCGAGGCGCACCTGTCCGCCCGCGAGGACGTAGCCGCGGTGGGAACGGCGCAGCGCCTCCCGCGCGCTCTGCTCGACGAGCAGGATGGCCAGGCCGTTGCGGTTGAGTGCCTCGATCTTCTCGAACACGGTGTCGACCAGCACCGGCGCCAGGCCCGCCGAGGGCTCGTCGAGAAGCAGCAGGCACGGGTCGAGCATGAGGGCACGGCCCATCGCCACCATCTGGCGCTCGCCCCCCGAGAGCCCGCCCACCTTGAGGCGCCGCTTGGGGACGAGGGTGGGGAAGAGGCCGAGGACCTCCTCCAGCCGCCCGCGGAAGTCGTCGCGGCGGACTACCGCGCCCATCTCGAGGTTCTCCTCGACAGTGAGCGACGGGAAGACATTGTCCACCTGCGGGACGTACGAGAGCCCCCGACCGACGAGTGCGCTCGGCGCGAGCCCCGTGATGTCCCGGCCCTCGAGGCGGATCGAGCCGCGGCGCGGCGTGAGCAGGCCGAAGACGGTCTTCATCAGGGTGGACTTCCCGGCGCCGTTGGGCCCGATCAGCGTCACGATCTCGCCGGGACGGACCTCGATCGAGACGTCGTGGAGGATCTCCATCTGCTCGTACCCGGCCGTCACGCCCTCGACGCTCAGGAGACTCACGCGTGCCGGGCTCCCAGGTAGGCCGAGAGGACCCGCGGGTCCTTGCGGATGATGTCAGGCGGTCCCTCGGCGAGCGGGCGGCCCTCGCTCAGGACGATGACCGGGTTGCAGATGGCCATGACGAGGTCCATGTCGTGCTCGATCAACAGGATGGTGACACCGCGCTCCGCCGCGAGCCACTGGATGTAGCGCGTCAGCTCCTTCATCTGCGTCGGGTTCACCCCGGCCCCCGGCTCGTCGAGCATGAGCAGCGCCGGCTCGGCCATGAGCGTCCGGGCCAGCTCGAGGAGCTTCTTTTGCCCGCCGGAGAGCGTCCAGGCCGGCTCGCCGGCGAGCCGTGCGAGCCCCACTTGCTCGAGCACGACCATCGCGCGCTCGCGCAGCCGCGTCTCGTCACGCCGCACGCGCCCAGGCTGGAGCCACGGCACCCAGAGCCGCTCGCCGGCCTGGTCGGGCGCCACCACCATGAGGTTCTCGAGGACGGAGAGGTCCTTGAACTCGCGCGGGATCTGGAAGGTCCGGCAGATGCCGCGCCGGAAGACCTTGTGGGCCGGGAGCCCGGTGATGTCGTCGCCCCGGAACCGAACGCGCCCGCCGTCGGGCCGGTGGAAGCCGGTGAGGAGGTTGAAGAGGGTCGTTTTCCCGGCGCCGTTGGGGCCGATGAGCCCGGTGATCGTCCCCTCGCGCACCTCGAGCGAGCAGCGGTCGACCGCGCGCAGGCCGCCGAAACTCTTGGTCAGATCTTCGACGGCCAGAAAGGGGGGCATGTGATAGAAAGAGCACCCACCATGGCGCCCCCCATGAACTGACCCAGAAGCGTGACGCGCTCGCCGCCCTGGAGGGGCGAGTCCAGCTGGTGAGTCACGCCGAGAACGGCATCGTTCACGACCACCTCGATGTGCTCGCCGAGGTCGGTGCGCGCCGGGTTCCATAATGCCGCCTCCAGCTCGGGGAAGCGGGCCGACCAGCGCCTCAGCAGCGTGCGGAGCGTGTCGTCTGGAGCCACGGGCTCCTCGAAGAGCCGGCTGCCCGACCCGTCGCCGCCCACGCACCTGGTCACCCAGGTCGTGACCTCGATGGTGGCCGTCAATACTCCGGCCTCGCTCCGCTCGGAACCATCTCCGTCTCCGCTCGGCTCGCCTGCGGCTGCGCCTCGCCACCTCGCTCCGCTCGGGGGATTTCCGTCTCCGCTCGGCTCGCCTGCGGCTGCGCCTCGCCGATCATTTCCTCCACAGGTCTTTGGCGAGCCAGGGGAGGCCGAGGGCGTGGAGCGTGTCCTTCTTCGGCTTGCCGGTCTTGCGGTCGTAGCCCACCGTCTCGTACCAGACGTCCAGCATCCGCTCCCACTGGTCCATGACGTGGTGATCCTTGGCGGGACCGTCCACGGGCCGCGAGCCATAGCGCTCGGACGGATACTCCGACTCGGGGCCGATACCGCAGCGCAGGTTGAAGGCGCGCAGGATGGCCGCGGTCCGCCGGCCCAGCCGCATGGCATCCTCCAGCCGGTAGCTCCATCCCGTGGCGGCCGAGAGCGCCCGCGCCAGCATCTCCACTCGCGTCCGGAAGGTGAAGGAGCACCCCCCGAGCGAGTCCTCGAAGTGACGCCGGCCGAGGATGCCGCCCGTGAGCCGGGCCACCTGCTCGCCGTCAAAGGGGTTGATGCGCCCGGGCAGTCCGATCTCCGTCTGGTGAGTGGGGTTCGCGCTCTCCATGGTGCCGTTGGACGAGGTGCAGGTGTCGAGCATCTCGTCCCAGCGCCCGCGGTGGTCGTGTCCGCGCGGCGAGGCTCCCTTCCTGGTGTAGATGGCGCACCGGGCCGCCTCGCCCCCCACCTTCTCCGCCGCCCGCTTGACGCCCTCGGCCAGGATGTCGCCGAAGCCCTCGCGGTGGGAGATCATCTGGAGCAGGCGGTACGCCCCCTCGGCGTCGCCGAACTTGAGATTGAGTCCCACCTGCTTCTCGGTGAGGTAGCCCTTGTCCATGCACTCCATCACCCAGCCGCACACCCACCCGAACTCGTTGACGTCCACGCAGGCGCGGTCGACGCGCGTGTTGAGCCAGGAGACGGCCTCCATGTCGGTGACGCCGATCTGCCAGCCCGCCCCCGACCAGCCCTCGTACTCGGGCTCGTCCACGCGCTCGCCGGCATGCGGCCCCTTGCGGATCACCTGGATGTGGCAGTGGTGCATGCCGCAGGCGCTGCACTGGTGCCCCCGGTGGTCGAACCCGTGGCGGAGCTTGGCGGGCTCCCACCCGGCCATGTCCACCGTGGTCACATTGGTCGTGTAGTTCTTGATCGGGAGCACGCCCAGCTTGTACAGGTTCGTCACGCCGAACAGCGTGCCCCAGTGGTAGAGGGTGGAGGTCGTCGGATCGGTCTTGAGGTCGTGGGCGATGTCGTCGGCGGCCTGGATCAGTCCGCGAGTGTCGTGGGCGGCGAGGGCCTTGGTCCCGCGCACGATGCACACGGCCTTGAGCCGCTTCTTGCCCATGACGGCGCCGCAGCCGTTCTTGGAGGCGACGTGCCCGTAGTCGCCCTGGATGGCGGCGAAGCGGACGAGGTTCTCCCCGGCGGGGCCGATGGAGTAGACGGACAGGCGGTGGCCGGAGAGCCCATGCTCGGCTTCCAGCGCCTGCTGCGTTTCCCAGGTGTCCTTGCCCTTGAGGTGAGCGGCGTCACGGACCTGGACGGTGTCGTCGTTGATGTAGAGGTAAGAGAGCTTCTTCGCCTGCCCCTGGATCACGATGGCGTCGTAGCCCGAGAACTTGAGCGCCGCCCCGAAGAAGCCGTTGGCCTGGGTCGAGGTGGCGCCGCCGGTGAGCGCCCCCCGCGTGATCACGCTGAGCCCACCCGTGCCCCAGACGGGCAGCCCCGCGAGGGGGCCCGTGGCCATGATGAGGCGGTTCTCCGGGTGGTCCCAGTGGACCTTGGGGCCCACCTCGTCGTAGAGGATCTTCGCGCCGAGGCCGACGCCGCCCAGGTACTCGCGCATCTCATCGGGGCTCCACGGTTGGGTCCACACCTTCCCCGTGGAGAGATTGACACGCAGGAGCTTCCCCGCGTAGCCGCCCGGGAGCGGCTGGGCGGGCCGAGACGTGGACGAAGAAGGCTTGGCGGTCGCTGTCGGGCTCATGCGTTCACCGATTGGGGGAGGTCGGGTGAGCTGGAGGGCCGGCCCAGCACGGTCTGCGGCAAGAGCCGCCCCGGGTTGTGCGTGGCCATGAAGGCCGGCTTGATGTCGAAGGGGTTCCGCTCGAGATGGGACTTCCAGGCCGAGAGATCCACCCCGGACTGGACCAGCCCCTTGAGGATCCCCACGTCGTTGGTCGTCCAGATGTCCTTGGCGGGCCCGCAGATCATGGCGCCGGTGAGCCGGCCGCCGTGAAAGAGCAGCTTGCGGTACTGCGAGCGATCGGGTCGGACGGCCGTGTACACCTCGGCCGCGGCGTCGTCCCACTGGCCGAAGGACGCGATGTCCAGGTGGCAGACCTCCACGATGTTCATGAGGAGGCTGCCACGGTAGGCCACGTCGCGGCCCGCCATGTTGGCCCCCACCACCCGCCCGTGCTCCTGGGCCGTGGGCTCGATGGCGTGCACCTCGGGGGCGCCGGTGATCAGGTTACGGCCGCGCGCCACATCGCCTGCCGCATAGACGTTGCGGATGCTCGAGCGCAGGTGATCGTCCACCAGGATCCCCCCCTGCCCGCCCTCGGCCATGTCGATGCCGGAGTCCCGGAGCCACTCGAGATTCGTCCGGATGCCCGTGGCCATGATCACCACGTCGGCCGGGAGCGCCTCCCCCTTCTTCACGTGGAGGATGCGCGTGCCGCGGCGCTCCTCGATACGGGTGACCGTGACGCCCGTCCGGATCGCGACGCCGTGCCGCGTGAGCCACCCCGCCACGAGCTCGGCGCAACCGGCATCGACCATCCTCGGCAGGATGCGCGGGGCGACCTCGACGATGGTCAGTCGGGCGCCGCGGGAGAGGATGGCGTTGAGGATGGTGAAGGAGATGAAGCCGGCGCCCACCATGACGACGCGACGGCCGGGCGTGACGGCGGCGATGACGGCGCGCGCCTCCTCGAGCGTCCAGAAGGAGTGCAACCCCGGGCCGTCGGCGCCGGGGATCGGCGGCCGCGCCGCGCGCGAGCCCGTGGCGATCAGGCAATCGTCGTACTCGACCCGGGTCCCGTCGTCCAGCGTGAGAGCGTTGGCCTCCGGGTCCAGCGCCGCGGCGCGCCGTCCGATCAGCGTCTTGACCTTCCAGGCCGCCAGCGAGGCCGGCGTCGCGGTGAAGACATGGGATTCGGCAATGCTCTGGCCGAGGTAGTACGGCAGGACCATGCGCGAGTACGGCCGCTCGGCGGAGACGAGCGTGATCTCGGACGCACCTCTGTCCTCTTCCCGGATCGTCCGGATGGCGTTGAGCCCCGCCGTGCCGCCGCCGATGATCAGATGACGGGTGGGCATCACGCCACCTCCTGGGCCAGCAGGCGCGCTGTCCGCTCGGCGGCGAAGTCCCCGAGCCAGTCGGCGGTCTCCGCCTCGCGGTAGACGATGGCCTGGGTGGGGCACGCCTCGACGCAGGCAGGCGCGCCGTCGCAGAGGTTGCACTTGTAGGCCTTGTGAGTGTCGGCGTCGTAGAAGATGGTCCCGTAGGGGCAGGCGATGGTGCAGAGCTTGCAGCCCACGCACCGGTCGTCGAGCACGTCCTTCGCGCCCGCCGCGTTGATCCGGATGGCCCCCACGGGGCAGGCGGTCATGCACCAGCCCTCGGCGCACTGGGTGCACGTGTACGGGGCATAGGAGGTGTAGCCCTCGAAGGGCGAGACGCGGATCACGGATTTCGCCGGCTGGAAGCTGCCGGTCTGCACGTAGGAACAGGCCAGCTCGCACCGGAGACAGCCGGTGCACCTGTCGGGGAGGAGCGCAAGGACTCTCATGGGTGGGCTAGCGTGCCCCCTTCTCGATGGAGATGGAGGAAACCTTCCGCCCGGACTCGCTCAGCGTGCTCAGCATCACATAGTGTGCCACGGCGTACCTCCTGGGCTGGAGCTGCGGTCGAGCGGCATTATAGCAGAGCGCGAGCACCGCGGTCCGCGACTACTCCTCCACGACGGCGATCTCCACGCGGCCGTCGCCGGGCTCGGCGAGGAGCGCCCTCGGCTCGGCGACGCGGAGGCGCGCGGCCGGCACGCCCTCGATCCGCGTGAGCGCCTCGCGCGCCGCCTCGAGGCGCCGCTCGAGCAGCTCCTTCACGCGGGGCTCTGGGATCGGCTCGCGCTCCCGGAGGATCCGGAGCTGCTCCTCGGGGGTCCCGGGCGGGGGACCGGTGATGGCCCGGTCGCGGTAGTAGGCGCCCACGGCCAGCGCGAAGTCGGCGATCCCGCGCTCGCGCTGCAGCCGCTGGATGCGCGCGGTCAGCTCCTGCGCCTTGAGGCTCTCCACGTCCAGCGCGGTGACCACAGGCGCCAGCGCCAGCTTGACGAAGGGCGAGCGGCGAAGGAACTCCCCCACCCGCGCCAGATGCCCCTCCGTGGCGGGCCCCAGCACCGAGCTGCCCGGGGCGAAGGTCACCGGGTCGACGCTCAGCGCCTCGATCTTCTCCTCCGTGTCGCCGCCCCCGGTGAAGAGCCGCCCGATGGCCCGGAACGGCGCGGCCAGCACCTTGAGCACTGCCTGCTTGACCGCGGACCAGATGGCCTCGCCCCAGTCGAAGCGCCTGTCGCTGAGCGAGCCGCTGAGCGGCACCGAGAACGTGATGTTGCCGCGCGTGTCCTTGAGGAGGGCGACGATCAGCCCCAGGGGAAGCCCGATGCGCCGCTGCACCTCGTCGCCCGCCGCTCCGCGGGCCACCTCGAGGTTGCGCACCACCACGTCGTTCTGGCCGCTGATCCGGTCCTGCTCCACGCGGTAGTGGACCTTCGCGGCGAGCCGCCCGCGGCGGATGATCCAGGAGAGGAAGCTGTCGGCATAGGGGTTGGCGCTGGCGAGGGAGAAGTCCCGGAGCTCGCCGACGAGATCGGCGAAGAGATCGTCGCCGAGCCGCGACAGCTCCCCGCGGAGATCGAGCGCCGCGTCCCCGCCCACGATGCCCTGTGCGGTGAGGGTGGCGCGGCGACCCGGAGCGTTGGAGAGGCCACGGACGGTAAGCGCCAGGCGCGAGATGTCCTGGGAGAAGGTCGGGCGCGTGGTGCGGTCGAGGAAGCGCGCGTAGCCGTCTTCCAGGACGATCTCCCTGAAGTCGAGGACCATGGTCTGGAGCAGTCCCGGCCGCGGGGCGGCGGTGTTCGTCACCGGGGCGACTGGCGCGACCGCAGGCGCGGCAGGGAGCGCCGGCCCGGGCTCCACCCGGAACAGCCTGCGCAGATTGATGACCCCGTCGGCATCCCGCTCTATCCGCACCTCGGGGCGCAGCAGGCTCACGCGGTCCACGAAAGCGTAGGTGGGCCAGGCGAAGTCGATGCCGCGGATCTCCATGCGCTCCATCCGGATCACGGGATTCGTCGAGTCCGGCGGCATGACCTGGAAGTCCTTGATCCAGGCATTGCCCTGAGAGGCGGCGATGATCCGGCCGTCCTCGACCTTCACCGCCGAGAGGCTGTCGCCGCTGAAGAGGCCGCCGAAGCGGGCCCGGAACGGGAAGTAGGCGTGGTAGGGCTGGATGGGGGCGTCCAGCGTCGAGATCGAGACGGTAACCTCGAGCGGGGCGAGCGTCGCCGTGCCCTGCACGAGGAGCAGCCCCCCGCCCGGCAGCCCGGCGCTCACGCTGAGCGTCCCCGGTCTGACGGCGGGCCACGTGATGTTCTCCGCGGCCACGGCCAGGTCCGTGACCGGCAGGACCGTCGTGGGCGAGACCGCCCGGTCCTCGAAGGTGGCGGTGCCCCGGCTGAGCGCGAGCCGGTCGAGCGAGATCTTCCACGGCGCCTCTCCGGCCGGCGCGGCAGCCGCCCGCGGCGCTGGCGCCCTCCCGATCGTGAGGGCCTCCCCACCGGCGGGCGGCGCCGTGACGAGTCCCAGCAGGTCGATCGTGCCCTGAACGTCCCGCACCGCGCGGAGATCCATCGCCTCGATGTCGACGGTGGCCAGGGCGAGCGTGCGCGCCAGCGCGTCAGCCTCCTTGAGCCCCAGCGCCAGCCTCGGCACGCGCAGGAAGGGCTCCGGCTGTCCTCGCTGGATGAGGGACAGGTCCGTCAGCGTCACGCTGCCGGACGCCTTCGCGCGGCTGAGTCCCCGAGCTCCGGTCTCCACCCCGACCCGCAGGTCGAGCGCGAGCGCACCCGCTGCCGGCGCGGCGGGCAGGGTCGGCGGCAGGTACGGGCCCACCGCGGTCACATCGAAGCCGGCCAGCACCACGCGCATCGAGCCCGCGAACGGGAGCACCCGCACCGAGTCGGACTCGACCGCGAGTGCTGCGGGGCCCGCGCTGCCGGGCAGCGTCACGACCTGAGCCTTGACCTGGAGCGTCCCCGGCGGATCCTGGCCGGACGTGGAGAGCCCCGCGGCATCCACGCTGAGCCCCTCGAGCCGCCACTCGCGCCGGGGCGACACGGCCTCGTCGCTGAGGCTCACGCTGCCCGCTCGGAGCGAGAGGCGGTCGAGCCGCACCTTGAACGGCAGCGTGGCCGGCGCCTCGCCGGCCGTGCCGGAGGCTGGCGCGCCCGTCGCAGGACCAGCCGCGGCCGCCGGCGCCTGGGCCACCGCCCTCGTGGCGGTGGCAGGGAACGGCTCGACGCCTCCCGCAGCGCCGCGAGCCAGGCGCAGGGTGACGCCGTCGGCCGTGACGCTCGCGAGGGTCACGGCGCGCTCGATGAGAACAGCAGACCCGATCCCGACGGCGATGCGCGAGGCGGTCGCGAACGGCTCGGGGGCGTCTCCGCGCGTGAGCCCGAGCCCCGCCAGCTGCACCTCGCCGGAAATCGTCGCTCGAGTCGTCCGATCCCCCGCTCGGGCGACATCGGCGGAGAGGGAAAGATCGAGGGTGCCCGCGCTCGGCGCCGCCACCGCCCCGTCCGGCACATAGGGCCGCAGCGCGGCGAGGTCGAAGCCCGTGAGCGCCACGCGCAGAGAGGCCCCTGGGGGGACAAGCCGGATCGCCTGGACGTCGAGCGCGAGGGCCGCGCTCTCGCGTCCCGGGGCGCCGCCCGAGAGCCGGGCGCGAGCGGTGGCCCGGCCGGGCTCGTCCTCGGGCGAGTTGCTGAGGCCCTGCGCCTCCACCGCCAGCTCCTCGATGCGCCATTCCTGCGGGGGAGACACGGCCTCGTCGGTGAACGCGATGGTCGCCCCCGCCAGCGCGAGCTGCTCCACTCGCAGCCGCAGGCCCACAGCGGCGGTCTCCGCGGCCGAGGCCGCTGCCGACCCCTGGGCCGGTGCGGCCGCCACCGGCGGGAAAGCCTCGAGCAGGTCGATGCGCCCCTGGCGGTCGCGGACCATCCGGAGCTGGAGCCCGTCCAGCTCCACGCGCTCGAGCGTGATCTGGCGCCCGACGAGATCGGCCTCCCTGATGCGCACCGCCAGGCGCGGCAGCGTGACGAAGGGCGCGGTGCGCCCCCGCTGCACCACGCTGAGCCCGTCCAGCCGCAGCTCGCCTGACACCGACGCGGTCTTGATGCCGGCCGGCTCCCGCTCCCAGGCCGCCGTGAGCGCCAGCGCCAGCGTGCCCGTGGCCGGCGAAGCCGGCAGCGTGGCGGGGATGTACGCCAGGGCGCGCGCCAGATCGAACCCGGTGAGGGCGATGCGGGCCGTCAGGGAGACGGGGGCGAGGTAGAGCGGCTGCACCGTGACCTCGAGCGTGGCGGCGCCCACGTCCGTGCGCAGCGCGAGCCGTCCCGGCGACCGGCCGGCCCGTGTGGTGATGCCGGTCGCCTCCACGCCGAGGCCTGTCAGGGACCAGTCGGCGGAGGGCGACACCGCGCGGTCCTCCACCGTCGCGGCGCCGCCCTCGAGCGAGAGCTGGTCCACTGTGAAGGTCCAGCGGCCCGGCGGCCTGGCGGGGTCCCGCGCGAGGAAGAGGGGCAGGAGATCGGAGAAGTTGAACTCCCCGGGGCCGGTGCGGATCACGCGGAGCGCGGGCGCCGTGAGCCTGAGCTCGGTGAGCCGGATATCGGCGAGGACAAGGGAGAGGAGCGACAGGCGGCCCTCGACCCGCTCGATGGCGACGAGGGCCTCGGACCCCTCGCGCTCGGCCAGCCGGAGCCGCTGGATCACGAACCGGCCAGTCAGCAGGTTGAGATCCACGTCCTCGATGCTGACCGCGCGCCCGGTGATCTCGGGGATCCTCGCCACCGCAGCGCGGCGGACGATCTCCGGCAGCGTCCAGACCAGCCCGCCCAGCGCCACCAGGACGATGACACCCACGGCGAGGAGGACCTTGCGCCGGCGCGTCACGACCGCCCCCGCGTCACTCGCGCCTGAGCAGGCGCTCCACCATGGCTTCCAGGCGGTCGAACCTTACCTCGAAGCGGTCGGCCGCCTCGCGTAGCTCCCGGGGACGTGGCTCGGGCCGTGGCGTGGGCTCCCAGCCCTCCTCGCGGATCAGGAGCTGGAGGACATCGAAGCGGGAGTAATGCCCCATCGAGTCGAAGTAGGCCTTGGCCAGCCGCCGCTCCTCCTGGTCGATCTCGGCCCACACGATGGTCTCCTGGCTGAAGACGGGCTCGCGCACCCACTGGCCGCTCGGGTTGACGATGCAGGAGCCGCCCACAGCGAGATTGTACTGCATGACGTCCTGCAGCTCGGGCGGGATCTCCGAGGCTGGCAGGTACCACGACGAGGAGACGACGAAGGTCGAGTTCTCCAGCGCGTACTCGCGGATCGCAAACTCGACGTCGCATCCCCGCGAGTCCGGGTCGGCCGTCCTGGCGCCCGGGTGACCGTCCATGCTCCACCAGCCGGGCCAGACGGAGGCGTGCAGCTCCTCGATGGGCCTGCGACACTCCGACCGTTCACGCTCGTCTCGGAGGTCCTCCGCGCCATCGAGGCCGGAGTCTTCCATCCGGTGGTCGGCTGGCGCTGCCAGGACTGCCCGTACCGGAGCCTCTGCTGGGCGTGGGCGTTGTTAGACGGTCACGGGGTTAAGCGAAGATCAGACGCCGTCCTTTCGGTACGGGGATTGGATCACCGAATTCCTTGGCGGTGTCGAGCCAAAGACGAATGGCCTCCTGCGCGTTAGTGAGCGCGGCCTCCTGCGTTGGGCCGTGTGCCGCACAACCCGGCAACTCCGGCACCTCGGCGACGAACACCTGATCTTCTTCGCTCCAGTAGATGATGACCTCGTACTTGTTCATGACTCCTCACCTCCAAGCCGGTACTTCAGGACTACGGCTCGTACCTGACGCACTTGATACGGCTTCGCGTCACTTCCCTCGCGCTGGAAATTGATCTTTTCCTCGACCCCGGCCTTGCGAAAGATGTGATGGCTGCCCCGCACCCGCATCTCAAAGCCGAAGCTACCGAGCAAGTAGCACACATCGTCAAACCGGATGTGCGCGTCGGAAGTTCCGCCGAGCACCCGTGGGATTGACGAATCGACGCTCAGCTACCAGACTACCGCTCGGGAGTCTGCTCCATCCTCGCGTTGTCAGGGAGCGGCGCGCTCAGATCCGCCCGAAGAAGGTCAGGTACTCCGCGCGCAGCACACGCTCGAGGAGCAGCAGCAGAACGGCCCCCGGCACCATCAGCACGAGGGCCGTCACGGAGGCGATCTGGAGCTCGTAGCCCTGGCTCGCCGTGTACATGTACACGGGCAGCGTCGTCACGAAGGGCGCCCCGACGAGCAGCGTCCCCGTGAACTCGTCGAGTGAGTAGAGGAAGACCAGGAGCGCGCTTGCCACGATGCCGGGCACCGCCAGGGGGAGCGACACCGTCAGGAACGCTCGCGTCGCGGAGGCGCCCAGGTTATGCGCCGCCTCCTCGAGGACCGGGTCGATCGACCGGAACACGGCAGCCATGGTCCACACGGCGAAGACGAGGCCGCCCACCAGGTGCACGAGCACGACCCCCGTCACGGTGCCCGCCAGGCCCCAGCGATAGAACTCGCGGGTTGCCGCCGCGAACACCGGCAATTGCGGGAAGGCTTGGGGCAGGAGGAAAGCGAGCAGCACGAGCGTCCGGCCGGGGAACGTGAGCCGTGCCAGGGCGTAGCCCAGCGGGACGGCACAGAGGAGCGCCGCCGCGGTGACGAGGACGGCGATGCCGAGGCCGGTCTTGAGCGGGTCGAGGAAATCGGCCGTGAGCATCCTCGACCAGTAGCGGAGGCCCAGGCGCTGCGGCCACGCCGCGGGATAGGTCCAGCGCTCGGCCAGGGACCGCAGGGCGAGACTCAGGAGGGCCCGACGATGACGCAGGCTGTGAGGCCGAGCGCCGCGACCCGCGCGGTGAGTCCGCCGAGGTCGCGTTTACCGCGTGAGCCGTCGGACATAGACGAGCGCCGCGCCCATTGCGAGGAGGTAGGAAACCACGCCCAGGGCCGAGGCCGTCTCGAAGTCGCCGTGCTGGCCGAAGCGGTAGTAGACGTCGATCATCAGCATCTGCGCCCCGCTCCCGCGCCCGAGCATGAGCGGGATCGAGAACGACGCGAGCATGGAGGAGAAGATCAGCACGGCGCTCACCGCCAGGGCCGGCGCCGCCATGGGCACGAGGATGTCGCGCGTCACGCGCGCGGTGCCACTGCCGAGCTGCCGCGCGGCCTCGAGGAAATTCGAGTCCACGCCGCGAAAAGCCCCCAGCAGCAGAAGCGACGCCAACCCGAGGTGCTTCCAGGCCAGCGCGGTCGCGATCCCGAGCCATGAGGGGGCGAACCCGGGGAGATGTTGAAGTCACGAGACGCCCTTGAGCGCCGTCACCGCTCCGTGCTCGGGCGCGGCATCGAGCGACAGATCGGACGAGCGCACGATCGCGAGCACTGACCCGCGGAGTGGCCCCTCGTACGGCAGCTCCTGGTCACCCACCCGCAAGAGCCCGGCCTCGGCGATGGCGTCGAGCCGGTTCGACACGCCGAGGAAATCCGCCGCGAAGGCGCTCGTGGGCTCCAGATAGATCTCCTCGGGCGAGCCCTCCTGCACCACGTCGCCCGCATGCATCAGCACCACACGGTCGGCAATGGCGAGCGCCTCCTCCTGATCGTGCGTCACGTAGATCATGGTCGTCCCGATGCGGCGCTGGAGCCGGCGGACCTCGACGCGCAGCCGCTGGCGCACCTTCGCGTCCAGGTTGGAGAGCGGCTCGTCCAGCAGCAGCACGCGCGGCTCCACGACGAGGGCGCGCGCCAGCGCCACGCGCTGCTGCTGGCCGCCCGAGAGCGCCCCCGGCTTGCGCTGCGCGATGCCGGCGGCATCGCCGATCTCGACCAGGTCGAGGGCCGCCAGGACCCGCCGCCGGATGTCCTCGGACGGCAGGCGCTTGCGCCGCAGCCCGTAGGCGACGTTGTCGAAGACAGTCATGTGGGGCCAGAGGGCGTAGTTCTGGAAGACCATGGCCGTCCCCCGCGCCTGCGGCGGCAGCGCCGTGACGTCGTCTCGCGCAAAAAGGATCCGGCCCGCATCGACGGCGACGAAGCCCGCGATGGCCCGGAGCAGCGTGGTCTTCCCGCAGCCCGAAGGACCGAGGATAGCGGTCAGCTTGCCTGCGCCGAACTCGAGCGTCAGGCCCCGAAGCGCCTCGACCGACCCAAAGCGCTTCGCGACCGCTTCGATACGGACGGGGATCACGCGACGGAGGCTAGCACGCGGCTCCGGACGGGGTCAACGACAGGACGGTGGGTGGGGCGAAGGGACGCCGATCTCCACCCGCCTGGACCGGCTAGGCTCAGTGAACCCACGAGGCATCGGCCGGGCGTCAGGCGCCGCTGATCACGGCTTGCCGCTCCCCGGTCCCGCCAGGAGCGCCTCGATTGGCCGCTCGGTCACGAGGGAGTAGAGCACCAGCGGATCCCAATCCGCGTCATTGGGCCAGTAGATCGTTCCCAGCTCCGGGTTGACGCGCACACGGGAAAAATACGCCGGATCACGGAGCGGAGCGAAGACCCCCTGAAAGGTCAGCCGGGGCCCAAGATCCACTTCCCCCTCGACTCCGTCCTGAAACTGGAGCCACAGTCGGTATCCACCGCGCGGCTCGACCTTGACGATGTCGTTTAGCATCTCTCCCTCCTACTCCAGCGGCGCGATGCGCTTCAGCGGGGCGCTCTCGCGTGCCAGTCGCCAGTCTTCCAGCAGTTCGTCACGGTGCAGCAAGGCCCATTCAACCACCAGGCCCATGACCCGGGGACTGAGGCGCCCGCCCAGCACATGCAGCGTCTCGATCTCGATGATCGCCTGATCGCCTCCGTATCGCGCATGGAAATGCGGCGGCGCGTGATCGTTGTAGTTCATCGTGATGATGATTCCAAAGAATCGGCTGACCTCAGGCATCACGCCACCTCGCCCGCGATCCGCTCGGCGTCCTTGATGCGGATCTCGCCGGAGAGCAGCTTGGGCAGCAGCGCGTCGCGCAGGGCGGCGAGGGTACTGACTTCGTTCAGGTTGCGTCGAAATTGAAGAAGAATGGGGCTGAACCAATTTCTCGAACGCATCCATGATTGGATTGAGCGTAGGGGACAGAAAAGCCCTTCTCGGTCGGCGCCGCCCAGTCCCCTCTTCGGAGCCGACGAGCCTCGACGACCACCACCCACCATGGGAACCTGCGGACAAAGCGTCTCATCCACCTCTCTCGTCCTCTCTCTCACCGGAAACCCGCGGACAACTGGCTACTCGCGCGCGAGCAGGCGCTCCACCATGGCCTCGAGGCGGTCGAGCCTCACCTCGAAGCGCTCGGCCGACTCGCGGAGGTCCCGCGGCCGCGGCTCCGGCCGTGGCGTGGGCTCCCAGCCCTCCTCGCGGATCAGGAGCTGGAGGACGTCGAAGCGGGAGTAATGCCCCATCGAGTCGAAGTAGGCCTTGGCCAGCCGCCGCTCCTCCTGGTCGATCTCGGCCCACACGATGGTCTCCTGGCTGAAGACGGGCTCGCGCACCCACTGGCCGCTCGGGTTGACGATGCAGGAGCCGCCCACGGCCAGGTTGTACTTCATGACGTCCTGGAGCTCGGGCGGGATGTCCGAGGGCGGCAGGTACCACGACGAGGACACGACGAAGGTCGAGTTCTCCAGCGCGTACTCGCGGATCGCGAACTCGACGTCGCAGTCGCGGGAGCCCGGGCCCGCCTTCTTGGCGCCCAGGTGGCGGTCCATGCTCCACCAGCCGGGCCAGACGGAGGCGTGCAGCTCCTCTCCCTTGATCGCCATGGCGGCCCGCAAGAGCGTCATGTGGTGCTCGTAGCAGATGAGCCCGCCGAGGCGCCCGATGTCGAGATCGAAGGTCCTCACGTCGCGCGCGTCCCCCATGCCCCAGTACACGCGCTCGGAGTGGGTGGGCATGAGCTTCCGGTGGCGGCCCGCCACGCGGCCGTCGCGGGAGATGACGAGGAGCGAGTTGTACATGGTCATGCTGCCGGGGCGGTCGTCCTGCTCGTTGAGCCCGATGACGCAGTTGACCCGGGCCCGACGCGCCATCTCGCACAGCTCCTCGGTGTCGGCCGAGGGGATGCGGACGCTCTCGCGCTGCATGGCCGCCGTGAGCTCGGTCTCCCGCCGCACCGAGACGGCGCCCCGCCAGTAGGGATAGGCGGAGAGGAAGGTCTCGGGGAAGACCAGGAGGTCCAGCCCCAGGCGCCCAGCCTCTTCCAGGGTCTGGCCGATCTTCTTGATGGTGCCGGCCTTGTCGAGGAAGCGGGGCGCGATCTGCGCCGCGCCGACCTTGAGCTTCTCCTGCATCATGCCCCCCTCCCGCTCACGAGTCACTCACAGCCCCGACCCCGGGCGTGTTACACCGGCGCCTGGTCGGCCGAGGGTTTGAGGAACGTGTAGACGCTCGTGAAGTCCTTGCGCCCCAGCCCGTGCGAGGACGCCAGGCGATAGACCTGCTGCGCCGCCGGCGCCACGAACACGGGCACGCGCAGCGCGCGCGCCGCATCCACCGCCAGCCCCAGATCCTTGCACATCAGATCCGTCATGAACCCCGGCCGGTACTCGTTGGTCGAGGCGGCCCTGGCCACGAGCCCCGGCACCGGGTGCATGTGCTCCATCACCCACGTGTTCCCGGACGATTTCGAGATCACCTCCGTGACGATCTTCGGGTCCACGCCGAAGCCCTCGGCGATCCGGAACGCCTCGCTCAGCGCCACGGCGGCCACGCCCGAGACCAGGTTGTTGCAGAGCTTGGCCACCTCCCCGCTGCCGACGGGCCCCACGTGGATCACGTTGGCGCCCATGGCCTGAAGCGCCGGCAGGGCCTCCTGGACGTCGGCCGTCTCGCCGCCCACCATGATGGCGAGCGTGCCGTCGGTGGCCCGCGGGACACCGCCCGAGACCGGCGCGTCGATGAAGCGCAAGCCGCGCTCCTTGCCTGCTGCGGCCACCCGACGGGACACGGCGGGGTCGATGGTGGACATGTCCACGCACAGCGTGCCGCGGCGGGCGGCGGCCAGCACGCCGCCGTCTCCCGTGTAGACCGACTCCACGTTGGGGGACGAGGGCAGCATGGTGATCACGATGTCCGCCGTGGCCACGCACTCGGCGGCCGAGGCGGCCGCGGTCATCCCGGCCGCTGCGGCGGCCGTCACGGCCTCCGGGTTGGCGTCGAAAGCGGTGACGGCGAAGCCCTTGTTCAGCAGGTTCTTCGCCATGGGGAGCCCCATGGTCCCCACTCCGATGAATCCGATGCGCGTCATCGCTGCCCTCCCGTGCGGGATCTCAGTTCAGTGCCCGTCCACTCCTCGAGGAGGCGGACGACGGCGGTGTGGTCGAGGTCGCCCATGCCGCGCGCCAGCGCGATGCGGAACATCTCCGCGGTCGCTACGCCGAGCAGCGACGGGGCGCCCGTCTCCCGGGCCAGCCGCGTGTAGCCATCCAGATCCTTGACCATGAGGCGGATGGAGAAACCGGCGTCGAAGGCCCCGTTCAGGATGAAGCGCGGGAACTTGGTCTCGGTGGCGTTGGAGCGCCCCGTGGAGGCCTGGATGATCTCGACGGCCCGGGCGGGATCGATCCCGGCCCTGGCGGCGGCGGCCACGGCCTCGGCCGTCACCACGAGGGCGGCGGCCGAGCAGGCATTGTTCACGAGCTTCATGGCGTGCCCCGTGCTCACGGGGCCCACGTGGAAGATCCGCTGCCCCATGGCCTCGAGCAGCGGGCGGGCGCGCTCCAGGTGCTCGGCCTCGCCGCCCACCATGATGGACAGCGTGCCGGCCTCGGCCCCGCGCACGCCTCCCGAGACCGGCGCGTCGATGAGGGCGGCGCCGCGCCCGGCCACCGCCGCCGCCAGCTCGCGCGTGGCCGAGGGATCGGCCGAGGTCATCTCGATGGCGAGGCTGCCGGGTCCGAGGGCTTCGAGCAGGCCGCCGGGGTCCGAGAACACCGCCCGCACCTCCGCCGAGGAGGGAACGATGGTGATGACGGTCCTCGCCTGCTCCGCGACCGCGCGGGGCGAGGCCGCCCACACCGCGCCGCGGCCCACCGGGGACGCGGCCGCCTCCGGGCGTACATCGTGGACCACGAGCCTTTGCCCGCGGTCGAGCAGGCGCCCTGCCATGGGCAACCCCATGCGGCCGAGCCCGATGAAGCCTATCGGTTCCATATCACTCCTCGATGGCAAAGATGCGGGCCGGAGCGCCGTCGCCGCCGCGCACGCGGAGCGGGAAGGCGCCGACGGTGAGACGCCGGCCGGCAATCGCGGTGAGGTTCGCCACGTTCTCGTGGTACGGGTGCGCCAGGTCAATCCATCGCACGCGTCATTCTCCCGTATACTCGTCCGGCGATGCTCGTCGGGCTCCTGCTCATCTGCCTGGCCGCGGTCTCGTGGGGCACCACCGGAGCGACGATGACGCTCCTCGCCCGGGACGCATCGGCCGGCCCGCTCCTGGTGGGCTGGGCGCGCCTCGCGGTGGCCGCGCCAGTGCTGCTCCTGGCGGCCTGGATCTCGCAGCGCCGCGCGGCCATCGCCGTCCCCGCAACCGCCCCGCGACCGTGGACCACCGCCGACACCGCCCGTTGCCTCGTCCTCGGCGCCGCCATGGCCGCCTACCAGGTCTGCTACTTCCGCGCCGTCACGCTGACGGGCGTGGCGGTCGCCGCGCTGCTCGCGATCTGCTCGGCCCCCCTCATGATCGCGCTGCTCGCGGGGGCGCTTCTCCAGGAGCGACTCACGCCGGTCGTTCGCCTGTCGCTCGTCATGGCCGTCACCGGCACCGCGCTGCTCGTCGTGGGACCGCGCGGGCTCGGCGAGATCTCCGGAGGCTTCGGCCTGGGGGCGCTGCTGGCGCTCGGCGCGGGGCTATCTTACGCCGTCTACGCGGTGGCGGCCAAGCGGCTTCTCGTCCGCATGGCGCCCCTGCCCCAGGCCGCGGCCACGTTCACGCTGGCGGCGCTCCTGCTCTCCCCCGTCCTGCTGGCGGAGCGCGCGGTGGGAGCGCAGCTCGCGGCGGGGTGGCCGCTCCTGCTCTATCTGGGGCTCGGGCCGACGGCGGCCTCCTACGCGCTCTTCACCATCGGCCTCACCCGCGTGCCGGCCACGCTGGCGGGCATCGCGACGCTGCTCGAGCCGCTGACGGCGGCGACCCTCGGGTTGCTGTGGTTCGGCGAGTCCCTGGGGCTCGCGGGCGCCATCGGGGCGGCGCTGCTCCTCGCCGCGCTCGCGCTGCTGGCGCTGGCGCCGTCCCGCCGAGGGTAGCGCCTCAGACCTCGACGCCCGTCGGCACGGCCAGCCGGAAGATGCGCGCCGGCTCTTCCACGTTCCTGAGCCTCCGCTCTCCGAGATCCTCCAGCGGAAACTCTTCGCCGAGACGGCGCCGCGTCTCGACGCCGATGAAGACGGACTCCGCTTCGCCCAGCGCCGCCAGCCGCGCCGCCACGTTGGTGACTGGTCCCGAGGCGGTGTAGACCCAGCGGGTGCCCGCCTTGCCCTCGATCTTGGTGGCGCCGACGGCAGCGACCCCGGAGTTCACGCCGACGTGGAGGCGGATCGGCTCCGTGATCCCCGCAAGCTCTCCGTTGATCTGCTGGGCGCGCCGGATCACGGCCTGCGCGGTGAGGACGGCGGAACGGGCGTGCTGCCCGGGGTCGGGGTCCTGGAAGATCACCATGAGCCCGTCGCCCGCCGTCTCGCTGACGTCGCCGCCGTGGCGGAGGATCTCGTCGAGGAAGGCGCCGAAGTAGCGCTCGACGAGCTGATTCACCTGCTCGAGGTCGAAGCGCTCGCTGAGCCGCGTGTAGCCGGCGATGTCCACGAAGAGCACCGAGACGTCCACCTCGCGCTTGGTCAGCGCCGGTGCCTCGGGCGCCTGCTCGATCAGCTCCTGCACGCGCAGCGGCACGAACTTCGAGAGGCTGGCCCGGATGGACTCGAGGATCTGCACCCGCCGCAGCGCGGACTGGAGCTCGGCGTTGGCCCGCTCGAGGGCCGTGTAGGCGCGGGCGTTCTCGAGCGCCACCGCGCTCTGGGTCGCGAGCACCCTGAGCAGCCTGAGGTCGGTGGCGCTCCACGCCGCGCCGGACCGCTTCGGCCCCAGCGCGAGGAGCCCCGTCACGCGCCCTTGGAAGGGCACCGGCACCGCCACCTCGGCGCCGAGGGCCTCCATCCCGGGGATACCGGCGGCGCACCACCCGGCCAGCCCCGGATCCGCCTCGAAGCGCTGGCGGGTGAGCGGCATGGGCCGCGCGGCCAGACAGGCCGGGAGCGCGGAGCGCGCCGGCACCGGGGCCTGCTCACCCCGCACGTCGCGGTACTGCGCGCCCGCCTCGTCCAGCAGCAGGAGTGTCTGCCGCACCGGATGGAAGGCCGCGTCCAGGGTGGCCGCGATGAGCTGGGCGATGCGCCCGAGATCCAGCTCCGTGGAGAGAGCCTCGGTGAGGCGCTCGATGGACTCCTGGACGTCGAGCTGCTGGCGGAAGAAGACCCGGTCGACGGTGGACTGGGTGCGCCGGCGCACCGGATCGAGGAGCGCCACCACGGCCACGGCCACCACGGCGGCCGAGACCAGGCGCGAGCCGCCGGCGCCCAGAGCCGAGAAGGCGAGATTCACGAGGGTGATGGCGCCGGCGTAGGCAAGGGCCACCAGGCCCGTGACAACGGCGTACACCGTCCCCGTCCGGAGCGCTCCGCGGACGTCGAAGAGGTCGTAGCGGACCATGGCGTAGGCCACCGCCAAGGGGAAGAGGAGGGTCAGCCGCCAGATCTCGCTGAGGTAGGGCACGCTGACGCGGAAGATGGCCTCGCTGGCCGTCGCGAGCACCGGCGCGAGCTGCCCCGCGGCGAAGCCGAACATCAGGACCCGCGCCCGGTGTCGCACCAGAGGCGTGACGCCGGCGAGGCTCGTCCGGGCCAGCCCCGCGACGAGGAGCAGGAGCGCGATCCCCCAGTAAGCCGCCCCGACGGCCGGGATCGCCGCCCACCGGGCCGGAGGTAGCGACGGGAAGCCTTGCAGCGCCAGCGCGAGGGCGGCGGACAGCAGATAGGGCGCCCAGACCAGCCGCGGCCAGCGTCCGAGGATGCGGCGGCGCTGGGGGAAGGTGAGCGCCAGGTGGATGAACACCGCGGCCGAGAGCGCCCAGGCCGTGAGGAAGAGCGCCGAGAACCGATAGGTCAGATGGGCGTCCGCGTAGAGCCCCGCCATGGCCCACCACACCAGGCAGAGGGCAAGGAACAGGCGGGTGTCGGGCGCCCCGGGCTTGAGCCAGAGCACCGCGGCGCCCAGGAGCAAGAAGAGCAGCGACGGCGCGAGACCGTCCGTCACGTAGTCGCGGAAGCCGCTCGGGGCCATGCGCTGGCTGGGGAGGTCCACCTCGACGAGGGCGCCGCGCCGGCTCACGAGATACCGGAACGGGGTGCCCGGCGGCTGCCGGCGCACCTCCTCCTGGAGCTGCCGCCCCGAGGTCAGGAGCTGGCCGTTGACGGCGCGCACGAGGTCGAAGGGGACGAGGCCGCGGGTCTCCATGCCGCCCACGGCCACGAGCAGGTTCTCCATCACGCCGAAGCCGGGTATGGTGCGTCCCGTCAGCTGCCACTGGTCGCCGGCGGCCCGCGCCGAGAGAACCAGGGCCAGGACCAGGAGACTCCAGCAGAGGAGCTTCTCGCGGGAGGCGCTCACGCCTGGCGGTCGATGACCCGGCTCACGGCCCGGCTGAAGGTGCAGTTCGGCACGACGGCCGAGTGCTTGCCCGGGCCGCCGGCGACCATCACGAGCACGTCCTCCGGCGCCGGCACCTGCGGGAGCATGACGGAGTCGTCCGTCACCTTCTGCATCCAGAGCGGCCAGTCGTGGATACCCCACATGCCGCCCAGCTTGAGCCGCGAGAGCGGCATGCGCGCGTGCTCGAAGACGAAGCGCTGCACGTCGGCCCTGGTGAAGCCGTCGCCCGCTACCGTGGCGGCGTGCTCGGGGCCGAGGACCACCAGGAGCTGACTCTGGGAGAAGTACCAGCCCACGTTGGACCCGAGCGTCGCAGCCACGTCCGAGATGTAGATCTCCTCCTCGGGAAGAGTCAGCTCGCGCACCGTCGGCTCGGGGTGGCTCACGGGCGTCCCAGCAGGCTCACCAGCTGCTCGACAGCCTGCGCCGCCCGCCGTGTGACGCCTTCGGGCTTCTCGCCGCCGAGCGGGTGCTGGATCACCAGGAGCGGCAGCCCGGTGACGCCGAGCGCTGTCATCTCGGAGAGGGCCAGGTTCTGGAAGGCCGTGGTGGAGATGAGCCCGGCCGGGGTGCCGCCCTTCGCCAGCTCCAGGGTGTCGTGGAGACTCCACGACGTGCAGGAGCCTCAGTCGGCCGAGCCGGCGAAGACGACGTCGCACTCCTTGGCCAGGCCCTCGATGATCTCCTGCGAAGCGGCCGTGGAGGCGTTGGCCTTCTTGCGGTGGACCACACCCTTGACGCCGAGTCGCTCTCTCAGGATGTCCCCCATCTCGCTCACCAGGAGATCGAAGTTCGACTTGGTGTTGTCGAGAAACCCCACGGTGAGCCCGCGGAGATCGGCCGGCAGGGCCGGCACGGCCAGGGTGGCCGCGCGCGACTCGCCCATGGGGCTCAGAACTGTGATGGTCTTCATGCTGGGTCCTCTATCTTGGTTGGTTGAATGTAGATGACTTCGGGTTGCGGTTGGGCCTCTTCGGGCCTCTGGCCCTCATCGGGGGGGCGGCGCGAACGGGGTGGAGCGGGCCAGGAGGCGTTTGAGCGTCGCCGCCACCTCCTCGAGCACGCTCCGCTTGACCCGCACCGTGATGCTCTCGACGGGCTCGGCGCTCCCCTTCCGGTGGATCACGAAGGTGCCGACGAACTCGGCAGCCCGCTCGTCGGTCCCCGCGAGTCCCCGCACCGTCAGCAGCTCCCACTCGCTGTCTGCCATGTGGCTGTCCCGGTTCGCTGTGAATGGCATCGGTCTGTTGAATAATAGCCCATATGTTCGTCATGGCGCTCGACGTCGGGACCAGCTCGGCCAGGGCCATGTGCGTGCAGGCGGACGGCAGGCCGCTGCCCGGCACCGAGGCGCGCGTCGCCTACGAGCCGCGCATCACCGGGGACGGCGGCGTGGAGATGGATCCCGAGGTCCTGCTCGCGGCTGTCGTCGAGGCCGTGTCCGCCTGCCTCGCCGGCTGCGGCGCGCGCGCCGGGGAGATCCGCGGGGTCGGCGCCTCCATGTTCTGGCACGGCCTCATGGCATTGGACGCCACGGGACGGCCGCTCACGCCGGTCTTCACGTGGGCGGACATGCGCAGCGCGCGGGCCGCGGCTGACCTGCGTCAGATGCTCGACGCCGAGCAGGTCCGCGCGCGCACCGGGGCGCCATGGAGCGCCAGCGCCGCCTGTACGAGACCGTTGTGGGGCCCCGCCTGTCCTGAGAGAATAGACGGCCAGTGGAGGCCAGAAGGCATGCGCATCGCGCTCGGTTGTGATCACGCCGGCTTCGCCCTGAAGGGACCTGTCGTCGCCGCCCTCGAGGCGGACGGGCACGCCATCCTCGATCTCGGAACCTTCTCCGAGGATCCGGTGGACTACCCGGACTTCGCGAGAGCCGTCGGACAGGCTGTCCTGCGCGGCTTCGTCGAGGTCGGCGTCCTCGTCTGCGGCAGCGGCGTGGGCGCCTCCATCGCCGCCAACAAGCTGCGCGGCGTCCGCGCCGCCCTATGCCACGACCTGTTCACCGCCCGCCAGAGCCGCGAGGACGACGACGCCAACGTGCTCTGCCTCGGGGCGCGCGTCCTCGACGAGGCGACGGCGGTGGAGGTCGCGCGCGCGTGGCTCGGCACCCGCTTCTCGGGAGAAGAGCGGCACGCGCGGCGGATCGCCAAGATCACCCAGCTCGAGGGCGGGCTCCCCGCGCCGCAGAAGGGCTCCACGGGGGCCATTCGCCCCGCGCCCGCCCCTGCGCCGGTAATCCCCGCGGCCCCGCGACCGGCTGCGGCACCCGCTCCCCCGATGCCCGTGGCGCCAGCGGCTCCGCCGGCGCCACCCGTACCACCTCCGGTCGCGCCGCCGCCGCCAGCGATGGCGCCGCCACCGGCACCCGAACCGCCGAGGCCCGAGCCCGTGGCCCCACCGGCCGCGCCGCCAAGCGGTTCCTCACCGGCTCCCGAGGCGCCAGATCCGGCCCGACCTGCGCCGACCGTCGCCCCTCCGCCCCCTCCCGTGATGGCTCCGCCGCCACCCTTGGCCCCTCCCGTCGCGCCGGCGCCGCCTCCGGTGGCCGCGATGCCAACGCCGGCGCCCGAGTCGCCGCGACCGCGGCCGATGGACACGCTGGCCTCGCGCGCTGCCGAGCTGATCCGTCAGGCCATCGGAGGGCGCGAGGAGGGCGAGGCGGCCGGGGGCAAGCGCGAGGGAATCATCTCGCTCGACGATGAGGTCCTGGAGGTCGTGAGCTACCACGGGCAGGACGTCGAGCCGCCCGTCGCCGAGCGCAAGCCCCCCGAGGCCCGGCGGCCCGCGCCCGAGCCGCGCGCGCAGGTCCGCGAGCCAGAGCCAGCGGCAGCACCGAAGCCGACAGCGGCACCCAAGCCGGCACCTCCTGCGGCCCCGCCCGCCGCGCCGAAGGCCCCCGAGCCAAAGCCCGCGCCGCCCCCGCCCGCCCCGCGCCCCGCGGTGGATCCACTCACGCTTCCGGTTGTGCGCGAGGCGCTCGAGACCCTCGAGGAACAGGACTTCCAGGGCCGCATCTGGATCAAGGACGGGACCATCTGGCCGGGCGACGTGATGGACATCCGGAATCGCCTGGGCTGGCTCACCGCGCCGACCATCATGCGTGAGCACGCCGAGGACCTGAAGGCCTTCGCCGACGAGATCCGCCGGGTGCAGTTCACCCACATCGTGCTGCTCGGCATGGGGGGCTCGTCGCTCTCGAGCGAGGTCTTCACCCTGACCTTCGGCTCCAAGATGGGCTTCCCCGACCTCCTCATGCTCGACTCCACCGACCCCGGCGCCATCAAGCGCGTCCTGGACCGGATCACCGTGGGCCGCACGCTCTTCGTGGTCTCGACCAAGTCCGGCACCACCACCGAGACCATGTCCCTCTACGCGTTCTTCCGCAGCCTGGTGGAGGCCGCCAAGCCTCCCAAGCCCGGCATGCAGTTCGTCGCCGTCACCGATGCGGGAACGCCGCTCGAGAAGCTCGCCGCCGAGAAGGGCTTCCGCCGCACCTTCCTCAACCCCGCCACCATCGGCGGCCGCTACTCGGCGCTCTCCTTCTTCGGGCTGGTGCCCGCGGCGCTCATCGGCGTGGACATCAAGTCCCTGCTCGAGCGGGCCCAGGGCATGCTGGAGGGATGCGGCACCGACGTGGCCACCGCGGACAATCCCGGCGTGCGGCTCGGTGCGGCGCTGGGCGGGCTCGCCCGGGCCGGACGCGACAAGGTCACGCTCGTCTTCTCGGAGAAGCTCCGCGCGCTCGGCACGTGGATCGAGCAGCTCCTCGCCGAGTCCCTGGGCAAGCAGGGCAAGGGCGTCGTCCCGGTGGACGGCGAGACCCTGGGGCCCCCTGAGGTCTACGGCGGCGACCGCGTCTTCGTGGCCGTCACGCTCGAGGGCGACACCACTCACGACGCCGCCCTCGCGAGACTCGCTGAGGCCGGCCACCCGGTGATCCGCCTCGCGCTCAAGGACCCCCTCGACCTCGGCGCCGAGTTCTTCCGCTGGGAGCTGGCGGCCGCAGCAGCGGGGGCCCTGCTCGAGCTGAATCCCTTCGACGAGCCCGACGTGGCCTCGGCCAAGGAGAAGACGACGGCGCTGCTCGCGGCCTG
>Ga0154317_1003_pt1 | contig 31639 bp, 32 predicted proteins | sample RifGroA2_FD_105611 | JGI IMG/M metagenome (GOLD analysis project Ga0154317, IMG submission 105611) | Candidatus Rokubacteria bacterium GWA2_70_23 | reverse complement strand
GGCGACGGTGCCGTACTGGTTCAACGACTGGCATCCCGCGTACCAGGAGCTGGCCCGGGTGGAGTTCGCGGCCGACGGGACGGTGTGGGACGTGGCGGCGCTCAAGCAGCGCGTCCTCCAGGGCACTACGGGAGCCGACACGCTCATTGGCTACGAGAGCGCCGACACGCTCATCGGGCTCGGGGGGGCGGACAGCCTCTACGGGAACGGTGGCGATGACCGCCTCGACGGGGGCGCCGGGGCCGATGCCATGTGGGGCGGCACGGGCAATGACACGTACGTGGTGGATGACGTCAACGACCGTGTCACCGAGTCAGGCGGCCAGGGGACGGACACCGTGCTGTCCGGCGTCAGCTTCGCGCTGCCGGCGAAGGTCGAGAACCTCACCCTCACGGGGACTGGGGCCATCAACGCCACCGGGAACGAGGCGGCCAACACCCTCAGAGGCAACGCGGCGGCCAATGTCCTCGACGGCGGGCCGGGCGCCGACATCATGACGGGCGGCGCCGGCAACGACACCTATGTCGTGGATGACGCCGGCGACCGCATCACCGAACTGTCGGGGCAGGGCATCGACACGGTCATGAGCTCGATCGGCTACACGCTGGGCGCCAACCTGGAGAACCTCACGCTCACGGGGACCGCCGCCATCAATGCCGCGGGCAACACCCTGAAGAACACCCTCGTCGGCAATGGCGCCAGCAATGTGCTCAGCGGGGGCGCGGGCGCCGACACCATGGCGGGCGGCGCCGGCAACGACACCTACGTCGTGGACAATGCGGGCGACGTGGTGACGGAGGCCGCGGGCGAGGGCACCGACACCGTGCAGGCCTCGCTGAGCTACACCCTCGGTGCCAGCGTCGAGAACCTCACGCTCACGGGCAGCAAGGCGATCAATGGTACGGGCAACGCGCTCGGCAACACGCTCACGGGCAACACTGCCGCCAACGTGCTGGCGGGAGGCGCTGGCAACGACGTGCTGAGCGGCGGGCGCGGCAACGACACCTATCGCTTCGACCGGGGCATGGGCGCAGACCGCATCGTCGAGAACGACGCGACCTCGGGCAACACGGACACGGCGCTCTTCGGCAGCGGCATCCGCCCGCTGGACGTGATCCTGACCAGGAGCGTGAACAGCCTCGTGGTCGCGCTCCAGGCCTCGACGGACGCGGTCACCGTGCAGGACTGGTATCGCGGCCGGGCCTACCAGGTCGAGGTCATCCAGGCCGGCGACGGCATCCGGCTCCTCGCCGCCCAGGTGGACTCGCTTATCCAGGCCATGGCCGCCTTCAGTCAGAGCACGGGACTCAGCTGGAGCCAGGCCGCGGCGGAGCGTCCGGACGATGTGGCGGCCGTCCTCGCGGCCCACTGGCAGCCGGCGCAGGTTGGCTGAGCCGCAGGGCCTCGACACCGGGCTCGCGTGCCTGCTCGCGCTGGCCCGCTTTCTGGGTGTCGCCGCCGACAGCGAGGAGCTGCGCCACCGCTTCGGCCGGTCCGGCGAACCCCTCTCGCAGACGGCGCTGGTGCGGGCCGCCCGGCACCTGGGGCTCCGCTGCCGTCCGGTGCGGCGCCGCTGGCCGCGGCTGGCGGCGGCGCCGCTTCCCGCCATGGCGCTTTGCGAGGGCAGCCGCTGGGTGATCGTGGCGCGAGCCGACCGGGAGCAGGCGCTCGTCCAGGAGCCGGGCGCGCCCGCCGTGGCCGTCTGGCCGCGCGAGCGCTTCGAGGCCGCGTGGACGGGCACGCTCCTCCTCTGCGCGCGCCACCGCGCTCCCGGCGGAGCCGACGATCGGCCGTTCGGATTCCGGTGGTTCCTCCCCTTCGTCGTCAAGTACCGGCGCCAGCTTGCGCAGGTGCTCGCGGCCTCGATGCTGCTCCAGGTGCTGGGGCTCATGACGCCGCTCTTCACCCAGGTCGTCATCGACAAGGTCCTGGTCCACCGGGGACTCGCGACGCTCGACGTGCTGGCCGCGGGGATGCTCGGGCTCCTGGCCTTCGAGGCGCTCCTCGGGGGCCTGCGCGCCTATCTCTTCTCCCACACGGCGGCGCGCATCGACGTGGAGCTGGGCGCCCGGCTCGTGCGCCATCTCCTTGCACTCCCGCTGGCGTACTTCGAGGCGCGCCGGGTCGGGGACTCGGTGGCGCGCGTGCGTGAGCTCGAGAGCCTGCGGCACTTCCTCACGGGCTCGCCGATCACGGCGCTGGTGGACGCCCTGTTCACGGGGATCTTCGTCGCCGTGCTCTTCCTCTACAGCGTCCCGCTGGCGCTGGTGGCGCTGGGCGCGCTGCCGGGCTACGCGCTCCTGTCTCTCGCCGTCACGCCGCTCCTCCGCCAGCGCCTGGACGAGAAGTTCCGGCGGGGCGCCGACAGCCAGGCCTTTCTGGTCGAGTGCGTTCGCGGCGTGGAGACGGTGAAGGCCATGGCGGTGGAGCCGCAGATGGAGCGGCGCTGGGAGGAGCACCTGGCGGGCTACGCGCGCGCCGGCTTTCGCGCGGCGCAGACGGGGCAGGTGGCGGGGCAGGTGGCCTCGCTGCTGAGCAAGCTGACGGCGCTCGTCATCCTCTGGTGGGGCGCGCGCCTGGTGATGGAGGGCGCCCTCACGGTGGGCGAGCTCATCGCCTTCAACATGCTGGCCGGGCGCGTGAGCGGACCCGTGCTGCGCCTGGTCCAGCTCTGGCAGGAGTTCCAGCAGGCCGCCATCTCCGTGGCGCGCCTGGGGGACGTGCTCGACACGCCCGGCGAGGTCCCGCGCGCCTCGGCCCGGAGCCGGCCGCCGGCGGTGGCCGGACGCATCGCCTTCGAGGAGGTCTCCTTCCGCTATCGCGCGGGCGGCCCCGACGTCCTGCGCGGTGTCTCGCTCTCGGCGGCCCCGGGGGAAGTGATCGGCATCGTCGGGCCGTCAGGCTCGGGCAAGAGCACCCTCGCCAAGCTCCTCCAGCGCCTGTATGTGCCCGTGTCGGGCCGCGTCCTGCTGGACGGGATGGATCTGGCGCAGCTGGATCCGGTGTGGCTCAGGCGCCGCGTCGCCGTGGTGCCCCAGGAGACGGTGCTCTTCAACGGCTCGGTGCGCGACAACATCGCGCTGGGCGATCCCGGCTTGCCGATGGAGCCGGTGATGGCGGCGGCGCGGCTGGCCGGCGCCCACGACTTCATCGTCGATCTTCCCGAGGGCTATGACACGGCGGTGGGGGATCACGGCTGCGCGCTCTCCGGCGGGCAGCGCCAGCGCATTGCCATCGCCCGCGCGCTGTGTGCCGATCCCTCCGTGCTCATCTTCGACGAGGCGACGAGCGCCCTCGATCACGAGGCCGAGCGCGTCATCCGGGGCCATCTGCCGCAGATCTGCCGGGGGCGCACCGTCCTCATCATCGCTCACCGCCTGACCATGGTGGAGCGCGTGGATCGCGTCCTGGTCATCGACGGCGGGCGCGTGGCGGAGGAGGGGGCGCCGAGTGCGCTCGGCGGGGCGGGGGGATTCTTCGCGCGTCTCTGCGCCGATCAAGGCGCCGGGCGGCGTGTGGGCGCCGCGCCCCCGGCGCACGTGCCGTGAGCCGCGCCCGGCTGGGCGCGCGGCGGGAGGACCGCGAGTTCCTGCCGGCGCTCCTCGAGATCCAGGACTCACCGCCATCGCCGCTCGGTATGGCGCTCGGCCTGATCATCCTCGCGCTTGTCGCCGCGGTGGCGGCCTGGGCCATCCTCGGCTCGCTCGACGTGGTGGCCGTGGCGCGCGGCAGGGTCATCGCCGCGGGCCACTCCAAGCTGATCCAGCCGCTCGAGGCCGGCCTGATCCGGGCGATCCGCGTCGCAGACGGCGCCGCGGTGCGCAAGGGGCAGGTGCTCGTCGAGCTCGATCCCACGGTGAGCGGTGCCGACGAGACGCGGCTCGCCAGCGAGGAGGCAGCCGCCCGCGTTCACATCGCGCGTCTGCGCGCCCTCCTCGCGGGGCAGCCGTCCTTCGACGGGCCCCCGGGAGCCGAGGCCGGCCTCGTCGCGCTCCAGCGCCAGCTCCTGGCCGATCAGCGCCAGGAGCAGGAGCGCCGGCTCGAGGCGGCGGCGCTTGGCATCAGCCAGCGTGTGTCGGCGGTCGAGGGCGCGCGGGCCAACGTGGAGCGCCTGCAGATGCTTGTCGCCATGCAGACCGAGCGCGCCCAGGCCTACCGGACGCTCTTCGAGCGCGAGTACGTGGCGCGCATGCAGTACCTCGAGGTCGAGGAGCGGCGCGTGGACCGGGTGCAGGAGCTCGCCATGGAGCGCCAGCGGCTGGACCGCGAGCGGGCGGCACTCGCCGAGGCGGAGAAGCAGTACGAGGTCCTCGAGTCCGAGTTCAAGCGGGCGCGGCTCGGCGAGCTCACCGAGTGGGAGACGCGCGCCGCGGCGGTCTCGCAGGATGTCGTCAAGGCGGCCCGGCGCCGCGCCGTGCAGCGGCTCGTCTCCCCCGTGGACGGCGTCGTCCAGCAGCTCGCGGTGCACACGGTGGGGGGCGTCGTGACGCCGGGGCAGCAGCTCATGGTCGTGGTGCCGCGGGACGCGCCGCTGGAAGTCGAGGCCTGGGTGGAGAACAAGGATGTGGGCTTCGTGCGTCCCGGGCAGCCCGTCGAGGTCAAGGTGGAGACCTTTCCCTTCACGCGTTACGGGACGGTGGCGGGGCGCGTCACGAGCCTGTCGGGCGATGCCATCTCGGTCGAGCGGCTCGGGCTCGTCTACGCGGCGCGGGTGAGCCTCGACCGGACCGCCGTGCGTGTCGAGGAGCGTGACGTGGCGCTGGCCCCGGGCATGGCCGTCACGGTGGAGATCGCGATCGGGCGCCGGCGCGTGCTCGACTTCTTCCTGAGCCCGCTCCTGCGCCGGACCCACGAGTCCCTCCGAGAGCGGTAGCGATCGCGAGCTGGGGGCGTTCGCGTAGGGCTCTCCCCCTGGAGCAAGGAGCGGCCGAAAAGCTCCGGCCCGGCTCGGATGGATGGGAAGGTAGCTGCTAGCCCGACCCTCGCCCCGGCCGGCGCGGCTCCCGCCCGCGCCGCCGCAGCTCCCGATGGATCCGCAGGTCGACGAGCCGCATCACGAAGGCCACCACGGCCGCGGCCAGGGCGAGGCTGAGCAGGGCGCCGATCGTGAGCGTGTCGGCCAAAGTGCTCACGCCCCGAATCCCGAGGTAGGTGGTGAGGACGGCCGACAGGAGAATGACGGCCAGCATCCCTCCCCGATAGAGCCAGCGCTCCACCAGGAGCTGCTCCAGCGCGGCGTCGTCCTTGTCCAGCCACTCCGAATCTCTCATTGCCCCTCTGTCTCCGGAGGTCCCGGAAGCGTTGCGCTTCCGACACCGAGGGTATAGGATGCTCGTCGACCGAGTCAACGGGACACAGAGGGGATAGGCTATGGGTACTGTAGCCCTCGACCGCCCGCTCCGCGTTGAAGTCATCACCTACGTCCCGACCCACTATCAGCACTGACAGCACTGCGAGGTGACCTGGCAGGTCGCCGGGTTGGGTCAGAAGGTGCACCGGGAGCAGCTCGACGCCGGGCTCCCGGACGACCTCGCGGCTGAATTTCATTCCCTTTCCCAGTGGGCCCACGGGCTGCCTCACCGGTACGGGTCGCGCGTCACGGTTCGGCTCGTGGACGCGGCCTCCATCGAAGGCTTCTTCAAGTCCCTGGTCCGCCGTCTCCATCGGTATCCCGCATTCATCGTCGAGGGCAGGACGTACGTGGGCAACGACTTCGTCACGGTGGACGCGCTGATCTCGGCGAGCCTGGCAGCCCAGCGGGTGGGTTCGTGACCTGGGCGGGGATCTCCCAACGCCTGGAAAGGGGGCGATGCGTCTCGTCGTGGTGAGGATCGGGCAGTGACAGACTGCCTTACAGAAAAGAAGGAGGACGCAGAATGAACACCCTGCTGGCGGTGATCATCGGGGCCGTGACCGTGTATCTGGCATACACGCTCTACGCCCGCCGGATCGACCGCAACGTGATCCAGTCGGATCCCAAGCGGGCCACCCCGGCCACGCTGTACATGGACGGCGTGGATTTCATGCCGACCAACCGCAATATCCTCTTCGGCTACCACTTCAAGTCCATCGCCGCCGCCGGGCCCATCGTGGGGGCGATCGTGGCCGCGAGCCTGTGGGGGTGGCTCCCCTCCATCATCTGGCTGGTGCTGGGGGTCTCGTTCATCGGCTGGGCCAGCGACTACAGCGCCATCGTGATCTCGGTGCGGAACGAGGGGAACAGCCTGTCCGCCGTCGCGCACAAGCTGGTCTCGTCCCGCACCCGGATCGTGCTGCTGCTCTTCATCTTCTTCTATCTCCTGCTGGTGACCGGCGCCTTCGTCATGATCATGGCGCAGGTGATGGACTCCCAGCCGCGGACCCATTTCGGCATCATCATGCTGGTCGTCATGGGGCTGCTGCTGGGCCAGATGCTGTACCGGTGGAAGACGGGGCTGGTGGCCGCCACGCTCCTCACCGTCGGCGTCACCCTGCTGGCCATCCTGTCGGGTCCCTGGAGCGAGGCGGCTTTCCAGGGGCTCAACGCGTGGCTCAACGGGCTCACCGGTGGCGCGCCGCTGGTCACCTACTTCGACCCGACGCTGGCCGGATTCAAGGGGGCCGAGGCGAAGATCATGCCGAGCCTCCTCTTCTGGGCCATCGCGATCTCCGTCTTCTGCTACGCCGGCTCGGTTCTCCCCATCTGGCGGATGGCTCAGCCGGTGGTCTACGTGGGCTTCTGGATCACCGCCCTGTCCATGGTGCTCGGCCTGGGCGGCGCCGCGGTGGCGACCTTCGTCAAGCCAGAGGTCGCCCAGTTCCAGATCCCGGCCTTCAAGGGCTTCAATCCCCAGCTGGGCCCGGCCGGGATCATGCCGCTTTGGCCCATGCTCTTCGTGACCATCGCCTGCGGCGCGATCTCGGGCTGGCACGCCCTGTTCGGGGCGGTGGGCACGGCCCGGCAGATCGAGAACGAGGCCGACATGCTGCCAGTGGGCGGCGGCTCCATGTTCACCGAGTTCCTCCTCGGGCTGCTGGCCCTCCTGGCCGTCTCGGTCGGGGCCAAGGGGGCGCCCGTGGCTGCCTTCGCCAACGGGCTCGGCGGCTTCATCAGCGTCTGGGGCGTCCCGACCCAGTACGCCGTGTCCCTCGCCTTCGCGGCGTTCATCGTGATCGTGCTCGTGGTGACCCAGCTCATCTTCCGGGTCATGCGCATCACCCTCACCGAATGGCTGGGCGAGGTCATCCCGCCCTGCCGCAACCAGCACGTGTCCTCGATCGTCTGCGTCCTGCTGGCCCTCCTGCTGGTGGTGACCGGGACCTGGGTCTATCTCTGGCAGCTCTTCGGCGGGGCCAACCAGCTCATGGCCGCCCTGGCGCTCCTGCTGGTGACGGTGTGGCTGGCCTCCGTCGGCAAGAACTGGCTCTACGCGGGGCTGCCGATGATCTTCATGTACGTCACCACGGTGGCCTCGATCCTGGTGACCGCCTACAACCTCTACTTCAACGTCTACCAGCCCAACCTGGCGGCCGGTCGCATGCTGCCCATGGTCGGCTCGGGCCTCATGGTCCTGGTGGCGCTGCTGCTCGTGGTCGCGGCGGTATTCATCGGGATTGACGGCTGGCGCGCTTTCGTGAAGTACCTGCGGCGGCCGGCGCCGGCCCCGAAGCCGGCGCCGGCCCGGGGTTAAGCGGCCCGGCCCGCCAAGCCGCAGCGCGGAGTGGGGCGCCGGGGAGGTTGTCCCTCCCCGGCGCCCGCCGGCGCCGCGCTCGACACCAGCGTTGATGCCGACTCGAGGGCTCACGAACCGCCTGTCCACTGGCTGGGAGGCGGTCAGACAGTTCATGTACGGGCTGACGGGCCATGAGTTCGCCCGCCACGCCCTCGGGATGCGCCATGAGCTGGAGGCGGTGTTCATGGTGGTCACGCTGGGCGACCTGATCGGCGTGCCGATCCTGCCGCCCGTCTACTCGCTGCGCCTGCTGCCCTATGTGGTGCCCGAGATCGCCACGTGGAAGCGCCACATGGCGAAGCGGAAGGAGTTCTGGGAGAAGGAAGAGTATGATATGCACGGCGTCTAATCCCGGGCAGGGAGAGACCGATGACGGGCGAAAAGAAGCCGAAGAAGGGCGGGATCCTGAGCGTGTTCAAGGACATCGTGTACGGGATGTCCTCCCACGAGATGACCCGCCACGCAGTCCGCTCCCGGGCGAGCATGGAACACCTGTTCATCCTCATCACCATGGGTGACCTCTTGGGGGTCCCCATCCTGCCGCCCTACTACGCGCTGAGACTCCTGCCGTACGTGACGCCCCAGATCAGCTCCTGGAAGCGCCGCATGCTCCGCGAGCGCGACATCACCGACGTCCTGGGGTAAAGACCGGCCCCGCCCGCCCCGGCCGCCAAGCCGCCGCGAGGCGGATTGCCCAAGGAGGGATCATGTCGCTCAGGACGGTCTTCGAGAGTCAGCCGGACCGGCGGTACATCATGTTCGGCGGCAAGGGCGGGCTCGGGAAGACCACGCTCTCCGCCACCTGCGCCTTCTGGCTGGCCAGCCAGGGCAAGCGCGTCCTCCTCTTCTCCGTCGATCCGCAGGCCAGCCTCTCGGACATCTTCCAGAAGGACATCTTCGGCAAGGGCCCGGTGCCGATCATGCAGAACCTCTGGGCCCAGGAAGTGGACGCCGACAGGCGGATCAAGGACTACCAGGAGGAGATCCGCAAGAAGATCCTGGACATGTACGGCTTCGACCGCGTCCCCGAGGAGATCGACAACTACATCGCCGCCGCCTCCGCCGAGCCCGCCATGGAGGAGAGCGCCATCTTCGACGCCGTCGTGGACATCATCGTCCAGGGCGACTACGACTACTACATCTACGATCTGGTGCCGCTCGGTCACGCGCTGTACTACCTGTCCATGGCGAAGGTGTACGACGAGTGGATCAACAAGATCACCAAGCTCCGCGAGGAGATGCGCCAGTACGACCAGGTGGCGGCGACGATGCGCCGTGAGGAGACCATGGAGGAGGACAAGATCCTCAGCGAGCTCCTCTACATCAAGGAGCGGATCAACGCCTCCTCCCGCATCCTGACCGACAAGCACCGCACCGCTTTCTTCTTCGTGCTGGTGCCTGAGCAGATGATCATCCTCGACACGAAGAAGGCCGCGGCGCTGTTCGCCAAGTTCGAGGTGCCCCTCTCGGGCTACGTGGTGAACCGGGTGCTCCCACCGGACCTGGGCGCGGGTCACATCCCCGAGTACCTGCGAAACCGAATCACGATGCAGCAGCGGTACATGAAGGAGATCCAGTCCACCTTCGGCGCCCAGATTCTGGCCTACGTGCCGGAGATGGAGCGCGACATCACCGGGCTCCCGATGATCGAGCGCCTGGCCAAGCGGCTGTTCGAAGAGGAGCCGAAGGCATGAGCGCCGAAGCCGCCGTCACGACCTCGATGCGCGACTACCTCCGGGAGCATCCCTCGCTCAAGTTCTTCTTCTTCGGCGGCAAGGGCGGCGTGGGCAAGACCGCCCTGGCCGGGGCGACCGCCCTCTGGCTCGCCGGGCAGGGCCGGCGGACTCTGCTCGCCTCCACCAACCCGGTCCACAGCCTCTCGGGCCTCCTCGGGCAAGACGTTTCGGGCGGGCACACCAACATCACCGGCGTGCCCAATTTCTGGGCCTACGAGATCGACACCCGGGAGACCATCGAGCGCTCCAAGAAGGACATCCGCGACAAGATCCAGTGGTTCCTCAAGTTCGCCGACATCTCGACCAAGGCCGACGACTTCGTCGAGTCGGCCACCATGAACCCCGCCTTCGAGGAGTCGGCCATGTTCGAGAACATGGTCGACATGATGCTCAAGAACGAATACGACACCTACGTGTTCGACACCGCGCCGACCGCCAATGCCCGGCGCCTGCTCGGGATGTCCAAGGTCTACTCCCTCTGGGTGGACAAGATGCTCAAGTCCCGCGAAGAGGCGCGCACGCTCCGCGAGATGCTCTCCTTCACCAAGAAGAAGGAGGACGACCCGCTCCTGCAGTACCTCCTCCAGTTCCGCACCCGCATGGGGCAGGCGCGCCTGCTCCTGACCGACGCCCAGCAGACCGCCTTCTTCTTCGTGACGCTGCCCGAGGCCCTCCCCATCGCCGTCATCACCCGCTTCATCGGCTGGTTCCACGACTTCGGCATCCCGGTGGGCGGTGTGATCGTGAACATGCTGCTGGACCGGCAGGCGCTCGGAAAGGACGTCCCTGAGTTCGTCCTGAACCGCATGCAGATGCAGGACGAACACATGAAAACCGTCTGGGAGAAGTTCGACGGCCAGGTGCGCGCCATCTTGCCGCTGTTCGACCAGGAGGTGCGCGGCGTGCCAATGCTCCGCCAGGCCGCCGACGCGCTCTTCCGGTAGCGACTTCCCGTACCGCCGCGCGTGCTCGACTTCCTCCTGAGTCCGCTGCTGCGCCGGACCCACGAGTCCCTCCGAGAGCGATAGTGGTTGCTATGGCAGGAAGCGGCCCCTCCCACGGCCCTCGATCCAGTCAAAGTACGGCACCGAAGAAAGAGGGCTTGCCCGCGACGGCGCATATCCATACGACGACCGAGGGCCCGGAGACGTTTCCCCCGGGCGGCCGTTCCGGCGCTACCGCGGCTGGGCGGCCCCCCGCTCGCGCGGCCGGCCGGTGGCCATGCGGTTGGCGATGTGACGGGCGTGGCGGGCGACCTCGCGGAGATAGTCGAGGATGGCGAGGTAGGCGCTGGAGGCCCGGGGCATGCAGACGCCCTCGATGAGGCGCTCCTCGTGGGCGCGGGCGAACTCCGAGGCGATGTCCTGGAAGCGCAGGCTCTCGATCTCCACGTGCCGTGCCAGCACCTGGTTGCCCGTGCGGGTCAGGTCGCGGGCGCACTCCACCATCTCGGCCGCCCGGTCGAACAGCTCGTTGACCTCGCGGATGCCACGGTCGGTGAACACCGTCCCCTCGGCGTCTATGGTGCGCACGCAGCGGATGACGCCCTCGATGGCGTCGCCCATGCGCTCGAGGTGGGCCGGCACGAAGCGGAGCGCCTCGGGCTCGGGCGGGGCGGCGAGCAGCTCCTGGGTGAGCTCCTTCTCGCGCTTGTGGATGCTCCGGCCCAGCGCGGCGGCCGTCTCGAGCCCGGCGGCGTCGTGACGGTTGAAGCCCGCGCGGGCGAGCGCGAGCATCTCGATGACGTCCTGGAACATGGGAAGGAGCCCCTCGCCCGCGGATGTCGCCATGGCCGGACCTCCTCCAGTGCTCCGATGCTAGCGCCGCCGGCGGGTCACTTCAAGCGGGGGCCGGCTCCACCAGCGGCCGGAAGCGGCTCACCAGCTCCGTCTCGGTGAGGTTGCCCGCCTTGGCGATGGATGCCAGCGCTGCCGGATCCTCGAAGTCCTCGGGCTTGAGCCGGATCATGTAGGCCCAGAGGGTCTGGTAGGACTCGGCTGACACGTCCACGCGACGGACCCGGGTGCGGCCGGTCTCGGGGTCGAGCATCTCGGTGAAGGGGATGGGGACGAACCGCCCGCCCTGGATCGTGATCATCGCCCCCGTCCCGCCCTCCAGGAGGAAGCGGGTCGCCCAGTAGCCGAGGCTCCGGCTGTACTGGATGTCGTAGGCCCCCGGGGCGGCGCTCCGGAGCTCGTAGCCCAGCTCCTTGGCGATGATGGTGAGGCGCAAGCCCCGGGCGGCCAGACTGGCGGTGACCCGCTCCCGCACCGCCCGCCCCAGCTCGAGCTCGGTGAACCGCACATGGCCCACCGGGTCCCGCTCGACATGCCCCAGCGTCTCGGGGCCCAGCTTTTCGGCGAGCCCTTCCGCCAGGATGGCGACGCCGTACTCGCGCCCCAGGGCGCGGCGCTTGATGATGGCCCCCTCGAGGATGCCCGCCAGATGGTCCATCGTGATCCGCGGGGCGGTGAACTCCTCGGGGACGACCGTGAGGGTGGCCGCGGCGGCCCCGCCGATGCCGAGCGCCAGGTGCCCCGTCTGCCGGCCCATCACCGTCACGAAGAACCAGCGCTCCGTCGTCGCGGCGTCCTGCATGAGGTTGCGCACCAGATCCTTGCCCAGGTTGCAGGCCGTGGTGAAGCCGAAGGTGACGAGATCGCCCGGCAGCGGCAAGTCGTTGTCGATGGTCTTGGGGATGTGAGCGATGGTCAGCGCGGGCATGACGTCCGCGATGCGCGAGGCGGTGTAGGCGGTGCCGTCGCCGCCGATGGTCATGAGGTGGTTCACGCCGAGCCGCTCGAGGGCCTCGGCCACGCGGGCGAAGGCGCCGGGCTTGCGGGTGGCGTCGGTGCGGGAGGTGCGGATGATGGAGCCGCCCTCGAAGTGGATGGTGGAGACGCTGTGGACCTCCAGCTCCACCACGTGGCTCGTGTCTCCCGCGGCGAGCCAGCGGAAGCCGTCGTAGCAGCCGATGACGCGGAGCCCCCGGTTGCGGGCCTCGATGGCCGCCGCCGCGATGGCGGCGTTGATCCCGGGGGCGGGCCCCCCTCCGACCAGAATGGCCAGCGTGCGCATGTGGTCTCCCTCGTTGCTGGCTATCTTACACGAGCCCGCCGGGGACGGTTGACTCGCTGCTGCGCCATCGTCTAGCATCGAGAGCAGGGCAGCACACGCCGTTCTCCCCCCGGACCCCGAGGCGAGGTGATCATCGTGGCCGACGAGCGCATGACTCTCTCCGAGCACCTCGCCACGCGGCACATCGCCATGGCTCCCGAGTATGCCGGTGGCGTGGCGGTCATCCTGAGCCGGCTGGGCGACGTGGCCGCGGTCATCGAGCGCGAGCTGGCCCACGCGGCCCTGCGGGACAGCCTCGGCTATGCCGGCGGGACGAACCTCACGGGGGACCAGGTCAAGAAGCTCGACCTGTGGGGCCACGACATCGTCGTCGCCGCCCTACGCAAGACGGGCGCCGTCGCCGCCGTCGTCTCCGAGGAGGCGCCCGAGCCCGTCGAGATGTACGAGGGGAAGGGTCCCCACGGCATCGTGGTCTGCTGCGACCCGGTGGACGGCTCAAGCAACCTGGACGTCAACGGGATCGTCGGGACCATCTTCTCCCTTCGCCCGAGCCGGGGGCAGGATCCGGCCGGCCCGGCGGTGCTCGGTCCCGTCGGCGACCAGCTCGCGGCGGGCTACGTGATGTATGGTCCCGCCTGCACCCTCGTCTACACCGCGGGCGACGGCACCCACGGCTTCACCCTCGACCGCGAGACCGGCGAGTTCCTCCTGACGCACCCGCAGATCCGGACCCCCACGCGCGGGAAGACCTACGGGATCAACGAGGGGAACGTGCGCAGCTGGCACCCCGCCCAGCAGGCCTTCGTGGAGTTCCTCCGGACGCCGGACAAGGCCAGGGGGCGGCCCTACTCGCTCCGCTACGTGGGGTCCATGGTCGCCGACATCCACCGGTTCTTGCTCGAGGGCGGCATCTTCATGTACCCGGCCGACATGTCCGATCCGGCCAAGCCCAAGGGCAAGCTCCGGCTCCTCTACGAGGTGGCGCCCATGGCCTTCGTGCTGGAGCAGGCCGGCGGCCGCGCCAGCACGGGGACAGGACGGGTGCTCGACCTCGTCGCCACCGAGTATCACCAGCGGGCCCCGGTCCTGATCGGCAGTCCCGAGGAAGTCGCCCTGGCCGAAGACTTCTATCGCCGGTAACCCGACCGGCGCCACAGAAAGGACGGAGCCCACCATGGAAGCGCGCGTTCGAGAGATCCTGAGCTGGTACGGAAGCGACAGCCCCGGGACCAGGACCAATCTCGCCCGGCTCCTGAATCACGGCCGGCTGGCCGGCACCGGCCGGCTCGTGATCCTGCCCGTGGACCAGGGATTCGAGCATGGCCCGGCGCGGAGCTTCGCCGTCAACCCTCCCGCCTACGATCCCTTCTACCACTTCCGCCTCGCCATCGACGCCGGCTGCAACGCCTACGCGGCGCCGCTGGGCTTCCTCGAGGCGGGGGCCGCGGAGTTCGCCGGCGAGATCCCGCTCATCCTCAAGATGAACAACCACGACGTGCTCCACGACGAGAAGGACCCGCTCTCGGCGGTGACGGCCTCCGTGAAGGATGCCCTCCGGCTCGGCTGCGTGGGCGTGGGCTTCACCATCTACCCCGGCTCGACGCAAGCCCAGATCATGTACCAGCAATGCCGCGAGATGATCCAGGAGGCCAAGGCCCACGGGCTCGTGGCCGTCGTCTGGTCCTACCCGCGCGGATCGGATCTCAGCAAGGCCGGCGAGACGGCGGTGGACGTGATCGCCTACGCGGCGCAGATCGCCGCCCAGCTCGGCGCGCACCTCATCAAGGTGAAGCCGCCGGCGGAGCACATCGAGCAGCCCGAGGCGAAGAAGGCCTACGAGAAGGCTGGGGTGCCCATCGGCACGCTCGCCGAGCGCGTGCGGCACGTGGTGCAGTCGGCCTTCGACGGCCGGCGCGTCGTGATCTTCTCGGGCGGCGCCACCAAGGAGAACGACGAGGCGATCTACGAGGAGTGCCGTGCCATCCGCGACGGCGGCGGCTTCGGCTCCATCATCGGGCGCAACTCCTTCCAGCGGCCGCGGGACAAGGCCCTGGCCTTTCTCTCGACCGTGATGAAGATCTACTCCGGCGAAGTGAAGTAGCCCGTGCCCACGCCCACGCCAAGCGAGGCCGAGGTGCGGGAGTACATGCGGACGCTGTCCAACTGGGGGCGGTGGGGGGCCGAGGACGAGCTGGGGACGATCAACCTGATCACGGAGGCCAAGCGCCAGGCCGCGGCACGGCTCGTGCGCGACGGCGTGAGCGTGACCTGCGCGCGTCCCATCGCCACCGACATCGCCCCGGACACGACCTTCCAGCCCATGCGCTTCATGGTGGACTCGGGCGAGGGGCGGGACACCGCCTCCCCAGAGCGCCAGCTCGAGCGGCGGGGCGCCTCCGAGTTCATCGGCATGGTGTTCCACGGCTACACGATCACCCACGTGGATGCTCCCTCCCATTACTTCTGGGACGGCCGGCTCTACAACCCATGGCCCTGATCGATGTCCACAACCATATCCTCTCCCAGGCCTGGGTGGATCTCCTGACCGCCCACGGCGGGCACCGCTACCACATCGCGAAGGACTCGGAGGGCCGGCGCGTCATCATGCGCAAGGCCGCTCGGTTCATGAGCCTCACCGACGCCATGTTCGACCCGGAGATGCGGCTTGCCGCCATGGACGAGGTAGGCGTGGAGACGCAGCTTCTCTCCTACACCTGCCCGAACTGCTACTGGGCCGACGGCAAGGTGGCGGAACAGGTGGCGCGGGTGATGAACGACCACATGGCCGAGGTCTGCGCCCGCTGGCCCCGGCGCTTCCGCGGGCTCGGGAGCATCCCGATGCATGACGTGGACCTGGCACTCAGGGAGCTGGAGCGCTGCGTGGATCAGCTCGGGATGGTCGGGCTCATCATCCTGGCCAATGTCAACGACGTCCTGCTGGACGACGCGCGCTTCGAGCCCGTCTGGGCCGAGCTCAACCGGCGGCGGCTCCCCGTGCTCCTGCACCCGACGGTGCCGCCGGGCTTCGACGCCATGGGGATGGACAGCTACGGGCTCATCGCCTCGCTCGGCTTCATGGTGGACACCACGCTGGCGGTGACGCGGATGGTCCTGGCGGGCGTCTTCGAGCGCTACCCCGACTGGCCGCTCATCGTCGGCCACGCCGGCGCCACCCTGCCGTTCATCGCCGGCCGCCTCGATCAGTGTCACCGCTTCATCCCCGACACCCGCCAGTTCACGAAGAAGCTGCCGTCGGAGTACCTCAAGCGGCTCTACTACGACACCGTGACCTACGACGCCGACGCGCTTCATCTGGCCTATACCCTCGCGGGGCCGGAGCGCCTGCTCTACGGCAGCGACTACCCGCACAATATCGGCGACATGAAGGGCTGCGCGGACCGCGTGACGGCTCTCCCGATCCCCGAGGCCGAGAAGGAGATGATCCGCGCGGGCAACGCGAAGCGCCTCTTCCGGCTCTGAGCGCCGAGGAAATTCACGGCCGACGGGGGCTCTCCGGTATACTGCGAGCATGACACCCCATGGGCGGCTCCTCCGGCTCGTCGCCACGGCGCTCGTCGTGGTGCTGGCGGTGGGGCTTGCGGCGCCGGCCCGGGCCGAGGCCGACATCCTCACCACGCTCGCCATCGTCTCGCTGGTGGTCGCGGGCGTCATCATCGTCGTCTACCTGGTCGTGGCCAACGTGAAGGGCTCGAAGATGCAGGCCGAGGAGGCGCCCGCCATGGTGGCCTGCATCGAGTCGGACGCGAGCCCGAGGAATTGCTGGCCCATGGCCGGCCCCGTTCCCGCCGCCGCTGTTCCGCAGATCGAGCCTCAGAGCTAGGCCGCAGCGCAGCCCGGTCGGACACCCGCTCACAACAACAAGAGGAAGAGGACCCGCATGGCGCATCAGTACGTCTTCACGCTCAAGGACCTGAAGAAGATCGTCCCGCCCAAGCGGGAGATCCTCAAGGGCATCTGGCTCTCCTTCTTCCCCGGCGCCAAGATCGGCGTGCTCGGCGCCAACGGCGCGGGCAAGAGCACGCTCTTGCGCATCATGGCCGGGGTGGACACGGACTACCTCGGCGAGGTGTGGCGCGACGAGAGCCTCCGCATCGGCTACCTCCCTCAGGAGCCCGCCCTCGACCCCGCGAAAGACGTGCGCGGCAACGTGGATGACGGCGTGGCCGAGGTCCGGGGGCTGCTGACGCGCTTCGACGAGATCAATGCGCGGCTGGGCGAGCCTGTCGACTCCGACGAGATGGAGAAGCTCCTGGAGGAGCAGGCCACCGTGCAGGACGCCATCGAGACACACAACGGCTGGGACCTGGACCGCGCGGTCGAGATGGCCATGGACGCCCTCCGCGTGCCCCCGGGGGAGCAGAGCGTGACGGAGATCTCGGGCGGTGAGCGGCGCCGGGTGGCGCTCTGCCGGCTGCTCCTCGCGAAGCCGGACATCCTGCTCCTGGACGAGCCCACCAACCACCTCGACGCCGAGTCGGTGGCCTGGCTCGAGCGCTATCTGAAGGAGTACCCGGGCACGGTGGTCGCCATCACCCACGATCGCTACTTCCTCGACAACGTCGCCGGCTGGATCCTCGAGCTGGACCGCGGGGCCGGCATCCCGTGGGAGGGCAACTACTCCTCCTGGCTTGGCCAGAAGAAGCAGCGCCTGGCCGTGGAGGAGAAGCAGGAGTCGGCGCGCCAGCTCACCCTCGCGCGTGAACTCGAGTGGGTGCGCATGTCGCCGCGCGCGCGGCAGGCCAAGAGCAAGGCGCGCGTGGCCTCCTACGAGGCGCTCCTGGCCGAGGAGCGCGAGCGCGAGCAGGGCGCGGCGGAGATCGTGATCCCGCCGGCCCCGCGGCTCGGCGACCTTGTGGTAGAGGCCGAGAAGGTCTCGAAGGGCTATGGCGACCGCCTCCTCATCGACAGCCTGTCATTCAACCTCCCCCGCGGCGGCATCGTCGGCATCATCGGCGCCAACGGCGCGGGCAAGACGACGCTCTTCCGCATGATCACGGGGCCGGAGAAGCCGGATGCGGGCACGCTGCGCGTCGGCGAGTCGGTGACGCTCGGCTACGTGGACCAGAGCCGGGATGCCCTGGACCCGGCGAAGAACGTCTGGGAGGAGATCACGGGCGGCGCCGAGCAGATCATGCTCGGCACCCGGCAGATCGCCTCGCGCGCCTACGTCGCCTCCTTCAACTTCAAGGGCTCGGACCAGCAGAAGCGCGTGGGGGATCTCTCGGGCGGCGAGCGCAACCGCGTCCACCTCGCGAAGATGCTCCAGGCGGGCGGCAACGTCCTCCTGCTCGACGAGCCCACCAACGACCTCGACGTGGACACGCTCCGGGCGCTGGAGGACGCGCTGCTGGGCTTTGCCGGCTGCGTGCTGGTGATCAGCCACGACCGCTGGTTCCTGGACCGGATCGCGACCCACATGCTCGCCTTCGAGGACGACAGCCAGGTGGTCTGGTTCGAGGGGAACTACCAGGACTACGAGGCCGACCGCCACAAGCGCCTCGGCACCGCCGCCGACACGCCTCACCGCCTCCGCTACAAGCCCCTCGCGCGGGCGTAGACGGGCGCCGCCTCCCCGCTCAGGGCTCTCCGGCGGCCTGGCGGAGGGCGGCGCGCATCTGGCCGAGCGCTTCCTGTTGCGGAGTCCAGAGCCGGCCGCCGATGATGCCGCCGTCCACCACGAGGTCGTGGCCGTTGATGAAGCGCGAGTCGTCGCTGGCGAGGAACACGGCGGCCCGGGCGATGTCCTCGGGCAGGCCCGGCCCCGGCAGTGGCTGCATCCCGGTGAAGATCTGCTTCATCACCTCGGCCGTTTTCTCCGCGGCGTCGTCCGGGAGCCCCGCCACCTTGCCGAAGATGCCGGTGGCGATGGCCCCGGGAGAGATGCTGTTCACGCGCACGCCGCGCTCGCCCAGCTCCATGGCCACGCACCGGGTGAGGTGGATCACGGCCGCCTTCGCCGCGCCGTAGATCATCGAGGAGGAGAAGCCCGCGCGGAGCCCGGCGACGCTGCCGTTGTTGATGATGCTCCCCGAGCCCTGTGTCTTCATGATGGGCGCCGCGTGCTTCATGCCGAGCATCACGCTGCGCAGGAGGACGGCGATGGCGGCGTCGAAGCGGTCCAGGGGAATGGTCTCGATGCCGCCGGCGGGGGCGGGGCCGCCCGCGTTGTTGAAGAGGCAGTCGAGGCGGCCGAAGCGCGCCACCGCGTGGGCGACCATGGCTTGGACGTCGGCCTCCTGCGTGATATCGGTGCGGAGGAAGACGGCCCGTGAGCCCAGCGCTGCGGCGATCTCCTGTCCCAGCTCCAGGCGGCGCGCGGCGATGACCACCGAGGCTCCTTCCTCGACGAACACCTCCGCCGTGCGGCGGCCGATGCCGCTGGTGCCCCCCGTGACGATGGCGACCTTCCCGTCTAGCTTGCCCATGGCGTCTCCCTCAAGGTGAGCAGGATGAAGGCGAGAATATCCCGCCGGCGGTCGGGCGCGGGTCAGGCGAGGTCGAAGAGCAGGAGCTCCGAGGACGCTGTCGCCTCCACCGTGAGCGCGGCCTCGCCCGTGACGGCGGCGCCGTCGCCGCCCTCGAGCGCCACGCTGTTGAGCGCGAGCGCTCCCGACACGAGATGGAGCCACGCGTGTCGGTCCGGCGCCAGCAGGTGGGCGAGGCGCTCGCCGGGCGCGAGCACGGAGGCGTGGACCCGAGCGTGCTGACGGAGGGTGGCCGCGCCGTCCCGGCCGTCGGGTGATGCGATCAGCCGCAGCACCCCGCGCTTCTCCTCCCGCGTGAACTGCTTTTCCTCGTAGGACGGCGGGAGCCCCGTCCGCTCGGGCAGGATCCAGATCTGGAGGAAGTGGACGGGATCTGCGTCCGAGGCGTTGAATTCGCTGTGGGTGACGCCCGTCCCCGCGCTCATCCGCTGCACGTTGCCCGGCCGGATCACCGAGCCATTGCCCATGCTGTCCTTGTGCGCGAGCGCCCCTTCGAGCACGTAGGTGATGATCTCCATGTCCCGGTGCGAGTGGGCGCCGAAGCCGGTGCCGGGCGCGACCCGGTCCTCGTTGATCACGCGGAGCGCCCGGAACCCCATGTGGGCGGGGTCGTGGTAGGACGCGAAGGAGAACGTGTGGCGCGTGTCGAGCCAGCCGTGGTCGGCATGCCCGCGCTCGCCCGCCCGCCGCACCGTGATCATCCCCGCAGGCCGCTCAAGAAGATCCAGATGTGAGGCGGCGAAGCAGATGGGCCACTGTCAGGGCCGGCGGGCAGGCCGGCGAGAAGGGGCCAGATGCGAGGCGGCGCCCGAGGGCCGCGCGCGAGGCGTACTCGCTGTACGTTGAGTGCGCGGCCGAGGGCGCCAACGAAGCAGATGGGCCCTTCTCGCCGGCCTGCTAGCGGGGCTGCATGCGGATGGCGCCATCGAGCCGGATCGTCTCGCCGTTGAGCATGCCATTCTCGATGATGTGGGCGGCGAGCGCCCCGTACTCCGACGGGCGGCCCAGGCGCGACGGGAAGGGCACCTGCTTGCCCAGCGAGATGCGCACGGGCTCGGGCAGGGTCCCGAGCAGCGGCGTGTCGAAGATGCCGGGGGCGATGGTGCAGACGCGGATGCCCAGCTCCGCCAGGTCCCGCGCGATGGGGAGCGTCATGCCGACGATGCCGCCCTTGGAGGCCGAGTAGGCGGCCTGGCCGATCTGGCCGTCGAAGGCCGCGACGGAGGCCGTGTTGACGATCACCCCGCGCTCGCCGTCCTGGCCGGGCGCGTTTTTCGCCATGTGGGCCGCGGTGAGCCGGATGCTGTTGAAGTGGCCGATGAGGTTCACCTGGATCACCTTGGTGAACACGGCGAGGTCGGCGGGCCCACGCTTGCCGTAGGTCTTCTCGGCGGTGCCGATGCCGGCGCAGTTGACGAGGGCGTGGATGGCGCCGAAGTGCTTGACGGCGGCCTCCAGCGCCGCCGTCACCTCGTCCGGGTTGGTGACGTCGGCCGGCGCGAAGAGGGCGTTGTCGCCCATGTCGGCCGCGACCTGGGCGCCCGGGGAGCGGGGCAGGTCCAGGAGCACGACGCGCCCGCCGCCGGCGAGGAGCCGCTCGGCGGTGGCGCGCCCGAGGCCGGACGCGCCGCCCGTGATGACTGTGGTCGAACCCGAGATCTTCATGCGAGAGCCTCCTGCCAGGAGTGATTGCCGGCAGTCACAGCCGCCGGTTGCGTAGTATAACAAAGCGATGCCCGACCTGGACCGCGGAGAGAGACGGGGGCGATGAGCCCGCAGCCGCCGGTCTGGATCAGGACACCGCAGGATCTCACGTTGCTGGCGGCCTCTCTCGAGGGCGCCGCCGCCGTGGCCATCGACACCGAGGCCGACAGCCTCCACCACTACCCCGGCAAGCTCTGTCTCGTGCAGCTGGCCTCGGACCGCGGCGCGGCCCACCTGGTGGACCCGCTGGCGCTGGCTGACCTGGCCCCGCTGGCGAGCGTGTTTGCAGACCCGGGCGTCGTGAAGATCTTCCACGCCGCCGACAATGATCTCGCCTATCTCAAACGGCTCTACGGTTTCTCCGTCGTCTCGCTCTTCGACACCTCGCTGGCGGCCCGCTTCCTGGGTTTGACGGCCCTCGGGCTCGACGAGATGCTGAGGGCGCACCTCGGCGTGGACCCGGGCAAGTCGCGCCAGAAGGACGACTGGTCCCGCCGGCCGCTGAGCGCGGAGCAGGAGACCTACGCGCTCAACGACGTGCTGCACCTGGTCCCGCTCAGCGCGCGGCTCAGGGACGAGCTCCGGGCGGTCGGGCGCGAGGCATGGCTCGAGGAGGAGTGCGGAGCGCTGGCCGCCCTCGCCCTGCCGCCGAAGATCACGGATCCCGACGCCTATCTGAGGCTCAAGGGGACGAAGGACCTTGACCCGCGCGGGCTGGGCGTCCTCCGCGAGCTCCACCGCGAGCGCGAGCGGCTGGCCCTCGAGCTGGACCGCCCGCCGTTCATGATCGTGGGCCACGAGACGCTGGTCGCCCTCGCTGCGCGCCGGCCGGGGGACGCGGCTGCCCTCCGCGAGATCCCGGGCTGCAGCGACAAGGTGGTGCGGCGCTTCGGCCCGGCGCTCCTCGCGGCCATCGCGCGGGGGCTCGCGCTGCCGGACGAGGACCTCCCGGAGCGGGCGCGCCAGCCCCGACCCTGGGTTCCCGCCGTCGTGCGCCGCCGCGCCGGGGCGCTCCGCGGCTGGCGGGCCGAAGCCGCCAAGCGCCTCGGCCTGGATCCGGGCTTTCTCCTCCCGCAGCGGCTCATCGACCGCCTGGCGGCGGAGCCGCCCGCGGATCAGGCCGTGCTCGTTGCCGTGGAGGGGTTGCGGCGCTGGCGGGCCTCGCTCATGGGCGAGGCGGTTCTGACATTGCTCCGGAGCGCCTGACGGCTCCAGGTTGCCCCCGCCGGCCGGCGGTGGTAGGTATCAGGTGAGGCTCGGGACCGTCTGGAAAGGAGGACGACCATGACCTCTCATCCCCGTTACCTCCGTGAAGGCATCATCGGCGGGCTCATCGGGGCGACCATCGTCGCGGTCTGGTTCCTCATCTACGACGCGGCGCGCGGCGCTTCCTTCCGGACGCCCGCGCTTCTCGGGGCCGCCGCCTTCCAGGGCGTCCAGGGCGCCCAGGCCGTGCCCGTCTCTCCCGGTCTCGTGGTCCAGTACACGGTGCTCCACGGCGTCGTCTTCGCCCTGATCGGGATCCTCATCGCCTTCCTGATCGTCTCCGCGCAGCGCCAGCCGGCGCGCCTCATGATGCTCGTCCTCGCGCTGCTCTGCTTCGAGGTGTTCTTCCTCGCCGTCGTCGTGTGGCTGGCGCACCCCGTGCTCACCGACGTCGCCTGGTGGGCCATCCTCATCGCCAACGTGCTGGCGGCCGGAGGGATGCTGGCCTACTTCTTCGTGGGGCATCGCGCCCTCGGCCGGGCGCTCCTGGGTCCGTGGACCCGCGTGGCCCGCGAGGGCTTCGTGGCCGGCGTGCTCGGGGCCGCCGTGGTCGCCGTCTGGTTCCTCCTCCACGATCTGGCCGCGGGCGCGCCGCTCAGGACCCCGGCGCTCCTGGGCGCGGCGGTCCTCGAAGGGCTGCGCGATCCCTCGGCCCTCACGATCTCACTGCCCCTGGTCCTCAAGTACACGGTCATCCACGGGGCCGCCTTCGTGGCGTTCGGCTGGATGGCGGCCGGGCTCCTCGCGCTGGCGGACCGCGAGCCGCGGCTGATCTCCGCCTTCGTCATGCTCCTGGCCTGCTTCGAGGTATTCGTCTTCGCCCTGATCGCGATCCTCGCCGAGTGGCTGTTCGAGGCGCTGGCCTGGTGGACGATCCTGGCGGCGAACCTGCTGGCCGCATGCGCCATGCTCGGCTACCTGTTCCGGGAGCACCGCGTCGCCTGGCGCGCCTACCTGTCGGCGCGATGACCGGCGAAGATCTCGCCCCGACGCTCAGGCAGCGGGCCGGGGAAATCCTGCGCCGGCTGGCGCCCGAGGAGCGGGAAGCGCTCCTCCTCAAGTGCTGGATGTCCCACGACGCGCGCTGGTTCGCGGCCGCCGTCCTGGCGGGCGGGATGGAGCTGGCCAACCGCCTCAACCGCATGGCCGCGCGCGAGGAAGGCAAGGCCGAGGTCCGCCGGATCGCCGGCGCGCTGGCGCTGCCGCCTGTGCGCTCGGCCGACGACTGGCTCCTGGTGCAGGAGGCACTGATCGGCCTCCTCGGGCCCGACCTGCTCGATTACCGGGCGAGCAAGCAGACCGACACCGCGTGCCGGGTGAGCGTCGACCGCTGCTTCGCCTACGATCAGGTGACGCGCGCGGGCGTGGCCGAGCACTACGAGTGCGGCATCTTCGAGCGCGTCGCGGGCTGGCTCGACGGCCTGGGCCTGGCGCACGAGCTGAGCCCGCCGCTGGGGAAGTGCCTCAAGGCCCAGGGGCGCGACTGCGCCTACACCATCACGCTCAGTCCCGCTTGACCAGCGGCGGGATGCGGGAGAGCGCCCATCCCGCCGCGAACACCGTGAGCGCCAGCGCGAGCCACGGCCAGCGGTACGAGCCCGTCGCCTGGAGCAGCAGGCCGAACAGCGGCGGCCCCACCAGCACGCCGCTCCAGGCGCAGGCGCCCGCGACGCCGGTGAGCAGACCCGCGAAGCGGCTGCCACCGACCTCGGCCGCGAGCGCGAAGTAGAGCCCCACCCACCCGAAGGCGCCGATGCCCGCGACGACGGCGAGCACGGCGGCGGCGGGACCGGGCAGCGACAGGCCCGAGGCGAAGACGAGATAGGGACCGAGACAGCGCCCAGCGCGTGGGCGCCGCTGACCAGAGCGAGGAGCCCCCAGCGCCCTGGGTCGGGCGACCTACTGTCCGGGGGCGGCGCCACGACGCGCCTCCAGCAGCTCGTCCAGCTCGATCCGGCACTGCGCCTTCATGCGAAGCTGGTCGGCCATCTGGGGCGTGAGCATCTGCCCCTTCGTCGCCGGGTCATCGAGAATCACCGTGGTCGGCGTGGGCGTCGCGGCGAGTCCGCTGCGCTGCTTGCACGCTTCCATGGCCGTCTCGGCGCGGGCCAGGCGCGCGGTGGCCTTCTGCTGCGGGGTCTCGCCGCGGCCGCATCCCACGAGCGCCATGACGACCAGCAGCACCATCACATCCACCAGGGTCACGACTCGCTTCACTCGATGCGGCTTCCCGGGTACACTGTCCATCGAGTCAGCTAGACCACAGGGGCGCGGCGAAGCCAAGCCCGCCGAGCAGCATCACACGAGGGAGGTCGTCTCACGTGAGCCACTTCGATCTTGCAGGGCGCGTGGCCGTGGTCACCGGCGGCAACGGCGGCATCGGCCTCGGCATGGCGCGCGGGCTCGCGCGCGCGGGGGCCGCCGTGGCCGTGGCGGCCCGGAAGCGCGAGAAGAGCCTCCGCGCGGTGGATGAACTCGAGGCCCTCGGCGCTCCTGCTGCGGCCTTCGAGGTGGACGTGACCGACGAGGCGGCCGTGGCGGCCCTCGTGCAGGCGGTTGTCGAGCGCTTCGGCCGGCTGGACATCCTCGTCAACAACGCGGGCATCAACATCAGGAAGCCCCCTCAGGACCTCGCGCTCGCCGAGTGGCGCCAGGTGCTCGACACCAACCTCACGAGCGCCTTTCTCGTGAGCCGGGCCGTGTACCCTGTGATGAAGGCCCAGGGCGGCGGCAAGATCATCAACATCGGCTCGATGATGTCCATCTTCGGCACCGCCTTCGTCCCCGCCTATGGGGCCTCCAAGGGCGGCATCGTTCAGCTCACGAAGGCGACGGCCTCGGCCTGGGCCCGCGACAATATCCAGGTGAACGCGGTGCTGCCCGGCTGGATCGACACCGATCTCACGGCGCGAGCGCGGCAGGAGATCCCCGGCCTCAACGAGAACGTGCTGGCGCGCACGCCGGCCCGGCGGTGGGGGGTGAGTGAGGACATGGCCGGCATCGCCGTGTTCCTGGCGAGCCCCGCCTCCGACTTCGTCACGGGGACGGCGATCCCGGTGGATGGGGGCTACTCGATCCAGGGCTAGCAGGCTGCTGAAAAAGGCCCATCTGCTTCGTTGGCGCCCTCGGCCGCACGCTCAACGTACAGCGAGTACGCCTCGCGTGCGGCCGTCGGGCGCCGCCTCGCATCTGGACCTTTTTGAGCAGCCTGCGAGTTTTACAGCAGCCTGCTAGGGGAGTAAAATCAGCACGTTGGCATACCGCATCGCAGCGCGGCTATTTCTCCTCCTCGCCCTGTCCCTCGCCGGATGCGTCTCGGTGGCCCATCTCGACGCGGTTGCGGCGCGCCCTCGGCCGCCGGCCGCGATCCGCTTCGGCGTGGACACCTTCGCCTTCCCGAACGAGAGCCGCGCGAAGAATCCGGACAAGCCTGATCTCTACGCCAACTACTGCTTCGTCATGGCGCGTGCCGTCACCCAGTTCCACCGCTTCGCCCGCTTCGACCCCGACGCCCCGCGGCTGGATGCGGCGGGCTATGCCGAGCGGGTCAGCCGGGTCGTGGCCCGTCCCCCGTGGCACGCGCCCCTGCCGGCCGATGACCGCGTGGTGATCCCGGGCTACGCCTCGCTGTACGACTTGTCGCGGGAGCAGGAGGCGGCGGTGAAGGAGGCCCTCGTCGGCCGGCTCTGGACGCTCCTTCACTGGACCAACTGGCGCGTGGTCTTCCCGGCGCCCGGCTGGCATCAGGAGCGAGTCGTGCGCGAGACGCTGGCCGAGCTCGCGGCCGGCCGTCCGGTGCAGCTCCTCGTGACCAACTTCCCGACCATCGAGCTGAACCACGCGGTGGTGGCCTACGGCTACCGCGTGGCCGGGAACGGCCAGGTGGAGCTCGTCGTGTACGATCCGAACGATCCCCATGCGCCGGGTACGATCACCTTCGACCGCCAGGCGCGGCGCTTCGTCGCCACGCGGCTCTTCGACACGACGCAGGGGCCGATCCGCGCGTTCCGGATGTACTACTGGCCGCTCCTCTGAGCCTGGCCAGATGACCTCGTCGTCCCGGCCCCGGTGGTACTCGCACGGGCTCAACCGTCTCGCCTACTATCGGCTGGCGGCCGCCTGCGCCGCAGGCGTGCCGCGGCGCGGCCGGCTCGTGCTGGCCCGCGCCGCCGGGCGAGCCATCGGTAACCGTCTCGTCACGGAGCGCAGGCAGGTGCGCGCGAACCTGGCCCGCGTGCTCCCCGGCGCCTCCGCGGCGGCCCTGGATCGGGCGGTGAGCGAGACCTTCGCCAACTTCGCGGCCTGCTTCGCCGACCTGCTGACCATCAATCGCGGGGATCCGGCGCGGCTCCGCGACTACGTGGCGGAGACCGAGGGCGAGGAGGACCTGGACGCAGCCTGCGCGCCCGGGCGCGGCGTCATCCTGCTCACCGCGCATCTGGGCAACTGGGAGCTGGGCGGACGGCTCCTCGCGCCGCGGCTCGACCGGACGACTCACGTGGTGCTCTCGCCGGAGGCGGACGCCGCGCTGGAGGGATACCTCCGGCGCGACGAGCCGCGGCTGCGCTTCGTGACGCGGCGGCGCCCGACGTCCACGCTCGGCCTCCTGGCCGCGCTGAGACGCAACGAGGCCGTGGCGATGCAGGGCGACCGCCCCACCGGCGAGCGTGGCGACACGCATGTCGACTTCTTCGGCGCCCCCGCGGCATTTCCCATCGGCCCCTTCGTCCTGGCGCGGGCCGCGGGGGCTCCCGTGGTACCGGCCTTCTGCGCGATGACGCCCGAGGGGCGCTACCGGATCAGCATGGAGCCGCCCATCTGGGTGAAGTCCGGGGAGGAAGGAGCGGCCCTCGCCACCGCCGTGGGGGCGCTCGAGCGCGTGATCCGGCGCCATCCGACGCAGTGGTTCAACTTCTTCGACGTCTGGAGCGCGTCCCGTGCCACGGGCTGAGCCCGTCGCCATCGTCGGCGCCGGCGTCACCACGCCCATCGGCCAGGACGTGGCCGCCTTCTGGTCCGCGCTCCTCACCGGCACGAGCGGCATCTCACCCATCGAGCGCTTCCCCGTGGCCGACCTGCGCGTCCGGCGCGGCGGCGAGATCAAGACACTCACGCGGATCCGGGACTGGGGGCGCGTGCCGGACTGCCGGGCCACGCGCCTGCTCGTCTCCGCCGCCGATGAGCTCGGCGCCCAGGCGGGCCTGCGCCCCTGGCCGGTGGACCCGGCCCGCGTGGCCGTCGTCGTGGGGACGGCGCTGGGTGGCGTGGACGAGTGGGAGCGGGCGCATGGCGGAGACCGCAGGCTCAAGCGGCTCCGCGGCGGGCTCTACGACACGCCCGCCCACAACCTGGCGCGCTGGCTGGGCGCCCAGGGACCCGTGCTCACTGTCTCCACGGCCTGCGCCTCCGGCGCCACCGCGCTCGGCCTCGGCGCCGACCTCCTGCGCCAGGGCATGGCCGATGCGGTGGTGGCCGGCGGCTTCGATCCCCTCTGTCGCTTCGTGATGCGCGGTTTCGACGCCCTGCGCGCCCTCACGCGTGATGAGTTGCGCCCCTTCGACCGCCGGCGCAGCGGGCTCCTCCTCGGCGAGGCGGCGGCGCTCGTCCTGCTCCGGCGCGACGCGGAGGCGGGGCCCCAGCGTCTCGGGAGGCTCCTGGGCCATGCCAGCACGGGCGATGGCTCGCATATCTCGGCCCCCGATCCCGAGGGGCGCGGCCTCGAGCGGGCGCTCGGGCTGGCGATGGACGAGGCAGGGGTCGGCCCCGACGATGTGGATTTCGTGAGCGCCCACGGGACGGGGACGGTGCTCAACGACCGGATCGAGACGGCGGTGCTCAAGCGCGTCCTCGGCGCGCGGGCGCGATGCATCCCGATCAACTCCATCAAGCCGATGATGGGGCACACGATGGGGGCGGCGGCGACGCTCGAAGCGATCATGTGTCTGCTCGCCTCCCGCCACGGCCAGATCCCCCCCACCCGCAATCTGGAGGAGCCCGACCCGGCCTGCGACCTCGATTTCGTGCCGGGCCAGCCACGGGCGCTGTCGCCCCGCATCAGCCTCAGCACCTCGCTCGGCTTCGGCGGGCAGAACGCCGCGCTGGTCCTCGAGGGCGCCCGCCCGTGAACGCTCCCTCGGTACGCGCGCTCGGCCTCATCTCGGGTTGGGGCGACGGCGTCGAGGCCATCCCCGCCGATGCGACCTCCGCCGCGGCGGGCCGTCCACTCCTGTCGCTCGGGCGTCCGCCCGTCGAGGGCGAGCGGTTCAGACGCGCCACTCGCGAGTGCCTCTGGGCCCTTGCGGTCGTGGAGCGCATGCTGGAAGATGGGCGAGCGGAGCGTGAGGCCATCGCCGGGGAGGGTACCGCGCTGCTCTTCGTCACGGCCGCCGCGTATGCCGCCTCCAACCGGGCCTTCATCGAGGGCAGCGGCGGCGGCACCCATTTCGCCTACACGGCGCCCGCCGTGGTGCCGGCCGAGGTGGCCATCGAGTTCGGCGTCCGGGGTCCGTCGGCGATCTTCATCGGCGGCCCGCCCGCGACCCTCCGCGCCATCTGGCACGCCGCGACCCTGCTGGACCGACGCGTCTGCGATCGGGCCATCGTCCTGGCTGTCGAGACGTTCGAGGAATGCGCGGACCTCTATGCCCGTGGCCCGCGCTGGACCGTCAGGCCGCTGGTGGAAACGGCGGCCGCGCTGTGGCTCGAGCGCGGCCACGGGACACTGGCGCTCGACGGTGGACGGGTCGCGCGGGGCCGGGGGACGGCAGGCCGGGCGAGCCGGCTCCGCGAGCGCCTCGGCGACACCTTCGCCTGCGAGCCCCTGGCCGCCGTCGGACTCTGGCGCCGGGAGGCGGCCGCGGATACGCTCGTCCTGGACGGGGCGTGGCAGGGCGAGACGGCTCATCTCATGTGGCAGAAAGGGGCTGGATGACTCAGAAGGAAGTGCTCGACCAGCTCCGGACGATCGTCGTGGAGCGGCTGCGGTTCGACACGACCCGGGCCGCGGAGATGACGCTCGCGACGACGCTGCCGAAGGGCGTGGAGGGCTCACTCGGCCTCGACTCGCTCGACTTCATCGAGCTGTCGGTGGCCATGGAGGAGCGCTTCGGCTTCATCATCGACGAAGGGCAGGACCTGTCGGAGGAGTTCCACTCCCTCGACAGCCTGTCGCGCTTCATCCTGGCCAAGATGGGCCAGGCATGAGCCCCGGGCTCAACCGATGACCCGGATCGTCGTCAGCGGCCTCGGCGTCGTGAGCCCCTACGGCGCCGGTGTCAAGACGTTCTGGGCGGGACTCGCCGCCGGGACCTGCGCCATCCGCCCCATCACCCTCATCGAGACCGACGGCTTCCGCTCCCGCATCGCCGCCGAGGTCCCGGCCGACACCGTGGCCGGGCTCGGCGTCTCCGCGCGCCGCACCCGCGCCGACCGGCTGGGGCTCGCCGCCGCCCGCGAGGCGCTCGCCGACGCGGTACTGAGCGCCCGGGACCGGGCCGAGACGGCGCTCGTCGTCGGCGCCGTCGGCGGCGGGATGTTCGAGGGCGAGGAGTGGTACTGGGAGGAGACGCGCAGCGGGCGCCCGTCCCCGAGGATCACCGCGCTCCGCTCCATCCTGCCGTGTACTCACGCGGAGACTCTCGGCTTCCGGCTCGGCCTGGGCGGGCCCAAGGAGACCGTGGTGATGGCCTGCGCCTCGGGGGCGGCCGCCATCGCGCTGGGGGCGGATCTCATCCGCGAGGGTGCCGCGTCCTGTGCGCTCGTGGGGGGCGTGGATGCGCTCACGCGCATCTGCTTCATGGGCTTCAACGCCCTTCGGCTCCTGGACCCCGAGCCGTGCCGCCCCTTCGACCGCGACCGCAAGGGCATGTCCATCGGCGAGGCCGCCGCCTTTCTCGTGCTGGAGGACGCCGAACGGTGCCGCGCGCGCGGGGCACGGCACCATGGCGAGCTCCTGGGCGCCGCCGTCACCACGGACGCTCACCATGTGACGGCGCCGCACCCGGAGGGCGAGGGGATGGTGCGCGCCATGACTCAAGCCCTTCGCGCGGCGCAGGTGGCGCCCCATGAGATCGGGTACGTCAACGCCCACGGCACTGGGACACTCCAGAACGACCGCACCGAGGCGCTGGCCCTCGCGCGCGTGTTCGGGGCCGGGCGCGTCCTCGTGAGCAGCACCAAGTCGCTGGTCGGGCACACCATGGCCGCCGCGGGGAGCCTCGAGGCCGTGGCCACACTCCTGACTCTCCAGCACGGGCTCGTGCCGCCCACCGCTCACCTCGAGCACGTGGACCCGGAGATCCCGTTCGACTGCGTGCCCCGCGTGGCGCGCGAGGCGCCGCTCGAGCGGGCGCTGTCCAATTCCTTCGGCTTCGGCGGCCAGAACGTGAGCCTGATCTTCGGCCGATGACATCTCCCCGCCGCGTTGTCATCACCATCCCCCTCAAGACGGATCGCTGGGACGTCGCCATCCCGGGCTTCACGGAGATCGATCGCGGCGCGCACTGCGGCAGCTTCGGGGACGGCGAGTTCGTGCACTCGCTCAATGTGACCGACATCGACACCACCTGGGTGGAGACCGCCGCCGTGCTCGGCAAGAGCCACCTCGCGGTGCAGACGGCGCTCGACGGGCTTCGCCAGGCCCTGGCCTCTCGACTGGGGGGGGATCGACTCCGACAACGGCTCGGAGTTCATCAACCAGCACCTGTGGGACTACTGCCAGGCGCAGGAGATCCAGTTCACCCGCGGGCGCCCCTACAAGAAGGATGACAACGCCCACATCGAGCAGAAGGACTGGACCCACGTCCGCAAGCTCCTGGGCTACGTGCGCGACGACGGTGTATCAGAATCGAGACTTGCGGAACTCAGGCGGCTCCCGTACCCTCGGCTCACGGAGGGAGGTAGCGGCCATGATCGGCTCTCCCGCGCGCGCGCCCGTCGCGTATGCGGTGCTGTCTGCACGCGATTGGCGCCGGTCCCCACACGTGGTCCGTGAGAGCGGTCCGACGGAGCCGCCGAAACCTCGTCTCCTGGATCGCGTCCGCGGGGCCATCCGCGCGCGCCACATGAGCCGCAGCACCGAGGAGTCCTACGTCGGCTGGATCCGCCGCTACATCTTCTTCCACGCCAAGCGCCATCCCGCCGAGATGGGGGCGCCCGAGGTCACGCGCTTCCTCACCGCGCTCGCGGTCCAAGGGAAGGTCGCGGCCTCCACCCAGAACCAAGCCCTGAGCGCGCTGCTGTTTCTCTACCGACGGGTGCTGGAACTCGATCTCCCGTGGCTGGATGGCGTCGTGCGCGCCTTGACCCCGGAGCGGTTGCCAGTCGTCCTCACCCGCGACGAGGTCCGGGCCATCTTACAGCGCCTCGAGGGCGTGCCGCGGCTGATGGTGTACCTGCTCTATGGGGCCGGGCTCCGGCTGCTCGAGTGCTGCCGGCTGCGCGTGCAGGACGTCGACTTCGCGGCCAACCAGATCGTCGTGCGGAACGCCAAGGGCCGGAAGGCCCGGGTCACAATGCTGCCGGCCGCCATCAACGCGGACCTGGCGCGCTACCTCGAGGGCGTCCGCGCGCAGCACCAGCGCGACCTCCAGCGCGGTGCCGGGTGGGTCGAACTGCCGACCGCGCTCGACCGCAAGTA
>Ga0154317_1120_pt1 | contig 31771 bp, 35 predicted proteins | sample RifGroA2_FD_105611 | JGI IMG/M metagenome (GOLD analysis project Ga0154317, IMG submission 105611) | Candidatus Rokubacteria bacterium GWA2_70_23 | reverse complement strand
ACTCGGCGCCCGCAGCGAGCCGCGCCCGCTCTGGCAGGGCGCCTTCGTCCAGCCGCGCAACACCAAGGTCTTCTCCAACTTCGCCGAGACGCGGGTGTACCGCTACCAGGGCCGCGACGTGGACACCCAGGTGCATCTGGGCTACGACCTGGCCTCCGTGAAGCAGAGCCTCGTGCCCGCGGCCAACTCGGGCCGGGTGGTGTTCGCCGGGCCGCTCACCATCTACGGGAACACCGTGGTGGTGGACCACGGGCTCGGGCTCCAGACGCTCTACGCCCATCTCTCCGCGATGAGCGTCAAGGAGGGCGACCCCATCGAGAAGGGCCAGGAGCTCGGGCGCTCGGGCGCCACGGGGCTCGCCCTCGGCGATCACCTGCACTACGAGGTGCTGATCCACGGGATCTCGGTCACGCCGCTCGAGTGGTGGGACGGCAAGTGGATCCGTGATCACATCGGCAAGCCGCTCCGCGAGGCCAACGTGGCGCTCCTCGAGACCGAGCAACCCGCCACGGCCACCCAGGAGCCTGCTGCCACCCCCGTCAGGAAGCGCCGGCCGGCCGGGGCAGGCGGCCCTCCCCGCGGAACACGCTGAGTCGCCACCCGCGGCAACATCTTCTACGGAGCCATGAGGGTGAGGTCTCCGGCTCCGGCCTCGCGCAGAAGCCACGGTTCCGCGGGGCGAGCCCTCTGCCCCACCCGGCGCCGCGTGTCAACGACCTGCTGAGCCGGGACACGAACGGTTGCGGCGCAGGAGGGACGGCCGGAGCAGGGCGCCGGGCGGGACGAAGTCGCCGAGAACTCCCATGAGCGTCCCGAGCAGCGCGGGGCGGCGGACGAGGACGTGGGCGGTGAGCGTGGCGAGCCGGCGGCGCGCGATCACCCACTGCAGCACGCGGGTGACCCGCTCCTTCGCGGCGAACGCGCGGCGCCGCGCCCGCCAGTAGGGCGCGAGGGCTTCGGCGGACACCTGCCCGCCGCGCAGTGCTGCGTGGGCCGTCTCGGCCAGCAGCTCCGCCGAGCGGAGCGCGGTGTAGAGCCCCTCCCCCGTGAAGGGATCGAAAACACCCGCCGCGTCGCCCACCAGCGCGACGCCGGCATGGCGGGGCTCGTCCACCCGGTAGGCGAGCGGCCCGAGCACGCGCAGCCGGCCCACGGGGCGCATGCCCTCGAGGCGCGGGCTCAGGTGGCGCAGCTGCTTGAGCCGCGCATGGAAGAACATCTCCATGCGGCCGCGGAAGGCCACGGCATGCCGGAGCGGCACGACGAGACCCAGGTTGACGCGGTCGGGCGCGACCGGATTCAGGATGGCGTAGTCGGGGGGATCCACGTAGATCTCGCCGCGGCCGTCGAAGCCCGCGAGCCCCCCCACGTGCTGGACGAGCGCCATGCGCCGGAGGCGGTGCGGGCGGAGCAAGCCGAGCGCCCGCGCCACGATGGAGCCGCGCCCGTCGGCGCCGACCAGGAGCCGGCTCCTCACCTCGTAGGAACGGCCCTCCGGGTCCTCGGCCCGCAACCCCACCACGCGGTCTCCCTCCACGAGAAGCCCCGTCACCCGCTGGCGCTCGGCCACCGTCACCGGGAGGCTCCGCGCTCGCTCGAGGAGCAGCGCATCCAGGATCTCGCGCGGAACGGCCAGGGCGTGGTCGCGATACGCGCGCCAGGGCCCGGCCGTCGGGTAGGCGCCGTCGAGCCGGGTGCCGTCGGGCGCGATGATCCTGATGCCCGAGAGCGGCTGGGCGCCGGCCGCGTCCACGTCCTTGAGCACCCCGAGCCGGTCCAGGATGCGGGAGGCCTCGGGGGAGAGGTACTCGCCGCAGATCTTCGGGCGCGGGAAGGCCGCCTTGTCGAGCAGCATCACGGTGAAGCCGCGTTCGGCCAGCAGGATGGCAGTGGCGCTCCCGGCCGGGCCGGCGCCAACGATGACGACGTCGGGGTTCATGCCGTCTTCGCCTTGACGAACACCACCTGGCTGTTGGCGAAGAAGCCGGCCCGCTGCGCATCGGCGTAGCCGGCGATCCGCACGAGCGTCTCCTGATCGAAGCGGTGCGGGGGAACGGCCGTCGCCGACGCGACGATCTTCGGCGGGCTCATGCACGTCAGGGTACGCTCGGCCCCTTGCCATGTCCAGGAGACGGGTGCTAAATGAGGCCAAAGGAGAAACCCATGCCGCTCTTCTCGTTCGAGGGCAAGTCTCCGCGGATCCATCCGACCGCCTTCATCGCGCCGACGGCGTCCATCATCGGGGACGTGACCGTCGAGGAGAACGCGTCGGTCTGGTACAACGCCGTGGTCCGCGCCGACTTCAACGCCATCGTCATCCGCCGCGGAGCCAACGTGCAGGACTGCGCGGTGATTCACGTGACGCCGGTGGCCGGCGTCGAGATCGGCCCCGGGGCCACCGTGGGACACCTGTGCACGATCCACGCGGCGACCATCGGCGAGGAGGCGCTCATCGGCAATAGCGCGACGGTGCTCGACGGCGCGCGCATCGGCGTGCGCGCCATGGTGGGCGCGGGCTCCCTGGTGACGCCGGGCACGGAGATCCCCGACGGGATGCTCGCGCTCGGGGCGCCGTGCAAGGTCAAGGGGCCGCTCGCCGGCACTCCTGCCGAGCGCTGGGTGCAGATCAACCCGTCCGGCTACCAGGCCCTCGCCCAGCGCCATCGCGCCGGCGTCACGCCTGTCTGAGCCCCGTGGCCGCCGGCCACATCCTGCTCACCGGCGTCGTCCACATGCCCTTCCTGCCCGCCAGGGTCGCCGCGCACGCCCTCGACCAGCCCAGCCTGGATCTGGGTCTGCTGGTGCGGACCACCGCGATCGCCCTCCGGGTGATCGCGACCCTCTGACCCGCGCCGCGGCAGCGGCGGGCCACGCGGGATGCGGCCCATGACCTTTCCGCGCGGCCTCCGGGCGCTGAACCACCGTGACTTCCGCCGCTTCTTCCTGGCCCAGCTGGTGGCGCAGAGCGGGACCTGGATGCAGACGGTGGCGCAGTCGTGGCTCGTGCTCCAGCTCACCGACTCCCCGCTCAAGCTCGGCCTCATCGGGACGCTCCAGTTCGCGCCCATGCTGCTCTTCTCCATCGCGACCGGCGCCCTCGCCGACCGCGTCCCCAAGCGCCGCCTCCTCGTCGGCACCCAGGCCGCGCTCGCCTGCCAGGCGCTGGCGCTCGCGCTCCTCGTCGCCTCCGGGCATGTCCAGTACTGGCACGTGGCGGTGCTGGGCTTCTTCACGGGGCTCGCCAACGTCATGGATCAGCCGGCGCGGCAGTCCTTCGTGGCCGAGCTGGTCGGGAAGAACGACACCTCGCTGCAGCTCGAGGCGCCGGACGCCCTGCGCGGCCGGGTGATGAGCCTCTACACCCTCGTCTGGGGCGGCGTGTTTCCCTTCGGGGCGTTCCTGGTGGGCGCGATGTCGGAGGGCTGGGGCGTGAGCATGGCGCTCCTCGTGAACGGCACGGCCGGCCTCGCGGGCCTGGCCGCGATCCTCGCCTGGTGGCGCCGCCGCGCCCCGGCCCGCGCCGAGGGGCCAGGCGCTACCGCCCGGTGAAGCGGGGCGGGCGCTTCTCCTTGAAGGCCTGCACGCCTTCCTTGTGGTCGGCGGTCTCGCGCACCACGGCCATGTGGGACGACACCAGGTCGAGATGGGTGCGCAGGTCGAGGCGGAGGGACTGGTAGACGAGGCGCTTGATCATGCGGATCGGCACCTGCGGGCCCTCGGCGAGGCGCCGCGCCAGGTGGTAGGTCTCCTCGGCGAGGAGATCGGGGGGCACCACGCGGTTCACGATGCCGAGCCGCTCGGCCTCGGCCGCCTCGATGAAGTCCGCGGTCCACAGCAGCTCGAGCGCCTTGGCGCTGCCCACGAGCCGCGGCAGGAAGTAGGTGTCCCCATCGCCGGGGACGAGCCCCACCTTGACGTACCCGGTGGAGAATCGGGCGGCCTCGGAGGCGATGCGCACGTCGCACATGAGCGCCATCCCCATGCCGGCGCCCACGGCGACCCCGTTCACCATGGCGATGACGGGCTTGTCCATGGCCTCGAGCGTCTTCGGGATCCGGTGGATGTGTTCCCACAGCATGTTCTTGTGATCCAGCGCCGTGGGCTCGCCGTCGGCCATGCGTGCCACGTCGCCGCCGGCGCAGAAGGCCTTCCCCGCTCCCGTCACCACCACCACGCTGACCTCGGGGTCTTGCTGCGCCTCGGCGAGCGCCCCCGCCCAGCGCTGGATCATGGGGCCCGTGAAGGCGTTCATCTTGTCGGGGCGGTTCAGCGTGAGCGTGGCGATCCGGTCCTTCACCTCGTAGAGCAGCTCGTCCGTCTGGGCCGACATGGCTGTCCTCCTCGCTCCGCTCGGTCCCATTTCCATATCCGCTCGCCTCGGCGCGCTTCGCGCTCCCCGATCCATCTCGCTCGGCTCGCCTGCGGCTGCGCCTCGCACTGCGGGCTGCGGCTCGCCCCTCGCTCCGCTCGGACCCATTTCCATATCCGCTCGCCTCGCCTTCGGCTGCGGCTCGCCAATCAACGGCCGCTAGTCTTTGGGCAGGCCGAGGACGCGCTCGCCGAGGATATTGCGCAGGATCTCCGAGGTGCCCGCGCGGATCCCGCTGCCGCGGGCCACGAGCGCGTAGAACGCCCACTGCCCCTCGTCGGGGGCCCAGGGGCTCGGCGGCTCCACCTGGGAGTACGGGCCGATCACCTGCGTCGCCACCTCGGCCAGATCCTGGTCCACCTGGCTCCAGAAGAGCTTGGAGGTGGAGCCCTCGGGCCCGGGCACGACGCCCTTCAGAATTCTCGTGAGACTCCGGTAGCCGTTGAGCTGCAGGCACCGCTCGGCGATGCACAGGCTCGCGATCTTCTGGCGCATCACCGGGTCCTGGGCTGCCGTGCCCCCGTTCTTCCGCGTCCGCTTCGCGAGGGCCACCAGCCGCTCCAGCGCCGTGCGCAGGCTGATGTGGCGGATCATGGTCAGCACGTCGCGCTCGTAGGCAAGCGTGGTCAGCGCCACGCCCCACCCCGCGTTGACCTTGCCCACCACGTTGGAGGCGGGCACGCGGACGTTCTCGAGGAAGACCTCGTTGAACTCCGCCTCGCCGGTGAGCTGGCGGAGCGGCCGGATGCTGATCCCGGGGCTCTTCATGTCGATCAGGAGGAAGGTGATGCCCCTGTGCCTGGGCGCCACCGGATCGGTGCGGACGAGGAAGAAGCCCCACTCCGACACATGCGCCATGCTCGTCCACACCTTCTGGCCGGTGACGATGTACTGGTCGCCATCGAGCACGGCGCGCGTCTTGAGGTTGGCGAGATCGCTCCCCGCCTCTGGCTCGGAGAAGCCTTGGCACCAGATCTCCTCGGCGGTGAGGATCTTGTCGAGGTGGCGCGCCCGCTGCGCCGGCGTGCCATGGGTCATCAGCGTCGGGCCCAGCATGGAGAGTCCGCCGCGGTTGATCGGCTGCGGGCTCGCGGCCCGCGCCATCTCCTCGTAGAGGATCACCTGCTCCATGATCGAGGCGCCGCGCCCGCCGTACTCGACCGGCCAGTCGATGCCCACGTAGCCCGCCGTGTAGAGCATGCGCTGCCACTCGCGGAGCCGGTCCACGTGCTCGCGGTCCGCGCGCGAGGAGGCGAAGCCGCGGCCCTTGAGGTCGGCCGGGATGTTGGCCTGAAGCCACGCGCGCACCTCGCGGCGGAAGGCCTGCTGCTCGGGAGTGAAGTCGAAGTCCATGGCGAGTCCTCGCCCTGGCTAATGCATCACGGAGCCGCCGTCGACGTTCAGCGACTGGCCGGTGATGTTGCGCGCCTCCTCGGAGGCGAGGAACACCGCCGCCCAGCCGATGTCCTCCGGCGTCTGCTCGCGCTTCATGGGGATGAGGTCGCCCACGCGCTTGTCGAAGACCTGCCGCGGCGTCAGGCCCTTGAAGGCGGGATTGGTGTCGGCGATGTACGTGGCGAGCCCCTCCCAGAAGGCCGTCCACAGCACGCCGGGACAGATGGCGTTCACCGTGACCCCGTGGGGCGCGAGCTCCTTGGCGATCACCCGCGTGAAGGTGATGACGCCGCCCTTGGCCACCGAGTAGGGCGGCATGGTCAGCGCGGCCAAGGGGCCCGCGATGGAGGCGATGTTGATGATGCGTCCCGCCTTGCGCTCGATGAAGTAGGGGGCGATGGCCTTGCAGGTGAGGAAGACGGACTTGAGGTTGACCGCGTAGGTCTTGTCCCAGTCCTCCTCGCTGTTGTTGGTGAACGGCAGCCCCGGCGCGGAGGCCATGCCGGCGTTGTTCACCAGCACGTCGATCTTCCCCATCTCCTTCCGGATCCGGTCGAGCGCCGCCTGGACCTCCGCGGTCTTCGTCACGTCACACCGCATGAAGATGGCGCGGCGCCCGAGCGCCTGCACCTTCTTGGCCACGGCCGCCGCGTTCCCCTCCTGGATGTCGGGGATGGCGATGTCGGCCCCCTCCTTCGCCATGCACATGACGATGCCCTCGCCGATCCCCGCTCCGCCGCCCGTCACCACGGCCACCTTGCCCTCGAGCCTCATGGATCACGGCCTCCTTGCTGGAATGGAGTGTCGCTCTCGCCTGCCCCGGAGCGCCCCGATGATATCACCGCTGCGGGCGCGGGCGCAGGGCGCGCCCATCTCAGCCGGCGCGGTATCGGGCCAGGACGGAACGGCCCACTCCCACGCCGAGACCCGGCCGCGTGGGAACCTCGATGAGATCGCCGGCCCGCGCGACCGGCTCGCTGGACAGCCGCTCGCGGAAGGGGTTCTCCGTGCGATCGAGCTCGAACCACAGCTCGCCCGGCACCAGCGCCGCGGGGTTGGGCGGCAGCGCTGCCGCCCACTCCCGGCTCGCGTGAAGCCCCACCGCGCTCCCCCACACATGCGGGTAGACGGTCACGCCCCAGGCGCTCGCCAGCGCGGCGATGCGCGGCGCCTCGGTGAAGCCGCCGCAGGCGCAGATGTCGGGCTGGAGGATGTCCACGCAGCGCCGCGTGATGAGATCGCGGAAGCCGAAGCGCGTGCACTCCGCCTCCCCGCCCGCGATGGGAATTCGCAGCGCCGCGCGCACCTCGCGGTAGCCGTCCAAACTCTCCGGCACCACGGGCTCCTCGAACCAGGCGATGTCGCAGGGCTCGATGAGCCGCCCGAGGCGGATGGCCGTCATGGCATCGTAGGCGTGATTGGCGTCCACCATGGCGATTTCTCTGCTGCCAGAGATGATGAGACATATGGAGCGGGACCGCAAGGCAGACCACCGAACCGTCCCTGAGGCGCTCGCCTCGCCGGCCGAAGTGCGGGCCATCCAAAGCGGCCGAGCGGCCCATGCCCGCGGCCGGAGGCAGCGGTGGGAGGGCCGCCAGCGCCGGGGCGACATGGAGATGGAACCGGGCTGGACCCTTATGCCCGCCGGTCAAGTATAACCGCCGGCCGGCGCTCCCAGTTCCCGAGAAGAAGCCGGGGCGCCGGCGGGCCTCGATCCTCGTGAAGATGAGGCAGGGGGGGGTAAATAGACGCCCCGGTCGGCGCGTCCAACGGGGCAGAGAAAGGAGGTGAGCCCATGCGCCGATTCACTGGTCTGTTGCTGGCAGTCCTCCTCGCCGTCCCTCTGAGCATCGGGGTGGCGATCCCGGCCGCGTATGCCGGAAGCACCGGCACCAACGTGGCCCTCGGGCTTGCATCGTTCGCCGTCTTCAACCAGCTGGTGGGGCCACTGTTCCATCCGCGCCACGCCTACGCCGGCTACCGGGAGCGCGCGGTGATCTACGAGCGCCCCGTGTATGTCGAGCGCCCGGTCTACAGCACGTATCCGTCTCAGGTGGTGGTGGTGCAGCCAGCACCGCCGCCGGCCTATCCAACCGTGGTCCAGTACCCCCATGGCCGGTACGAGCTGCGTGGCGACGGCGTCCGCTTCGCCTATCAGTGGGTGTGGATCCCGAGCGCGCCGCCCCCGCCGCCAGCGGCCCCGCCGCCGCCGCCGGCACCGTAGCCGCCCATCGCGAGTCCCGGCAGGCCTTCGAGGCCGACGTCACCCTTGAGGGCCTGCCTCAGGGGCTCAGCCCCGCGTCGATCAGGACTTCTCGCCCTGCTCCCTCCGCCAGCGCTCCATCTCCGGCTTCACGATCTTCTCCTTGCACTCGGGGCAGATGCCGTGGCTGAACGTCGCCTCCGAGCGCTCGCCGATATAGGCCTCGACGGTCTGCCAGTAGTTGCTGTCGTCGCGGATCTTCTTGCAGTAGGCACAGATGGGGAGCATGCCCTGGAGCTGCTTGACCTGGGCCAGCGCCAGCTCGGCCGAGCGCCGCGCCTGCCCCTGCGCTTCGTAGAGCGAGGCGTTCTGGATGGCCACGGCCGCCTGGGACACGAAGGCCCCGAGGAGACTCTCATCCTCGGCATCGAGACCGAATGGCTTGCGGCTGTTCAGCGCCAGCACGGCCAGGAGCCCCCCCTCTTGGAGGACGGGCACGCCGTAGAAGCTCTTGAGCCCGTGGGCCCGCCACCAGTCCAGGGCCACGAACCGCCCGTCAGCAAATGCATCGGGAATGTTCAGCGGCCGCCTGTGAGTGGCCACCCAGCCAAGCACGCCCTGATCGAAACCCAGGCTCCGAATCGGAAAATCGGCCTCCAGTGCCGGGTCGGAGAAGCCGACGAGATCGAGGCGCCCCGCCACCTCGTCGGCGAGCCAGATGGAGGCCACGGGGACATCCATGAGCTGCGCCGCGGCGCGGGCGATCTCGGCCAGCACGCGGTCGCGCTCCAGCGACGAGGAGAGGACCCGGTTGAGCCGGGTGAGGGTCTGCACTCGATCGAGCCGCCGGCCAAGCGCCTCGTGAAGGCGCGCCTTCTCGATGATCGCCGTCGCGTGTCGGCCGAGGGCGAGCGCCAGCCGCAGATCGTCGGGGGTCGGTTCCCGGCGCTGCTCCCACCACACCGCGAAGATGCCTCCGAGCAGATCCTCCCTGCTCCCCATGGGGACGAACACCGAGGAGCGGTGAGGGAATCGCTTCCAGCTCTCGCGGTCGACCCGGGGATCGGTCTCGGCATCGCTGGTCCACACCGGCTGCCCGGTGTCCCGCGCCTCCTCGATGGCGCGATGCCCCTTGAGGGGGAAGGGGAATTGCATGAACACGGCCAGGAGATCCCTGGGGATATGGTAGCCGGCGATGGGCCGCAGAACGAATTCTTGCCGATCGACCAGGTACACGCCCACCATGTCGGCTCCGAGCGCGCGCGCCGTCTCCCTCGCCACGCGGCGAACCGTCTCCGCGAGATCCGCCGTCTCGGCGAGCGCCTGGCTCACGTTCAGCAGGGTCTCGGACTCGCGAAGCCGCTGCTGGACCTCCTCGTGGAGGCGGGCGTTCTCGATGGCGATGGCCGCGTGGGTGGCCAGCGACTGCAGCAGGCTCAGGTCCTCCTCGCCGAAGTCCCGAGGCGTCCGGGTCGCGATGCCGAGAGCGCCGAGGATCTGGCTGCCCACCATGAGCGGCACCCCCGCGAAGGACACGGTGCCCTCGGCCCGGAGCCACGCGAGGTTCAGCGACCGCGAGTCGTCGCGCAGGTCCCGGACGACGAGCGGGGATCGAGTGGCGACGATGCGGCCCACGAGCCCCTCGCCGACCTGGAGCCGCGTGATCCCGATGACATCGGTGATCGCCCCGGCATGAGCGCGGAGCGAGAGCCCATCGCCGCCCTCCTCCACGAGCCAGAGCCGGGAGACGCTCGAGCCGAAGAGCTCCACGGCCGCCCGCACGATGCGGTCCAGCACCTCCTCCAGGCTCAAGGTCGCCGTCAGGCTCTGCGTGAGCGTCGCCAGCGTCGCCAGGCGCTTCCCGCGGTTGGCGGCCGCCGCGTGCACCCGGGCATTCGCCAAGGCCGCCGCCGCCTGGCCGGCAAACGGCTCGAGAAGCCGGATCTCCTCGGCGGTGAACTCGTGCGGCGTCCGTGTGAAGAGGTTCAGCGTGCCGTACAGCGTCCCGCCATGCAGCAGCGGGAAGATGATCGCGGACGCCAGGCCCTCGGCGGCCGCCCAGTCCCGATGACGCCACCGGTCGTCGGCGGCGAGATCGGCGCTGGTCAGCGACCTGCGCGTGGCAGCCACGATCCCCGCCACGCCCTCGCCCACGCGGAGGCGAGGCTCCTCGGCACCGCCCGGCCGGCTCTGCATCCCTCGCTCGTGGGCGAGACGGAGCTGGTCCGTGCCCGGATCGAGCACCCAGATGTGGCAGGCGCAGCCTGGCAAGAGACGTTCGCTGGCCTCGAGGACAGCCCGCGCCACCGCTGCTGGGTCCAGCGTGCCCGCGACCGCGCGGTTCACCTCGACCAGCGCCGCCAGCGCCCGCTGCTGCGCCATGAGCGCCCTCGTGCGGGCGACGACCTCCTCCTCGAGGTGGTCGTAGAGCCGGGTGTACCGCCCCACCAGCATGTAGGTGAGGCCCATGCCGACGGCGACGAAGGCGAAGTCGAAGACGCGAATGCTCTGGATCACGCGGGCCGCGTGCAGCACGTCGTTGAGCGCGGAAAGCCCATAGACGATGAAGGCGACCTGGATGGCCCGCCGCTCGCCCGGGTCCATCTGCCCGCGACCGAGCGTCCGCCAGGCGTACACGAACACCAGCAGGACGAGCGGGGCCAGCACCGGCATGAAGGGGCCGGGCACGGGCGCCAGGTACCCATAACCGAGGAGATCGGTGCGGTCGTAGGCCCGGCCGGTGACGAAGGCCTCGGTGAGCCAGAGAACCAGCAGGAGGCCCGCACAGCCAGCGGCGACCGTCCCCATGAAGCGGCGCGACGGTCGGACGCCCGCGAGGGCATGGCTGAGGCCGATCATGACGAAGATCAGCCCGATGGCGCTGGTCCAGACCAACCGCCCGCCCAGGACGGCGGGCTCCGGCCGGTTGTAGGCCACCTGGATGTAGTGACTCACGATGTAGAGGAGGCTGTTGGTGCTCCACGCGGCCGCCCACAGGTACACAGGCTCGCTGCGCCGCCCGAGCCAGATCCAGAGGTGGTGGAGGGCGAGATACCCGGCAACCCCCATCAGGACAGGGAGGAAGTGGACGGCAGGCGGTGGCGGTCCCGTCATCCCTCCCTCCGGACCTGCCCGAGCACGCGGTGAACGACCCGGCGCAGCCTCTCCACCACCAGGAGGGCGCCGGCCGGCCGAGACTCGACGATCACAGAAGGGAGCGTCGCGGGCATGATCGCGTCTGGCAGGAGCGGGCGGAAGGCGCCTGCAGGGCCCGAGACGATGGACGAGGGAACGATGGCATCGGAAGCCTCGCTCACAGTATAGCCCGCGCTCCTTCGCCTCGTCGCCCGCGCCGAGAAGGGGCCTGCAGCGCCCGCTCCACCACCCGCCGGGGAGCGAGCGACTCTCGCTGACGATCGCACAGAGCACGGTCATCTCGGCAACAACAGGCGCGCGGGATTCGGGGCTCGCCCCACGATCGGCCCCGCGCCGATCAGGACTTCTCGCCCTGCTCCCTCCGCCAGCGCTCCAGCTCCGGCGTCACGATCTTCTCCTTGCAGTCTGGCCAAATGCCGTGGCGGAAGGTGGCCTGCGAGCGTTCGCCGATAGATGTAGGCATGTACTTGCGCGTCACCCGCCGCCGCAATCAGGACGGGTCGGTCGCCGGGTACTACCAGCTCGCGGAGACCCGCTGGGACCCCGCCAAGCGCCACCCCACGGCCCACATCGTTCACAGCTTCGGCCGCTCTGACGCCGAGCAGCGCGAGGCTCTACTTCGCCCTGGATTTCCTCGACACGCACAGCGCCGCCCTCGAACGCGAGGTCTTCTTCCGCACCGCCGACCTGTTCAACGCCGATGTCGACCTCATCTTCTGGGATACGACGAGCGAGGTCAAAGAGGTGGTGGTCGGCACGGGGGAGCGGCGGCGACGCTACATCGTCTGCCGCAACCAGCAGGAGGCCGAGCGGCAGCGCCATCATCGCGAGGAGATCCTGACGGCCCTGAAGGCGAAGTTGGCGCGGTTGGATCCCGACGCCGCCGAGCATTCCAAGCGCGCCTGCGAACTGGTGGCGGCGGCGCGCTACGGCCGCCCCCTCACCCGCGGCCCGGGGGGCCGGCTCGCGCTCAATGCCGAGGCGGTGCGCGCCGCCGCGCGCCTGGATGGCAAGAAGGGTTACCGCGTGCCCATCTGCAGAACCCGCTGGACCACCCGGATCACCTCCTCCACCCTGAAAGGCTTGGTCAAGACGGGGGCTCCCGTCCGGCCCAGGAACTCTGCCGTGCCCGGCGCGAGCGTGTCCCCCGTCAGGAAGATCACCCGACGGACAAGGTCGGGATGGCGGCGCTCCAGCTCCCGGTAGAGCCCCGGCCCGTCGAGCTCGGGCATCTTGATGTCGGACAGGATCGCGCCGTACGCCCGTTTCCCGAGCTTGTCGAGGGCCAGGGCCCCGTTGGCGGCCGTCTCCACCTCCTGGCCCCCGGCGGCGAGGATGTCCGCCAACAGGGCCGCGATCTCGGGCTCATCGTCCACCACCAGGATTGCCTCGCCTCGCACGGGTGCCGCCGCCTCCGGTGCCCCGGCCTCCTTCTCCGCTACCGGGGCAGCGTGGTGTCCCAGCCTCGTGCCCGAAACCCGACACCATGCTGGAAGCGCATGGCCTCCGAGCCCAGGACCCGCAGCGCGATCCGGGACATGTCGCTCGCGCACAGCTGATGCGCGGCCTCGGCCACCCGCTGGAGCACGGTGTCGAGGTTTAGTGACGCGCTCATCGCCGAGGCCACCCGGGCCAGCAGATCCGCCTCCCTCCGCTCCCGCGCCTCCTCACCGAACAGCCGCGCATTCTCCAGCGCCAGCGCCGCCTGGTCGGCGAAGACCTGGAGCAGGGTCGCCTCGGCCTCGGAGAACTACCGGCCTGTCGCATCCGCGACCGAGAGCACGCCGATCACCTGCCCGCCGGCGCGAAGCGGCACCGCCAGACGCGCACCCTCGCCCGACTCCTCGATCTTTCTCCTCAGCGAGCCGGACACCACGAGGTCCGGCTCGGCGAGCAGATCCGCACTGCTCTCCGCCTGCCTCGATGCGATGACTCGCGCCGATATCCCCACCCCTGCGGGAAGCACTTCTCCCGGAGCCAAGTACAGCCCAGGCGGATCACTGACGGCCAGCGTTTCGAGCGAGCCATCGGGGTGAAGAAGACTCAACCCGGCAGAGTGGGCCCGGAGCAGGGGCACGACGCCGTTCACGATCCGCGGGCCGACCTCGGAGACGTCCAGGCTCCCGGTGAGCCCACTGGCGACTCGGGCGAGGCCTTCGCGCTGCTCCTCCGCCCGCTTGCGGTCGTCGATGTCCACCACGATCGCGCGGACCTCGGCGACGGATCCGTTGCGGTCACGCACCGCCGTGTTGGTGAGGCTCACCCACACCCGCCCGCCGTCGGCGCGCCTCATCTGAAGCTCCTCGTCGTGAGCCTCCTCTCCCGCCAAGGCGCGGCGGCGGACGGCGGCGGCCTTGTCCCTGCCTGACGGCTTCTCCGCGTACAGGTCCAGGCACGCCCGGCCCACGAGATCCCCTGGGGAGCCGACGCCGAGCAGCCTGGCAGCCGCGACATTGCACCCCGTGATCAGACCATCGGGACTCGTGGCGAAGTAGGCGACGGGGGCGTTCTCGTAGAGGTCCCGGAATCGCTCCTCCTGTCGCCCGGACTGACGAAGGCCTCGTAGCCGCCGTCTCGGTGCGCCGTGAGATAGTGGAGCGGATGGAAGAAGGCCAGCTCCGGTCGGGTCAGCAGCACCTCCCGGACATAATCCTCGTACAGGCGAGACGTGCCGATCTTGACGGGGATCCCCATCTCCCGGGTGAGGTACTCCGCGACCGGCGTCCACACGTCGTAGAGGTGCGGCACAGCCTGGTAGGGCAGAACCGCGAGGGTCAATCTCTGGGGCCAGTTCGCCCGGGGCGAGGGCTCGCGAGCCGGGACGGTGGTCGCCATGGCGAGGGTCAGCGCGGCCATGCCAGCCAGCGCCGCCCAGCGGAGACACCGGTACCTGTTTGCAGCGGCAGCCCGCATACCGATTAGTGTATCCTCGCGTCCCCGTTCCGGCGCACCCAATTCCTGCCCGCCGGGGACCTCGGCGATGGGGCCCGCCACGTTTGACCGCCCCACTCCCGTCGACGTATCATGCCGGCATGGGGGCTAGAACCGCTTCCGCGCTCGCCCGCCTGGTCACCCGCGCGGAGCAGGATCCCGACGTGCTCGCGGTGCTCCTGTTCGGGAGCCACGCCCGCGGAGAGGCCTCGCCAGAGTCGGATATCGACGTCTGCCTCGTGCTCGCGGGGGAGCCGGGCTCCGATCTGGAGCGGGCGCAGAAGCGACTCGATTACCTGGCGGAGACGGACCTCGACGTGGCCGTTTTCCAGTCGCTGCCGCTCCACATCCGGAGCCGGGTCCTCAAGGAGGGCCGGGTCCTGTTCGCCCGCGACGAGGAAGCCCTGTACGCGGTCGCCTTCCGCACGGCACGGGCCTGGGACGGCTTCCGCCACATCCACCGTCAGTACCTCGACGAGGTCTCGCGTGGTTGACCGGGACCGGGTCCTCGCCAAGCTGGATGAGCTGGACGGGTACCTGCGCGAGCTGCGCGCCGTCGCCCCGGAACGGTTCGAGGACTACCAGCGCACCGAGAAGCGACGCTCCTGCGAGCGGTTGATCCAGATCTCGCTGGAAGCCGTCATCGACGTGTGCTCGATCCTCGTCGTCGGCCTTCGCCTGGGCCTGCCCGGGGAAGAGGACGACCTCTTCGAGAAGCTAGCTCGGCACGGTGCGGTCTCGGGCTTCATGGCCGCCACCCTCAGGCGCATGAAGGGGCTGCGGAACCTCCTGGTCCACGAGTACGGGCGCGTCAACGACGAGATCGTCTTCGAGACGGTTCGGGGGCGCCTCGAGGACTTCGACGCCTTCAAGCGCGAGGTGCTCGCCTTCCTGAGGAAGTAGCGCCTGTCCCGGCGACCCGCATCCAGAGCGCCGGCCGGCGGCGTTGCCGCGTCAGTTGCGAGGGTGGTGGCGATGCCCGCGGTGCGGGCCGTGAGGGAAGTTGGCGAAGAGGTACGCGAGCATGTCCCTGGCCTCGCGGGCCGTCACTTTCGAGCGCGCCATCGTGATGGCCACGAGCGTGCTCCCGCGCGAGGCCGTCAGGAGGCGCTCGGCCCGGCGCCGGTTCACCTGGCCGAAGTGGCTGACGAGACCCACGGCGCGCGCGCGGAGCTTGGCCGAGCGCGGCTGCACGGCGATCATCCGGTTGCCGAAGATGTTGCCCATCCGCGCGAAGGTGGCCGTGGTGAGCGTGTTGAGGGCGAGCTTGGTGGCGGTGCCGGCCTTGAGCCGCGTGGAGCCGGCCAGCACCTCCGGCCCCGTGTCGAGGAGTATGACCACGCGCGCGGCCCGCCGGCTCATGAGCGGGTTGCAGGTGACGAGGACGGTGGCCGCGCTGCGCCGTTGCGCTGCCGCCAGCGCCCCCAGGACGAAGCGCGCCGTGCCGCTGGCGCTGATTCCCACGACGACGTCGCCTGGGCGAACGCGCCGGCGCATCTGACGCGCCCCCTCTCGCGCGTCGTCCTCCGCGCCCTCCTTCGAGCGGACCATCGCCCCGCGTCCCCCGGCCATCACCGCCTGCACCTGGGCGGTCGGGATGCCGAAGGTGGGCGGACACTCCGCGGCCTCGAGGACGCCGAGCCGGCCGCTGGTGCCGGCCCCCACGAAGAAGAGCCGGCCGCCGCCGCCCAGCGCTTCGAGGATCAGGTCCACCGCGCGCGCGATGGCCGGCGCGGCGCGCCCGGCCGCCCTCGCGGCCTCCCGGTCGGCGCGGTTCATCACGCGCGCGATCTGGAGCGGCGAGAGGCGGTCGAGGGCGCGGGTGCGCGGATCGGCCCACTCGGTGGTCAGACGATCGTAGCGAATCCTCGGCATGGCGCTCGAGCCTATCCTACTATAAGAACCCGTGGCCCCCGTCCTCTCCGGCCTGGATGTGCTCTGCCGCCGCCTCCCCGCTCTGCTCCGCGGCCGCCGCATCGGGCTCCTCTGCCACCAGGCCTCGGTGACCCGCGATCTCGAGCAGGCGGCGGAGGCGATCGGCGGGCTGCGGGGCGCGCGCCTGCGCTGCCTCTTCGCGCCCGAGCACGGTCTGGCGGGCGCGGCGCAGGACCACGCGGCGGTAGGCGGAGAGCGCGACGCGCTGCGCGGCATCGCCGTGCACAGCCTCTACGGTCGGCGCCTGGCGCCAGAGCCGCGCATGCTCACGGGCCTCGACGCCCTCGTGGTGGATCTCCAGGACGTGGGCGCTCGCTACTACACCTTCGTGTGGACCATGGCGCTCGCGATGCGCGCCTGTGCTCAGGCCGGCGTGCCGGTGATCGTGCTGGACCGGCCGAACCCGCTGGGCGGCGAGCATCTCGAGGGCAACCTCCCGGACCCGCGCTTCGCCTCCTTCGTCGGCCTCTACCCGCTCCCCGCGCGCCACGGCATGACCATCGCCGAGCTGGCGGCCTATCTCAACGAGACGCATGCGCTCGGCTGCGACCTCACCGTGGTGCCGATGCAGGGCTGGCGGCGCGCGATGCGGTGGGAGGACACGGGGCTGCCCTGGGTCCCGCCCTCGCCCAATATGCCGACGCCGGACACGGCGCGCGTCTACCCCGGGGGCTGCCTGATCGAGGGGACCAACCTCTCCGAGGGACGCGGGACGACGCGGCCATTCGAGTGCTGCGGGGCGCCCTTCCTCGACGGCCCGCGGCTCGCGCGGGCGCTCGAGCGCCGGGGCCTGCCCGGGTTGCGCTTCAGACCCATCGCCTTCGAGCCCAGCTTCCACAAGTGGAAGGGCCGGCGCTGCGGCGGGGTGCAGGTGCACGTGACGGACGCGGAGCGCTTCCGTCCCTTCGCGACCTACCTGGCGCTGATCGTGGAGGCGCGGCGCCAGGCCCCGCGCCACTTCCGCTGGCGGCGGCCGCCCTACGAGTTCGAGCGGAGGCGGCGGCCCATCGATCTCCTCTGCGGAGGGGACTGGATCCGGCGCGCCATCGAGCGCGGCGTCCCCCTCGCGCGGCTCGAGGCCACCTGGCGCCCGGCGCTCGCGCGCTTCGCGCGCGCGCGCCGGCCGTACCTGCTCTACTCGTGACGCCGCTGGTTTTCCTGTTCGTGCTGTCGTTCGTCATGGCGGTGGACAACCGGATCATCGCGCCGCTCCTGCCATCCATCTCCGACTCGCTGGCCGCAACGCCGGGCGCCGCGGGGCTGGCCATGACGACCTACGCGTTCGCGTACGGCGCGGGCCAGCTCGTGTACGGCCCGCTGTCCGACCGCTACGGGCGTGTCGCGGTGGTCAGGGTCGCCGCGCTCCTCTTCTGCGTCTGCACGACGCTGTCCGGGCTCGCCGCCACCCTGCCCCAGTTCGTCGCCCTGCGCCTGCTCACCGGCGCCTTCGCGGCGGCGAGCATCCCGCTCACGCTGGCCTACATCGGGGACCGGTTCGCGTACGGCGAGCGCCAGACGGCCATCGGCCGGCTCGCCGCGACGACGTCATCCGCTCAGGCGCTGTCGGCCTCGGTGGGCGGGATCGTCGCCCACTTCGTCTCGTGGCGCGTGATGTTCGTGGGCTACGGCGTGCTCACGCTTCTGCCCGCGCTCCTCATGTTCCGGCTGGACTCGGCGCGTCCCGAACCACCGCCCGATGCGCACGACGCCGCCACCGGCTTCGTGGACCTCCTGACCGACCGCCGCGCGATCCCCGTCTACATCGCCGTGGCCGTCGAGGCCTTCTTCCTCTGGGGCGGCTATACCTACCTCGGCGCCTTCGCGGCGCGCCGGCACGGGCTCGATCAGCTGCAGGTGGGGCTGCTCCTCGCGCTCTTCGGCATCGGGACGATGACCGGGGGGTTGCTGGTGCCGAGGCTCACGCGCGTCCTCTCCGAGGGCGCTCTCGCCGGCTCGGGCGGCCTCGTCATGGGCGCGGCCTTCATCGCCCTGATCCCGCGCTGGCCCTGGCCGGTCTTCGCCGCGGCCATGCTCATGCTGGGCCTGGGCTTCATGGCCCTGCACACGACACTCCAGCTCCGCGGCACCGAGATCAACCCCGCGGCGCGCGGCAAGGCCTTCTCCCTCTTCGCCTTCTTCCTCTTCTCGGGCGTGGCTCTCGGCACAGCGGTTCTCGGCCGGCTGATCGACGCGGGGTTCGAGGATCTCCTCTGGGCGCTTTGCGGCGGCGGGCTCGCGCTGGTGGGACTCTACACCGCGGGGCCCCGGCGGACGCTCCGGCCATGACCCTCGACGCGCTCGTCGGCCGCCGGCTCATGTTCGGGCTGCCCGGGCCCGATCTCGCGGACGCGGACATCCGCCTCTTCCGTGATACCGGCGCGGGGGGGCTCATCCTGTACCGGCGGAACTTCGAGACCCCCGAGCGGCTGGGCGCGCTCCTCACGGGGATCGAGGAGGCCCTCGGCCGGCGACTCCTGGTCGCCACCGATCACGAGGGCGGCCGCATCATCATGCTCAACCGAGCCGTCACGATCTTCCCCGACGGCCTCGCCGTCGCGACGGCGGGCGAGGCGGCCTTCACCCAGCGCCAGGGGCTCTTCGAGGGGCGGGAGCTGCGGCGGCTCGGCGTGGACATCAACTTCGCGCCGGTCCTGGACGTGCTCACCGACGCCTACAGCCCCAACATCGGCATCCGCTCCTACGGCAAGGACGCCGGGTCGGTCGCGCGCTTCGGCGTGGCGCGGATCCGCGGCATGCAGCGGGCGGGGCTCTCGGCCTGCGCCAAGCATTTCCCGGGCAAGGGGCATGCGCCGGTGGATGCGCACCTGCGCCTGCCCGTGATCGACTCCGACTGGACCGAGATGCAGCGGCGGCACCTGCCGCCGTTCCTGGCCGCCATCGAGTCCGGCGTGGACTGTCTCATGACCTCGCACCCGCTCTACCCGCGCCTCGACCCCGCGCCGCGCACGCCCGCGACATTCTCGCGTCTCATCGTCGAGGAGTACCTGCGGCGGGACCTGGGCTATCAGGGCGTGATCGTGTCCGACGACCTCGAGATGGGAGCCATCGGCGAGCTGTGCCCGATCGGCGAGGCCGCGGTGCGCGCCGCGGCGGCGGGGCATGACCTGCTGCTCGTCTGCCACACCGAGGCGGCGCAGCGCCAGGCCCATGCCGGGCTCCTCGAGGCGTATCTCTCGGGCGCCCTGCCGCGCGCGGGGCTCGAGGCGAGCGCGGCCAGGATCGAGGCGCTCGTGGCGAGGCGCGCGGCGCGCTTCGAGGGCGGGCCACCCCGCGCCGAGCGTGACGGGGAGACGCTGGCCCGCGCGCTGGCGACCCGCGCCGTCACGACCATCGCCCCGCCGCCGGCCGCCTGGCGCCGGCGTCTCAACGGGACGGTGGTGGCTGTGTTCCCGCGGCTGTCGTCACTGGCCGACTGGATCACCGTCGAGCCCGCCATGCTGGACGAGACCGCGTACGTGCGCCGGGCGATGACGCCCTACGGGATCGAGGCCGACGTGCACGTGGTGGGCGTCGAGCCCGGTGATGACGAGATCGCGCGCGCGACCGGCGCGGCGCGGCGGGCCAGCGCGACGATCCTCTTCCTCTACGACGCTCACCTCTACGGCTCGAACCGCGCGCTGCTCGAGACGCTCCAGCGGGCGGCGCCCGCGCTGGGCGTGGTGCTGATGCGCGATCCCTGGGACGCCGAGTACCTCGCCCCCGGCATCGGCGCGGTCACCTGCTACGGCTGGCGCCGCTGCCAGCTCGACGCCTGCCTCGCCCGCCTGCTCGGCTGACCGGGCGCGGGGGCTTCGCGCGCGGCGCCTGAAGCCGGTAGGGCTCCTCGGGCGCAGCCTCGCCTACCCTACCGGGTTCCGTCGGCGCCTCCGTCCGCCACACGGCCTCGATGGGCACCGCGTGGAACTGCCCGCCGAACGGTAAGGCCATTTCCCCACCGTACAGCACGACACCCCGCCAGAACCTCGCCCCGGCCGCGGTCGCCAGGGCCCTGAGCCCCTGGAAGTCGCCGGGCCCCACGGTCGCTTACCGTTTCACCTCGACGCCCACGACCCGGCCCCGCCGGTCCTCGAGCACGAGGTCCACTTCCTGCTGGCCCGAGGTGCGGAAGTGAGAGAACGCGGGCCGTGCCCGGCTCCAGGTGGCCTGCTTCCACAACTCCATGATCACGAAGTTCTCGAGCAGACCGCCGAGGGGGCCCTGGTCCACGGCGAGCCGCTCCGCACCGACCCCGAGAAGAAACGCCATGAGGCCGGAATCCACGACCAGCAGCTTCGAGCGCTTGAGCAGTCGTACCCCCTGCCCTCCGGACCATGCGGGAACGGTCTGGACGAGGAAAGCGCCCTGCAGCAGCGCCATGTAGCGCCTGAGCGTGTTCCAGGGCAGGCCGCTGCTGCTGGATACCTCCGCGGCGTTCAGCAGGGTGCCTCCTCGGGCGGCGAGCAAGGCCAGCAGGCGTGGGAGTTCGGTGAGCCCGGCGACGTTGGAGACGTCGCGGACATCGCGCTGGAGGATCGTCGTGAGGTAGGAGCCGAACCAGGCCTCGCGCCGGCGCGGCTCGGCCAGCGCTTGCGCCTCCGGAAATCCTCCGCGGACGACGTGCTCCCAGATCTCCGCCCCCACCCCTCGGCCGCGGGGCAGGACTGGCAGTCGCTCGGAGAACAGGACGTCGATGAGCCCCTCGCGAACGCCCTCGATCTCGCCCTGCGAGAGAGGCCACAGCGTGAGGATCTCCATGCGGCCCGGCAGGGCGTCGGCCAGGCGCGGCTGGAGCAGGATGTCGGACGATCCCGTCAGGAGAAAGCGCCCCGGGATGCGCGCGCGGTCCACCCGGTGGTCGCGGGCGAGCACGGCAGCTGGACCATCACCTACGAGGTCGGGGCCTACGGCTACGACGAGCGGGCGCGGCTCAAGATCGCCTCGCGCTTCGCCTCCGACTGGGGGAGGCCCCAGTTCACCGACCCGCGCGGCGCCAACTACACCACGCTGCGCCTCGAGAGCCGCTGCCCCACGGCCGTGGCGCCGCTCTCCTTTCGAGCCGCAGGGGCAGGTGCGCCCGTGGTTCAAGTGCCTGGTGGTGGCGGTCGCCGACGGCTCGCTCCACCCGGGCGACCGCGTCCACGTCACGATCGGTGATCGGAGCGGCGGGGGCCCAGGCTCCCGCGCCCAGACCTTCCGCGAGCGCGGGTGCGAGTGGCGCGTCTTCGCGGACCCCTTCGGCACCGAGCTCTACACGGCGCTCGACCCTTCGCCGGCCGTCGACGTGGTGGGCGGCGGGCTCCACCGGCTCGTCGTCGTCGCGCCCACCACCGTCCGCCCCGGCGAGTCCTTCGAGGCCCTCGTGAGAGGTGGAGGACATGTCGGACGCGGCCACCGACTGCTTCCCGCTGACGGAGCTCTACGCGCGGCTCCGCGGCCGCGAGGACGTGATGCTCATCCCGCACATCGGCGGGCGCTACGCCGACATCGTGGGCTTCCACGACCCGGCGCTCGAGCGCCTCGTCGAGATCTACTCGGACTGGGGGCGCTTCGAGATGGAGAACCCCGAGAAGGGCATCGTGGGGCGAACGGATTCGAGCGTGCGATGGGTCTCCAACACCACCGGCGACGACGACGGCGTGGACCTCACCCTGGCGGCGCCGCCCGAGGCCGTGCTGCGATTCCGGACGCCGGCGATCGACCTCGACATCCCGCTGGCCGACCTCGCGGCCGGCGCCACGCGCGTCTTCCCGGCCGGCGGCGTGGACCTCCGCGTCTTCGCGCGCCGCTTGCCGGCGCGGCACACCACGCGCGAGCTCCGCTTCGAGCACGTCGATCCGGCACCGCCTCGGGGGGCGTGCCACGCCTACTGGATCCGCGCCACCCAGGAAGACGGCGCGCAGGCCTGGACCAGCCCGGTGTACCTCGAGGCGGCGCAGGCCGGCACCGGGCCTGGGGACCCTCTCAGGGGGCGCTCGACGGCCCCTTGACACGGGGGCCGCGCTGGTCTACTTGTATGGGCACCTATAATGGACTACCGCGGCTACAAGCAGCGCCGCTTCATCGACACGTGGCAGCGAGGACAGCCATGAGGCCGGCCTCTTGCGGCGCGAACATCTCCCGCAGGCCGCGCGGGAAGCGACGCGGACGTCCCGGGGGCAGACATCAATGCGGAAGCGGCACGTCCTTGCGACGGAACCCGGGCGCCTCGGATCGCCGCCATCGGCGTTGCCTGCCGTCCACGGCGCGAGTCCTCCCTACGCCTGCCCCGAGAGCAGGACCAGATAGCGGAGGGCAAAGCCTCCCACGAGCAGCAGGACCGCCGTCGCCAGCTCCGGCGCTCGCCCTCCTCTGACGAAGAGCTGGATCAGGAACGGCAGCGCGAGTCCGGCCCCCACCACCGCACCCCAGAAGAGCGGCGCCAGGGATCCGGTCAGGAACACCGCGGCCGCGGCCCCCAGGCTCTGGAGGAAAACGAGGAGCACGAGCGCCTCGAAGGCCGTCGTGATAAGGTCCAGCCGGCGGAACCCGGTGAAGCGCGGCCGCACGGGCCAGAGGGCGATGGCGGCGGCCCCGACCGACGTCGCCGAGACGATGAAGAGGGGGCCGATCCACGCATTCCCCCCCCAGACGGGCCGGTTGGTGGCGCCCAGGAGCACGCCCGTGTAGCTCGCGATGAAGAAGCCGAGGAGCGTCCCGGGCACCGCCAGCGCCCGGCGGAGCTGCCGCACTCCCAGAGCCCGGTCGGGCGCCACGCGCCGTTCGGCCAGGACCAGGACCAGCGAGATCAAGGAAAAGAGGCTGAAGCCCAGGAGTGCCCACGAGCCGACGGACATGGGGGAGCTGACCTTCAGGAGGCGGAACATGTAGAACGTCCGGAGCGGCATCCCCAGATCCAGCGTGAGGAGCACCGGGGAGACAAGGATGAGGGGCAGGGCGACGGTGTAACCGATGCGGGCCACCGCGGGGGTCCGCTCCCTGCCGAAGAGGTCGGCGAGCGCGGCCAGGAAGTAGGCGCCGGCGGCCATGCCGCCCACGAAGAAGTACCAGACGATGTACCAGCTCCAGGCGGGGTTCTTGCCCATGGCTACTCCTCCCCCTTGCCGCCGCGGCCGCGGAAGGCCACGAGGGCGGTGACCCCCATGACCACCGAGGCGAGGACGCTCGTCACGGAGCTCGGGAATACGCTGGCCACCGCGAACCGGGGCTGCTCCGGCAGCCCATAGACCTGGGGGCGCTCCTGCAGCACGAAGAGCTGGTGCAGTCCTGACAGCTCGCGCTCCCCGTAGAGCTGCGCGCCCTTTTCACCCTTGGCCTGGAGCTCGGCGACCCGCCGCTTGGCCTGGCTCAGGAGCTGGTCGCGATCGCCGAAGGTGAGGGCGTCAGTGGGACAGGTGGTGACGCACGCGGGCTCCAACCCGGCCTCCACCCGGTCCGGGCACAGGACGCACTTGTTCACCCGGCCACTCTCCTCGTTGAAGGCGACGATGCCGAAGGGACAGGCCGCCACGCAGTAGCGGCAGCCGTTACAGATGTCCTGGTTCAGGTCCACCGCGCCCCAGGTTCTCCGGAAGAGCGCGCCCGTGGGGCAGACGGCCAGGCAGGAGGCATCGGTGCAGTGCTTGCAGGCATCCGAGATGAACCGCCAGCGAAGCCGCCCATCCCCGCCGGCCGTCTCGATGAAGCCCACCCTCCGCCAGGTTTGCGCCGACAGCGCGAGCGGGTTCTCGTAGCTGCCCTGGAACCTGGTGGGTTCGGCCCGGCGCCCGTGCCACTGCTTGCACGCCACCTGGCAGCCGCGGCACGCGATGCACTTCGAGGTGTCGACAAGGATCGCTTTGGCCATGGCCGACCCTCCTAGGCCTTCCTCACGTCAACGAGGAACGCCTTGGACTCCTGGATGCGCGTGTTGGCGTCCCCCACGTGGGGTGTGAGCATGTTCGCGGAATCGCCTTTGGCCAGCCCCATGAACCCCCAGTGCCAGGGAATCCCCACCTCGTGGACCACGCGGTCGCCGAGCTTGAACGGCTTGAAGCGGCCGGTGACCGCAGCAATGGCCCGGACCTCTCCCCGCGCGGACCGCACGATGACGGGGGCGCCGTTCCTGATCCCCTTCTCCTCGGCCAGCTCCCGGGACATCTCGCAGAAGAGGTTCGGCATCATCTCGACGAGCCAGGGCAGGTTCCGGGTGATGGAGCCGGTGTGCTGATGCTCAGTCAAGCGGTAGGTGGTGGCGACGATGGGGAACTCCTTCGGGTCGCCGAGCTTGTCGAGATCGGCCTTGTAGATGACGGCCATCGGGTTGGCCTGCACGTTCGAGAGCAGGTTCTTCACCGGCGATTCCACGGGCTCGTAGTGCTCGGGGAGCGGGCCCTCGGCGAGCGGCGCGAAGATGCCTCCCTTGCCGTCGGGGCGCATGATGAAGGGGTTGCCGCCGCCCTTGGCGTCGGGGGCCAGATCGGGGCGGAAGTCGGGGACATCCACCCCGACCCACTTGCCCTTCTTGCCGTCGGGCAGCTCGGCCTCCGCATCCCACCAGATCAGGGCCTTCTCCTGATTCCACGGCTTGCCCCGCGGATCCGCCGAGGCGCGGTTGTAGAGGATCCGCCGATTCACCGGCCAGGAGAATGCCCAACCCGCGTTGATGCCCAGGCTCTCCGGCGGGTCGGCCTTGCGGGACTTGGCCCGGTTCTGCCCCTCGGCAGGAAAGACGCCGGAGTAGATCCAGTTGCCGCACGCCGTCGAGCCGTCGTCGGCCAGGAACGCGAAGCTCTTGACCGGCTTCCGGTCGGCCACGGTGTAGCCGTTGACCTCGGCGAGGACCTTCTCCAGGTCGGGCTCCTCCTTGCCGTAGTCCCAGGTGAGGGCCAGGAACGCCCGGTCCGTGGGGGCCCGGGAGCCGGCGTAGAGGGCCTTGAGCCGGAGCGCGAGCTGGTTCGCGAACCAGCCGTCGGAGCGCGCATCGCCGGGCGGATCCGCGGCCTTCCACTTCCACTGGAGCCAGCGCCCGGAGTTGGTGTAGCTCCCCTCCCGCTCCAGGTGGGTGGAGGACGGGAGCAGGAAGACCTCGGTCTGGACCTTTGCGGGATCCACGCCCGGCCCTTTCCAGAAGGCCGCCGTCTCGGTCTCAAAGAGCTCCCGGACGACGAGCCACTCGAGCTTCTCCAGGGCCTTGCGCTCCAGGGTGGAGTTGGGCCCCGAGACCGCCGGGTTCTGGCCCGTCACGATAAACCCCTTGAGCTTGCCGGCGTACATGGCCTCGAAGAGATCCATGTAGCTGTAGTTCGCAGAGTTCTTCGGGAGGTACTGGTACGCGAACTCATTGTCCTTCGTCGCGGCCTCTCCGTACCAGGCCCTGAGCAGGCTCACGAAGAACTTGGGCTTGTTCACCCAGTAGCCGGTCTTGGGGGTTTCCTTCTCCAGATAGGCGGCCAGCGTCGGGTGGTCCTTCCGGGTGGGCATGCCGAGATAGCCGGGCAGGATATGGAAGAGCAGCGCCATATCGGTGGAGCCCTGGACGTTCGACAGGCCGCGCAGCGCGTTCACCCCTCCGCCGGCGACGCCGATATTGCCCAGGAGCATCTGGAGAATGGCCGCCGTCCTGATGAGCTGGGTGGCCTTGGAATGCTGGGTCCACCCCATGGCGTACATGATCGTGCCGGCCTTGCCGGGGGCGCCGGTCCGCGCGAAGGCCTCGGCTACCCGCAGGAACTCGGCCTTCGGGGTCCCGCAGACCCGCTCGACCATCTCGGGCGTGTAGCGCGCGAAGTGGCGCCGGAGGTGCTGGAAGACCGTGTGGGGGTCCCGGAGGCTCCCGTCCTGCTTGGGCGTCCCGTCGGCCTCCACCTGGAACTTCCAGGTGGCGCGGTCGTAGGTCTTCTTCTCGGGGTCCCAGCCGGTGAAGTAGCCGTCCTTGAAACCGAAGGCCGGATCCAGGAGGAAGGAGGCGTTGGTGTACTCGCCCACGTACTCCCGCTGGAAGAGATTGTTCCGGAGCACGTGGTTGATCATTCCGCCCAGGAAGGCGATGTCCGTCCCCGAGCGGAGCGGCGCGTAGAGGTCCGCCAGCGCCGAGGTCCGGGAAAAACGCGGGTCCACGCTCAGCAGGACGGCCCCGCGCTCCATCGCCGCCAGCACCCACTTGAAGGCGATGGGATGGTTCTCGGCGGCGTTGGAGCCCATGATGAGGACCGCGTCGGCGTTCTTCACGTCGATCCAGTGATTGGTCATGGCCCCCCGGCCGAAGCTCGTGCCCAGTCCGGGCACCGTGGGGGAGTGTCAGATGCGGGCCTGGTGTTCGAGCCAGACGACGCCCAACCCCCGCATGAGCTTGGTCAGGAGGTAGCACTCCTCGTTGGCGATGATCGCGGACCCGAGCGCGGCGATCGCCTCGGTCCGGTTCACGGTCACGCCATCCTCGGCCTCCTTGAACGTGGCGTCGCGGGTGGACCTGATCCGCTGGGCGATTTCAGCCATGGCCCAGTCGAGCGGCTTTTCCTGCCACTCCCCGGCGCCGGGCGCCCGGTAGAGGGCCTTCGTCAACCGCTGCGGGTGGTCGAGAACCTGGATGTAGGCCTGGGCCTTGGAGCAGAGCGCGCCGCGGTTGATCGGGTGCGCGGGGTCGCCCTGGATGGCGACCACTTTGCCGTCGGCCACCGACGCCACGATCCCGCAGCCGACCGCGCAGTAGTAGCAGATCGAGGGGACCTCCTTCGCCCCCTTCGTCTTCAGCTCCTGGGCGGCCACCTCTGCCGGGGCCAGGTCCACGGCGGCGGCGAGCCCTGCGCCGGTCCCGGCGCCCTTCAAGAAATCACGCCGCGTCAAGCTCATGGCTGACTCCTCCCGCGTGAGTGGTGAGGGGAAGTGGGCGAGTGGAAGGACGTTATTTGATCCCATTGCGCTCCTATTGAAGGATCGAAGTCCATGGCGCAATTGTCTCAGTTTGGGGAGGCGAACGATCTACCGGAGGCCGGAACGGGGATGGAGCGGGGTACCGGACGGAGCTCTTGCTTGGCGACCTCCTTCCTCATCGAGATGCGCGACGATCTCGGCGGGCTCAGCTCGCCTCCCCTGAAAGCCGGCCCCGGCCGCCGTCCCCGCCGCCGGAGCAACGACGAGAGGCGCGACGAGAAGAAGCGCCAGCACGCACCTGGACGTCCGTGATCTCCGCGCGCCGTGACGCCCCGAACGACCGCGCAGTCAGATGACCGACGGGTGGGGCATGTCGGGGAGAACGGCCTCGTCCAGCGTGAGGGGCGGCCGGTCCTGGAAGGGCTCGTGGCGCACGGGGCAGGCGTCGAGGTCGCACATGGCGCAGTAGATGCGGTGGCAGGGGTCGGTGTGGAAGACCAGCTCGCCCTCCACGCCGAGCTGGGCGATCACCCGCTCGGCCAGCGACTCGGCCAGCTCGTGTCCGCGGTCCACCGTCCAGAACTCCGGCACCACGAGATGGGCGTCCACGTGGTGGAAGCGCCCCGCGCGGATGGCGCGGAGATGATGGACGCGGATCACCCCCTGCCCCACGTGGGAGCGCAGCACCTCGAGCAGCCGGCTCAGCAGCTCGGTGTCCTCCTCGTCGAGGAGGCCGCCGGCGGCGTGGCGCACCAGGCGGAAGCCGGTCCACATGAGGTTGACGGCCACCACGGCCGCCACCAGCGGATCGAGCCAGGCGAGCCCCGTCAGCCGCACGAGAAGCAAGCCCACCACGATGCCGGCGCTGGTCCAGACGTCGGAGAGCACGTGCTGCCCGTCGGCGACGAGAATCAGCGACTGGTGACGCCGGCCGGTGCGCACGAGAAACAGGCCAAGGGCGAGGTTCGCCAGGCTCGCGGCCACGATGATCAGGACGCCCGTGCCGAGCCGGCGGAGCTGGGGCCCCGAGATCAGGCCGAGCACGACCTCGTAGACGATGACGACGGCGGCGAAGGCGATGAGACCGCCCTCGAAGGCCGCCGAGAAGAACTCGATCTTCCCGTGCCCGTAGGGGTGGTTGCGGTCGGCCGGATGGGCGGCGAAGAAGAGACTGCCCAGGGCGAAGATGGCTGCGACCACGTTCACGATGGACTCCAGCGCATCCGACAGGATGGCCGTGGAGCCGGTGAGCCGGTAGGCCTCGTACTTGGCGCCGAGGAGCACCACCGACACCACCAGCGACACGACGCCCGCCCTCAGGCGAACCCGCGAGTCATCGGTGATCGGCTCGTGGACGGCGACCATGCCCGGATGATACCGCGGCTCGCACGGATGCGCTTCCCCTCATCCTGCGCGCTCCCGCGAGGGGGGAGGGTCCCGGGGGAAGGGGTTACGGTGAGGGGGAGAAGGTCACGGGGGGAGCGGGTGGGAAGACCGAAGATCACCCCGCGACAACGCGGCGGCCGTCGAGGGTGGGAGCGAGGAGGGCGGCGAGCCCCATGGTGCCGGCCGTGCCCAGGATCACGAGCCACGACCAGCCCAGCGCGATCACGCGCGTCTCGGCGAGGATCAGGAGCCCGAGGTTGATCAGCGCCATGATCACCATGGCCATCACGTTGGCCCGGTTCGACCGGACGCGGGTCAAGAGCCCGAGCAGGAAGACGCCCAGCAGCGAGCCGAAGGTCACTCCCGCGATCTTGAAGGCGAGCCAGAGGATCTTGTCGAAGTAGGAGAAGCCGAATGCCAGCGCCGCCAGGACGAGGCCGAAGGCGATGACGGCGAGCCGGGAGACGCGCACGTAGTGGCGCTCGCTCCCGTCCGGGACGAGAAGCGGCCGGTAGATGTCGGTCACGAAGGAGGCGGCGAGCGAGCCCAGCGGCGAGTCGATGGACGCCAGCACGATGGCCGTGAGCATCACCCCGCGCAGCACCACCGGCATGGCGGACCGGATGAAGAATGGGAAGATCTCGTCCGGCCGCGGCAGCGCCGTCCCCGCGTGCTGGACGTAGTAGGTGTAGAGCCCCGCGCCGATCGTGAGGTAGAGCGCCAGCGTCACGAGGGTGCCGACCGGCGTGATCGAGAGCGTCCGCTGGCTCTCCCGCCGCGTCTCCACCGTGAGCAGGCGCTGCATGAGATCGTGATCGGTGCCGAAGGCCGCCATGGAGCCCACGAGCCCATTGAGGATGGCGAGCCAGAAGATGTTCGGGTCCGTGAGCACGCGCCGCCAGAAGTCCGGATCGCCCGGCGCCGGCCCCCAGTTGATGACGGTGAGCCGTCCCGCCTCGGATGCCGTGGCGAAGATCGCCCCGAGGCCGCCCTGCACCTCCCAGGCGAGGAAGAGCACGGTGGCGAGCCCGCCCACGAGGAACATCCCGGCCTGGAAGACATTGGTCCAGACCACCGCCTTGACGCCGCCCATGGCGATGTAGGCGATGGACACCACGGTGAAGAGCGCGATGGTCGCCCAGAGCGGCCAGCCCACGAGGACGGAGACCGCGAGCGCCGCGGCCATGAGGCGCACGCCCGAGCCCAGCAGCCGCGTGATGAAGAAGAAGATGGAGCCCGTCACCTGGCTGGCGGCGCCGAAGCGGTGCTTGAGGAACTCGTAGATCGTCACGCAGTCGTAGCGGTAGAAGGCGGGGATGAAGAGGACGGCCACGGCGAACTTGGCGAGGCTCGAGCCGACGAAGAACTGCGCGTACTCCCAGTTCTCGCTGTAGGCCGTGGCGGGGACCGAGATGATCGTGACGGCGCTGATCTCCGTCGCGAGGAAGGACAGGCACGCGGCCCACCACGGGATGCGCCGCCGGGCCAGGAAGAAGTCAGCGGTGTTCCGCTGCTGGCGGGTGAAGGCCCCGCCGATGGCGACGAGGCCGGCCAGCGACAGCACGAGGACCGCGTAGTCGGGCCAGGTGAGCGACCCGCCGAGGGAGGAGGGCGCCATGGGCGTGAAGCATTATGCGCCCGGCCGCGAGGCTCTCCGAAGGTTTTCCCCGTACAATACCCCGCGTGACGCCTCCCGCCCGTCGATCAGCGGATCGCGCCGGCTCGTGGGCAGTCGCGGTGGACCGCGGCGGCACCTGGGTACGCGTGCTCGCCGGAAGCCGCGCGGGAGAGGAGCGCGCCGCCCGGTGGCCCGCGAGCCGCGTCCCCGACCTCGAGCGGCCGCTCGCGCGCCTGCTCCGCCGGTGGCGGATCGCGCCGGAGGAGATCGGCGCCCTCGTCGTGGCCTCGCGCGGCGTGTGGACGGCCGCCGAGCGCCGCGCGGCCGCGCACGGGCTGCGCGGGCTGGCTCGCCGGATCCACGCCATCTCCGATGTCGAGGCGGCGTATCGCGGCGCGCTGGGCGAGGGGGCGGGGGTCCTCCTGCTCGCCGGCACCGGCTCCATCGCGCTCGGCCGCGACGCGCGCGGAGGCTGGCGGCGCGCCGGCGGGCTCGGTCCGCTCCTGGGCGACGAGGGCTCGGCGTTCTGGATCGGGCGCCAGTGGCTCAGGGCCACGGCCGGTGAGGCAAGCCGGCCCCGGCTGCGACGGCTCCTCGGCGCGCCCGATGCGGTGAGGCGCATCGCCGCGCTGGCCCCCGCCGTGCTTCGCCGGGCCCGCGGCGGCGACAGCCAGGCCCGCCACGTGGTGGCGGAGGCTCAGCGCGAGCTCGCGAGGCTCCTCCACGAGGCCGCGCGTCGGGCGCGGCTCAGGCCGCCCGTCCGTGTGAGCTGGGCCGGGCGCCTCATGGACGACGCGGCCTTCCGCGCCGGCGTCTGGCGCGCGGCGCGGCGGCAGGGCCTGCGCATCGCGCCCCGCCCGCCGGCGGCAGCGCCCGTCAGAGCCGCCCTCGGCCTGGCGATCGCCGCGCTCGCCCCCACCACGCGTACGCCGCGGGGCCCGTGAGTGCCGCGGCCACGCCGACTGCCGTGTTGAGCCAGCCGGCCGTCGCCATCGCCAGCAGGCTCACCGCCGCGGGAAGCGCCGCCGTCAGCCACATGCCCGCGCGGCCCCCGCCCACGCGCCACGGCCGCGCCAGATGGGGCTCGCGCAGGCGGAGCGCGACGAAGGCCCCGAGCTCCAGCAGGAGCGCGAGCGAGTAGAGCCACATGTTCAGGACGATGAGCTCCTTGGATGAAGCCGAGCGCGAGCGCCCAGCGCGCGGGGGCCGACATGCCGGGCCACCAGAAACGCAGGTAGTCGGCGAAGAGCGCGGGATACACCGCCACGTCCACGAACGAGTTGAGCCAGGACCACCAGCCGACCTGGAAACCCCAGAAGGGGCCGAAGGCGCGGCGCACCCAGGTGACGTAGCCGCCCTCGGCGGGGAGCGCCCCGGCCATCTCGGACATGGCCAGCGAGACGGGCAGGCTCCAGACCAGCGGTGTCACCATCAGGAGCAGGAGGGCGAGCCCCGGACCGAAGGATGCCACCGCATCCTCGATCCCGTAGGGACCGCCGCTCACATTGAAGAAGACGACGGCCAGGAGGGAGACGAGGCCGAGCTCCCGGCGGAGCCCGCCGCTCACGGGGACTCGACGGCCTTGATCAGGTCCGGCAGGCCCTGGAGCCACTCGTCGATGGGCGTCTCGGCGTCCACGACGATCTCGACCTTGCCGTTGAGGAGCCTGCGCACCCGGCCCTTGCCCGTTCCCAGGGGGATGACGATCTTCTCACGATGGATCCCGAGAGCGTCGGTGACGGCAAAGACCTTGTTGATCTCGTTCATTCCGACGGCTTCGAGCATCGAGCGTCTCCCTCAGGGCCCCTGGCGCAGGTCGGCGGGCGGGCGCTGGCCGCCGGGGAAGTGGACGACGCCGGGGCCGCCCCCCGTGGGGAACCCTGCGAGCGGCGGCACGAGCACCTGCGTGTCGGAGAGGCGGCGCTCGGTG
>Ga0154317_1137_pt2 | contig 32549 bp, 40 predicted proteins | sample RifGroA2_FD_105611 | JGI IMG/M metagenome (GOLD analysis project Ga0154317, IMG submission 105611) | Candidatus Rokubacteria bacterium GWA2_70_23 | reverse complement strand
CATGCGTGGCCTCCGCGCCGGGGCTACCGGCTGGTGATGTAGGGCCAGAGCGCGTCTGCGCCCCGGGATGCGGCCTCCCGGCCGAGCCGCTCGGCCCAGTAGCTCTCGCCGCCGCACTCGGCGCGCCAGGACCAGAGCCGGCGCGTGACGAAGTGCAAGCTGTGCTCGTAGGTGAAGCCGATGGCGCCGTGGACTTGGTGGGCGATCCCGGCGCCGATGCCCGCCGCCTCGCCGGTCCGTGACTTGGCCACGGCGATCTCGAAGGTCGCCTCGGCCGGCCCGGACCTGTCCGCCGCGCTGAATGCGCTCGCCGCCGCGCTGGCCGCCGCGGCCGTCTGCTCGCCCAGGATCGCGCACTGCCACTGGATGGCCTGGAAGGAGCCGATGGGCTTGCCGAACTGCTTGCGCTCCCCGGCGTACTGGACTGTCTGCGCCAGGAGGGACTCCAGGCCGCCCGCCATCTGGGCCGAGCGCGCGAGGGCGCCACAGAGCCAGACGATGTCGCCGGGGATGAGCGGGGGGGCCGGCGCGGCGGTGAGCACGGGTGTGTTGTCGAAGACGAGGGTGTCCCGCGGCTCCAGCGCGAGGTTGTGGTCCGGCGTCACCTGCGCGTGCCCCGCTGCCACGAGCGCCACCATCGCCCGCGCGCCGCTGGCCGGCCCATCGGGCGAGGTGACCACCACGAGGTGGCCGGCGCTGCCGCCCCATGGCAACCGCCGCGCCGTGCCGCTGAGCCGCCAGCCGCCGCTCCCGCGCTCCAGGCGCAGGACGTCCCCGCGGTGCACCGGCGCGACGGTCAGGGGCCCGAGCGGCACCTCGAGGCCCGACTCGGACAGGAGCCAGCTCGCAATGATGGTCTCGGCGAGGGGGACGGGCGGGCCGAAGCGTCCGGCCGCGGCGAGCAGCACATGGGCATCGCCCCAGGTGCCGCCGGCGCCGCCCTGCTTCTCGGTGACGAGCGGCAGCGTGAGCCCGCTCTCCTCGAGCGCCTGCCAGAGGGCGGCCGGCCACTGGCCCTGCTCGGCGGTCTCGAGCACGTCCTTGGTGACGCGGTCGGTGAAGAGCCGCGTGACGGTGTCGGCGAGGATCGAGCGCAGCTCGCTCATGATGCCATCACCTCAGCCCGAGCCCGCGGGCGATGATGCCGCGCAGGATCTCGCGCGTGCCGCCGCGGAGCGAGAAGGAGGGCGCGTGCTGCACGAGATACCCGAGCACCTGCTGGAGATCGCTTCCCCGCGCGGTGGGCTCGCATCCCAGGAGCCCGTGGACGATCTCGGGGATCTCCTGCTCGAAGTTGGTGCCGAGATCCTTCACGAGCGCCGCCTCGAGGTTGGGGTTTTCCCCTCGCTGGAGCATGCCCGCCACCGAGAGCGACATCTGCCGCAGCGTGGCGAGGTGGGCCACGAGCCTGCCGATCGCGACTGCCATCCGCTCGCCCGGGTCCGCCGGGGCCGCGCGGATCAGCTCCACGAGGAGCGCGAGGCAGGAGAGGTACCGCTCGGGCCCGCTGCGCTCGAAGGCGAGCTCGGCCCCCACCTGCTTCCAGCCGGCGCCCTCCTCGCCCACGCGCATGTCCTCGGGCACGAAGGCGTCCTGGAAGACCACCTCGTTGAAGTGGTGCGCGCCCGACAGCTCGATGATGGGCCGGATGGTGATGCCCGGCGATTTCGGATCCACGAGGAACTGCGACAGCCCCTCGTGCTTCTTCTCGGGCACCACGCGGGTCCGGAACAGAGCGATCATGTAGTCGGCCCGGTGGACGTTGCTCGTCCAGACCTTGGTGCCGTTGACGCGGTAGCCGCCGTCCACGCGCTCGGCGCGGGTTCGGATCGAGGCGAGGTCGGAGCCCGAGTCGGGCTCGCTCATGCCGATGGCCAAGGCCAGCTCGCCCCGGGCGATGGCAGGGAGGAAGCGCTCCCGCTGGGCCTCCGTCCCGAAGCGCAGGAGCAGCGGGCCGCTCTGCCTGTCGGCGATCCAGTGGGCACCCACGGGCGCCCCGGCCGCCAGCATCTCCTCCAGCACCACGTAGCGCTCGAGCGCGCTCCGCTCGTGGCCGCCATAGCGTCTGGGCCACGTCATGCCGATCCAGCCGCGCGCGGCCACCGTGCGGGTGAACTCGCGGTCGAAGCCGCCCCACGAGCGCGCCCGCTTCACCGGAGGCATGTCCCCGAGCGTCTCGCGGAGGAACTCACGGACCTCGCCGCGCAGGGCTTCGGCCTCGGGCGGCAGGGTGCAGAGGTCGAAGCGGAAGGTCCCCACGGCGCCCATCACCGGAAGAGCGAGCGAGCGATGACCATGCGGTGTACCTCCGACGGGCCCTCGCCGATCCGGCGGACCCGGGCCTCGCGGTACCAGCGCTCCAGCGGGAATTCCTTGGACACCCCGTAGCCGCCGTGGATCTGCACCGCCGCGTCCACGACCCGCGCCAGGACCTCGCTCGAGTAGAGCTTGGCGATGGAGGCCTCCACGCGCGCGTCCTCGCCGCGGTCGGCCTTCCACGCCCCCTCCCAGATGAGCCAGCGCGCCGCGCGCAGCTCCACCTCGGCGTCCGCCAGCATCCACTGGATGGCCTGGCGCTGGCTGAGCGGCACGCCGAAGGTCGCGCGCTGCTTGGCATGGGCGATGGCCATGCGGTGCGCGGCCACGGCCACGCCGAGATTGCACGCGGAGTAGGGGAAGCGCAGCCGTGTGAGCAGGTCGAGGCAGAGATCGAGGCCCCGCCCTTCCGCGCCGAGGAGATTCTCCGCAGGAACCCGGCAGTCCTCCAGCGCCACCTCGCAGGGGACGGACACCGTGCGGATCGTGCGGATGCGCCGTGCGGTGAAGCCCGGGGTGCCCTTGTCGATGATGAAGCAGGAGATCCCGGCGCGGCCCTTGGCGGCGTCGGTGCGGACGAAGACCACGCCCCACTCGGCCTCGTCGGCATGGGAGATGAAGGTCTTGGTCCCGTTGAGCACCCAGTGGTCCCCACGCTTGACACCGCGGGCCTGGATGGCGCCAGCCGGGTCCGAGCCGCCGCTGGGCTCCGTGATGGCGAAGAAGGTGTGGTGGCCCTCGCGCAGCGCGGGCACGGCGTACTTCTCGATCTGCGCGCGAGCGCCGCCCCAGATGACCGGCGGCACGTTGCGACCGAAGACGCCGCAGCCCGGGTTGTAGAGCCCCATCCGGTGCTGTGACATCTCTTCCAGGAGCACCGACATGCTGAAGGTGTCGAGCCCGCCGCCGCCCCACTCGGCCGGCGCCCCCAGGCACCAGAGCCCGGCGGCCTTGGTCTTGGCCGAGAGCCGCCGGTAGTCCTCCTCGGGAATCTCGGCCGCATCCGGGTCGATGCGCTGCTCGACGGGGAGGATCTCCTCGCGGATCAAGCGGCGCACCTGATCGCGGAGCTGCGCCAGCTCCGACGGCAGCGCGTAACCGGGGAAGGAGGTCATGGCCAGACGCGGCGGGAGAGCGCTACCCGGGGAGGAGAGCGAGCAGCGGCTCGAGGTTCTTCGGATCGGGCCTGAGCCGGCCGACACCATGGCTCAGCACCGTGCGGACGACGGCGTCGTTCATCGGCGTCGCGACACCGACCGTCCGCCCCTGCACTGACACGTAGCCGTTCAGGTACTCGATCTCGGTCCGGCGGCCCTTCATCACGTCCTGCAGCATGGACGGCCGCCCGCCCGACAGGAACTTGACGCTGGCCTGCATCTCCGTCTGCACCTCGGCGAGGCCGCGGCCCTGGGCGGCGTCCACGAAGCGCTGGGCCGCGATCCCGTAGATGGGCTCGACCTCCTGGCCGCACGCGCGCCCCACCAGGATCACCTCGGCGGCGAGGTGGATGGCGATGCGCTGGGGGACGGGCTCGGAGCGGACCTCGGCCGAGCCGAAGCCGCTCAGGCCGGCGAGCGGGTTGGCCATGCAGTTGACGGCCAGCTTCGACCAGCGCTCGCCCCAGAGATTCGTGGTGACCGTGGCGCCGGCCACGTGCTCCATGATCCGCGCCAGCGCGCGCGCCCGCTCCGAGTCCGAGCCATCGTGCTCGCCGATCTTGAAGCCCACGGTGCCCCGGTCCGTGCGCATGGCGTGGCCCGCCTCGTACATGCCGCAGCCGATGGTGATGACGCAGCCGAGACAGCGCTCCCGGCCGGCGACCGCCGCCACGCGCTTGTCGTTGATGCCGTTCTGGAAGTCCACGACGATGCCGTCGGGCTGCTTGAGATAGGCCAGGCCGAGGGAGGTCGCCCACTCCGTGTCGTAGGACTTCACCGCGATGAAGACGGTGTCGAAGGGCTCGCCGATCGACTGCGCCTCGTGCACGTGCAGCGCCTTCACCGGAATCACGTGGTCACCGCAGGAGCCGCTCAACCGAAGGCCCCGCTGCTTCATGGCCTCCACGTGCTCGGGCCACTGATCGATGAGCGTCACATCGTACCCCGCCCTGGTCAGGAGGCCTCCTACGACGCTCCCGACGGCCCCCGCGCCGATGATCCCGATCCTCATGTTCGCTCGTCCCCCATGCTCGCGTGGATGGCCGGGGCTCCGCCGGCCCCGACACGGCCGCGATCATATCACGTCGCCGCGGGCCCACCCGGTCGCGTGGCGAGGCATGCGGCGCGGCGCCGGCTCCTCGGAGTTTCGCCTTGCGCTCTGGCGGACTGGCCGGGATACTGGCAGGAAATCGTGGCAGGAGACGTGTCATGAAACAGGCTGCACTTCGGAACTTTCATCTCCCGCTCCCGGAGGACCTGTACCGGACGCTTCGGGACGAAGCGGTGGCGGCGAAGCGGCCCGCCACCACGCTCGCGCGCCAGGCGATCGAGTCCTGGCTCCGCGAGCGGAAGAAGGCGGCGGTCCGCGAGGCCATCGCCGCGTACGCGGCCGAGTCCGCTGGAAGCTCCGCGGACCTCGACCCCGCGCTCGAGGCCGCCTCGCTGGAGCTGTGGCGACCCCGAAGGCGGAGGACGCGGTGAAGCGGGGAGACGTCTTCTGGGCGGAGCTGTCCCCCCGCTCGGGCTCCGAGCAGAGAGGGCGAAGGCCCGTGATCGTGGTCTCGCATGACGGCTTCAACGAGACGGCGGGCTGGCGCTCCGTCATCGTGGTGCCCGTCTCGACGTCCGATGCAGAGGCCCGCCGCGGGCCGAGCGCGGTGGCTCTTCCCGAAGCTGCCGGGGGCTTGCGGAAGCCGGGGGTCGCCTTGTGCCACCAGGTGACCACCCTCGATCGCGGTACGCTCGCGGAGCAGACGGGCGCGCTCGCTCCGGATCTCATGGCACGAGTGGATGATGGGCTGAGAGCGGCTCTCGACCTGGAGTGAGAGCCGCCGCCAGCATCTGGCGTCGCAGTCGAGGGCCGCCCGCGGGACGGGGGCGGCGGAGGAGATGAATGCGCGAGAAGCGATGGTCCTTGTCGGTGCCGATGGACGGATTCACGCTGGCGGAGCTTGCCGAGATCGCGCGGGAGGCGGAGCGGCTCGGGTACACGGACGCGTGGTCCTACGAGGTGGACGGGTGCGACGGCTTCTCGCCCCTGGCCGTCATCGGCCAGGCGACCGGGATGCGCGTCGGCACGGCCATCGCCAATGTCTACACGCGGGGCCCGGCGACGCTGGCGCTCACCGCCACCGGACTGGCGGAGATCGCTCCGGGGCGCTTCTGTCTCGGCATCGGCACCGGCTCGCAGCTCATTGTCGAGGGCTGGAACGGCGTGCGCTTCGACCGGCCGGTGACCCGCGTGCGCGAGATGGTGCAGTTCCTCCGCCGGGCCCTGGCCGGCGAGCGCGTGGTGTTCAGCGGAGAGACCTTCTCGGTTGACGGCTTCCGGGTGACGCGCCCGCCGGCTTCCCCGGTGCCCATCCACGTGGCGGCACTCCGTCCCGGGATGCTGCGGCTGGCGGGCGAGGTGGCCGACGGCGCCATCCTCAACTGGCTCGCGCCGGAGGACGTGCCGAAGTGCGTGGCCGCGGTGCGCGAGGCGGCTCGGGCGGCCGGCCGCGACCCGGCGTCCATCGAGATCTCGGCCCGGCTCTTCGTCAACCTGGACGCCCCCGGGCCCGAGAGCGACCTGGCGGTGAGGCGTCACATGGCGGCCTATCTCAACGTGCCCGTCTACAAGGCCTTCCACGAGTGGCTGGGACGCGGCCCCGAGCTTGGGCCCATGTGGCAGGCCTGGGCCGCGGGTGACCGCAAGGCGGCCGTGGCGGCGATCCCGCAGAAGGTGATGAGCGACCTGATCCCGCGCGGCAGCGTGGAGGAGATCCGCGCCCGCGTCCTCCGATACTTCGAGGCCGGGCTCGACACGGCCTTCCTGTCGCTGTCCACCAGCGAGCCGGATCCCTCGCGGAAGCGGGCCATCCTGAGGTCGGCCGTGCGCGCGCTGGCTCCGGGCGCTCGCTGATCGGGACGAGGGGGCCTCGGCGCCCCGCCGGGCCGCGGCTGGTTACGCCTGCGGGCGCCCGAGCCGCACGAGGTACTTCTGCTCACCCTCCATGCAGAGTTCCCGCCGCTGGTTGTGTACGTCAGTCACGTCCGTGAGCCCCTCGCCTCGAGCACCGCCTGGGCGACCGAGGATCCCTTGATGCGGGCGGGTCGTCTGGCGCCCTTCGGCTTGCCGTCTCCCCAGCGGGCCTCGCCCTTGCGGAGCATGGTCTGGATGCGCCGGTCCTCGCGAGCGGTCGCGGGGGGCAGCATGATGGCCACGGGCTTGCCCCGCTCGGTCACCACCAGGCGCTCCCCGGCCCGTCCTCTCCTGACGTACTGACTGAGCCGGTTCTTCAGCTCCGTGATCCCGATGGCAGCCATCGCGCCCCCCCCTGTGTGGCCACATTGTTGAGTGCTGTGGTGACACTGTCAAGGCCGGCAGGGTTGAGCCGAGGTGTTGTGCGCCGCGCCGCTCGCCGCGAGGGCGCACGACCGGGGGAAGCGGATCGACTCGGCGGTCGTGGCTACGCGCTGCGCTCCGAGCCGACGATGCTGACGAAGGACACGCACTCGCCGGGGGCGCCGCCGAGGTTGTGGGTCATCGCGAGCTTGCGGCCGCGGGCGAGGCTGGCGATCAGGCGCGGGCCGGCCTCGCCGCGGAGCTGGAGCCAGGCCTCGAAGAGCATGCGCAGGCCGGAGGCGCCGATGGGATGGCCGAAGGACTTGAGCCCGCCTCGTAAGCTCGCCGCGCCCGTCGCCCGATCGAACGTGAAGATCCACTGTTCGCCGTACCGGTTCGCGAAGTGCCCGATGGAGAGATCGGCGGACTCGTTGCTGAACGCCGGTGGGGTCCCGCAGGCCGCGGTGTGCTGATTGTAGATCGTCAGACTGGGTACCGACACGGGGCCCTCACCTCCCCGGCCGCCGTCGCCTTCACGCGGCATCGCGTCGGCAACCCTCCCTTGAAGGGAGCGTTCGCTGCAACATCCGACACGCAAGAAGGAGCGGTCCAGACCGCGCTCGTCGTCACGCGGTCGCCATCGCCGCGACCATCCTCCCGCGGTCCCGCGACGAAGCGCCGTCCCCGTCACGCCCGTGGCGACGTTCGTCACGTCCGGCGGCCGGGACCTGGCGTCTCCATCTGTGGGCATTGGCGCACCGCTGCGCGCGCGGTACCCAGGGGAGTGGCGTGTGTGCAGTCCGTGTATCGACCGCGTGACGCCGAGCACACCGTGCTCCATCAGGTCGTCGCCGAGCACCTCGAGGCCTTCCTGCGCGCGGCGGTGGAGGCCGGCGAGGGGGCCGGCCTGCCGTACTTCGTCGAGCGGGAGTTCCGGGAGTTCTTGACGTGTGCCGCGTTCGAGCACGGCGTTGCGCGCTGTCGCTGCGAGGGCTGCGCCCATGAGCACCTGGTGCCGTTCTCCTGCAAAGATCCATGGGCCCTTGGGCCCATGGAGGTGGATGAAAATGGACGGTGAACTCCGCGCGATGCTGGGCTATGGAGAGCACCGGGGTGTACTGGAAACCCATTTCCCGCGTGCTGCAGGTGCAGAGTCCGGCGCGCACGGTCTGGTTGATCAATCCGCAGCACGCCAAGACCGTCCCGGGGCGGAAGACGGACGTCTCTGACAGTCACTGGGTCGCCACACTCTTGATGCACGGCCTGCTCGCGCCGAGCTTCTTCCCGGAGGCGTGGTGCCTGGAACTGCGCACGCTCACGCGGCTGCGCAAGAAGCTGGTCGGGGATCACTCCAGCCTGACGAATCGGATCCTCAAGGAGTTGGAGGAGAACGGCGTCAAGCTGGCCGGACTCGTCACGGACGTCATGGGCAAGAGCGGCCGGGCCATGATTGACGCTCTCCTCGCGGGGACCCAGACGGTGGAGCAGATGGCCGACCTCGCGCGGGGCCGGATGAAGACCAAGCGGGGCCAGCTGGTGCGGGCGCTGGAGGCCGAGCTGAGCGAGACGAGCACGTTCCAGCTGCGCGTGCTGCTCAAGCTCGCCGACGAGGTGCACGCGGGGCTCGCAACGCTTGACCAGCGCATCGGGGCACTGATGGAACCGGTGCACCCCGAGGCCGAACGGCTCCGGGTGGTGCCCGGGCTCAAAGACGTCGTCGTGCCGGCCGTGCTCGCCGAGATCGGCACTGACATGAGCACGTTCCCCTCGTCCGACCACATCGTGTCCTGGGCGGGATTGAGCCCGGGCAGCCGCGAAAGCGCCGGCAAGCAGAGGCCGGTGGGGACGCGGCGGGGCAGCTACTGGCTCCGGGTCTTCTTGGTCAAGGCGGCGTGGGCCGCAGCATGACGCGAACGATGCAGCGCCGAAAGTCATTACCCCGTCGGGCATTGCTGGCAGAGACGGGTCTCGTGGATGGCGACTCGCTCGTAGCACGAGGAAGCCTGGTATCGCGGCGCCCGCACAACGGGACGGGGCCGCGGACCCACCGGCGTAGGGTCGACGGCACGTATAGACAGCGCGACAGGGAAAGTAGGGAAGGTCTCGCGGGTCACCGAGGCGCTCCCGCACAGCGAAGGCGCTGGGTATAAGCGGCCAAGCCGCGAAATCCCAGCGTGCCGGCGAGACCGGCGGATGGGGTCGGAGTACGCGATGATGGACCGAGACAACAGAACTCGGACTGGAGCCAAGGACCCCCTGGGGTAGAGGGGCACGGGCCTCTCGCACCGCGGCACGTGGAGGCGCGGGTTGATCTGGACACAGCGCCAGGTCGCACGCCCGTCGCGGAAGCGTGCGAAGGGTCGAGGCAAACTGGCCGACGGAACGGGCATGCCGGGAGCAGGCTTACCCGTGATGTCGGACGGGCAGGCGCGACCTGACAGGCTGGCCTTGAAGCCGTACTGGGGAAAACTCGACGTACGGCTTTTTAGGGAGGGCGATGGAAACGTCGGCATCATTCGAAGCCCGGTCCGCGCCATCGCCCTACCCGACCGCACGCTCCCAAAACGCGACTCCTCGAGCGGCCGGCGGGCGAGCCGTTTGAGAAACCCTTTGCCCGGGTAACCCATCGCGATCGTCGCCGCCGTCGCAGCGCCGTCCGGGATCGCGAGCAGCTCTTTGACCTGCGGCTCGACGGCGCAGGCCGGTAGGCGGGATCACCCAGCGGACATTTCAGTAACTCCCAGACCTTGCGCCGCCCCGCTGCCCGGGCCGCCCCAGCCCCGACTCGCGCGGACCGTGAGACCGCTCATCCCCGGCGCAGCCGAGCTTCGACGAACTCTGACATCGTCTGTCTCGCCCGTTTGGCGTCGCGGCGGACGGCCTCCACCAACTTCGGGGGCAGGCGAAGTGTGACCGGCTTGTTGCCGGTCGACGGCCGACCGGCCCCAGCGCGCGGACCACCGTGGCCAGGCAGGATCTCCCGGCTCACGCGGCGGCCGATCTTGATGGGTTCATCGGTGTAGACGGTTCGCTTGCTCATAGAACACCTTGCCCTTTCTCCAGAATCCGGCGCCGATGATGCGGACGCGTTCGACTCGGACGGTGAAGCGAACCGTCAGCACGCCGCCCCGCACCCTCCCGAAGGCGAAATGGCACAGCGGAGCTGATCATCGGCCGCCGTCCGCTCGCCGGCTTCGGCAACTCCGACGTCTCCATCGGGCCGGCCGGGGAGCCGCCGTCAGTTCGTCCGCGGTTCGAAAGGGGTGGGGCGACGCCGATGACTCCAGGAGATCCCTCAGAGCTTCTGGCCCTTCGCCGTCTGTGCGCGAAGCAAGAAAGTCTTCGGATATTTTCCTTCGCCACAGACCTTGAACGAACCGAGGTCCTTCTGTGCCATCGGCTCCTGATCCCTGGGCCCTGGGGGGGCTCCAGGAGGGCCGTGTCCGCACGCGGCGCCACGTCCGAGTGCGGATCTTGAACGAAACCGCTTCGCGGTGGAGGCAGATGAAGCGAGCCACTTGGTAGTAAAGGACCCCGTCTCAGGCCCGTAGCTGTACGCCACGCTTCGTCCGCCGTCCCGTCTGTTCCTTCTCCGACTACCCGCCGTACACTCCCTGACGTCTCGTGGTTCGTGCTGAACGCCGTCATTCCCAGGAGGAGGACGTCAAGGACTGGGCGGTCAAGCAGATCCCGTATCAACGGACGGACCGCAGGCTGCCCGAGATCATGAGCCCCCAGGAGGTGGCTGCCCTGTTCCGGGCCACCCCCAACATCAAGCCCCGCGCCCTGCTCATGACCCTGGACGCCGACGGCCTTCGCGTCTCGGAAGTCCCCCACCTGCGCGTCACCGACATCGACAGCCAGCGCATGGTGATCCGCATCGAGCAGGGCAGGGGGCGCAAGGACCGCTCCGTCATGCTCTCCCCCCACCTGCGCCTCGTCCTGCCGGAGTACTGGCGAGCTCGGCGCCCCCAGACTCGGCTCTTCCCGAGCCCCCACGGGGGCCCCCTCACGCGCGAGAGCGTCACCCGCGTCTTCCACCGCGCCCGCCGGCGCGCCAAGATCACCAAGCACGTCTCCCCCGACTCGCTGCGTCACGCCTGCGCCACCCACATGCTGGAGAGCGGGACGAATCTCCGCATGATCCAGACGCTGCTCGGTGAGAGGTCTTGTCAAGAGGGGTGTAAACGAGCTCAGGCGGCGGCCTCCTCGTTGCCCCGCTGCTCCCGCACCCCGTCGACGTACACGACCCCCTCGGCAACCTCCGGCAGCAGCTCGGGGCTGTCAAGTCGACGGACCCGCTGCTCGGCGCCGAGCAGCGTCTTCCAGATGAGCGCCGTGGCGTGCTCCACTGTCTTGAACCGCTTGGCCGCCGTCGTCCGCAGCCGCACCGCGGCGAACGGCGACTCCACCACGTTCGTCGTCCGCAGGGGCTTCCAGTGCTCCTTCGGGAAGGCGTACAAGGTCACGAGCCGCTCCCAGTCCTCCTCGAGCCGCCGGCCCGCCGCGGGCACCCCCTTCTGCGTCGCCCACACCTGGAAGTCGTGCGTGAGGCGCTCGGCCTCGGCCCGCGTCTCCGCGGAGGGGATCGTCGTGAGCAGGGCGCGGGCCTCGGCCTGGCGCGTCTTGGGCAGCGTGTCGAGCCCGTTCACCAGGCGATGGGTCCAGCCCCGCTGCTCGTCCCCCGTCGGGAAGACCGTCCCCACGGCGCCCCAGATCCCCAGGGGCCCATCGGCGATCACCAGCCGCGGCATCCGCAGCCCCCGCGCCTGGAGGTCCCGGAGCAGCGCCGCCCAGCTCTCCGTCGACTCCCGATGCCCGCTCTCCACGGCGAGCACGCCCTTCCGCCCGTCCCGCAGCGCCGCGATCAGGACGAGCAGCGCCGCCTTGTCGTTCTCCAGCCCCGCCTTGACGTAGATCCCGTCCGCCCACACGGAGACGGGCTCGAGGTCCTCCAGCCGCCGCCCCCAGCACCCCGCGCAGGGCCAGATCAAAGTCCCCGTGGGCCAGCCCGTGCAGGGCCAGCTCCGGCAGCAGCCGGCCCACTTCCTCGGTCCGCCGCTTGAACAGCGGCAGCCGCCGGCTCTCGAAGCGCGCCTCCAGCCCGCGGACCCGGGGCCGCCGGACCGTCACCGTCCCGGCCATCAGGCTGAGCCGCCGCGGCGTGCCGTGGCCATTGCGATACCCCGTCGGGGCATCCACCCCGGCGCGGCGCTCATAGCGCGGCCGCCTCACCACCACCACCACCACCTCCTCCTCCTCCAGCAGCTGCTGCAACACGCGGCGGATCCCTTCCCGGGCGTAGGTCTCCAGCGCCTCCCACCCCGGCCTTGACTCCCCGCCCTGAATGATGCTCTGCTCCTTCATGGGCGGTGTCTCCTTCGGCGGGCGTGCTCAGCGCCCGCGGTTCGGGTTTCGGTCACCCGAAGGCGACACCGCCTTCACTTCATTTACACACCCCTTGAGGGTACCTCCGTGACGGCTGAGCGCCGGCATGCCGAGCAGCGGGAGCGCGATTCGGCGGTGACCTCGAGACGCTGGGGTGGGCCATCGTGGGCAGCGGTCGCCACGCGAGTAGCTACCCCGATCCATTCACGAATGCGTGGTCCGCGTCCGACGCCCCCCTCACCCTTTCCCTCTCCCCCTCCGGAGGCGAGGGTAGCGACACGACTCCCTCTCCCTCGGAGAGGGAGAGGGCCGGGGTGAGGGGGGATACGCGTTCACGCATGATCCGGATTCACGGACCGGCCTCGGTCCTCTGGATTTCGCTTGTGCCGAAAGACCTGGACGCCACAGGAGGTGCTGGCTAATACTTACAGCCAGATCGAAATGGAGCCCGTGTGGCGACGTGACCGGACCTCTCGCCGAAGATCTCTGGCCACTCCGACCGGTCACGGTTGCTGGTGAGGGCGATCGAGGGGGCGATCGCCGAGGAGCGCCCCGATGAACGCGCGACAGGCGGGGCCGATCTCGGTGGCACGCTCCCGGCACCAGGTCGGCGTCTGCAGGAGGTGGTGATCCGCGTCCCCGAGGATCTCGCGCAGTCCTGAGGCGGCTCTCAGCGTGCCCGTCGGTATCAGCGAGCGACCCCCGGCGGTCGGGGTGCGTCGGCACTGAGCAGACGGCTGGCCGATCTGTCCAGGGGGCAGAACGCCCGGGAGGAGGAACACCCGCGATGCGCGTCATGCGCCGAGGAGGCCGCTGGCCGGCGGAGTCTGTCGTTGTCTTCACGCATCCGCTGTGGCGGCTGGAGATCGACCGGACAGGAGGAGTCCCGTGGAGCTGATCAGCCGGATGATGGACGGCTCGATTCCCTATGATCCCGCGGGGCGTTGCGAACCCGTCGTCTCCGGGCCCGGGGTCCGGCAGGAGGACAAGATCGAGCGGCTCAAGGAGGTCCTGCTGTTCGAGGGGTGCAGCCGGCGACAGCTCCGGAGCGTGGCCAGGATCGCACGCGTGTTCGACGTCGCCGCCGACACGGTCATCACCCGGGCGGGTGAGCCCGGCGACGAGTTCTTTCTGCTCATCGACGGCACCGCTCGCGTCGAGGTGTCCGCGGACAGGCACGTGCTCCTGCCCCCCGGCGAGCTCTTCGGCGAGATGAGCCTGCTGGATGGCGGGCCCCGGTCCGCCACGGTTGTCGCGCACACCCCGGTCCGCCTCCTCGTGATCAGCCGGCGGAACTTCGCCCGGCTTCTCGAGGATGTCCCCGGGCTCACCCAGATCCTCCTGGTGACGCTCTCCCGCCGCGTCCGGCAGGCGGAGGAGCGGGCGGAGCGTCTGCGGGCCGCCTCGACGGGGTTATGAGCGACACCCCTCCTGAGCGCGACGGTCTCGGATTGGACGATCCCGCGGCCGCTCCTCCGTCCGGGGGAGAAACGGGATGCGCTTTGCGGGGGCGGCGCGTGACTCCGGCATTTCGTCGGGGGCCCGTCGCGAGTAAACTGGCGGCCGGGACCGGGCTTAGGTCCGATCGCTGTCCCGGGGAGCGCGACGTGGCCAACGGCGGGGTCAGGGCGGCGGTCTTCGCCGCCGTCAGCAAGCAGTGGTTCTACGGCTGGACGATCCTGGCCGTGGCCGGCCTCGGTATCTTCGCGAGCGGCCCCGGTCAGTCGCACACCTTCAGCGTGTTCGTCGGGCCCATCGGCAGCGATCTCGGCCTCTCCAAGGCTTCGATCGCCTCGGCCTACGGCGCCGCCACGCTCCTGGCGGCCTTCTGCCTGCCCTCCATGGGCCGGCTCGTCGATCGCTTCGGGGCGCGGCGCATGACCGCGACGGTGGTCCTGCTGCTCGGCACCGCCTGCCTCGCCTTCGGCGCCGCCGCCAACCTGGTCTGGCTCGCCGTCGGCTTCGCGGCGTTGCGCTTCCTCGGCCAGGGCTCGCTGATGCTGAACTGCTCCAACATGGTCGCGCAGTGGTTCAGCCGCCGGCGCGGTTTCGCCCTCGGGCTGATGGCGCTCGGCTTCGCCGCCTCGATGGCGATCCATCCGCCGCTGGGGCAGTACCTGGTCGAGACGCTCGGCTGGCGGCAGGCCTGGGTCGTCCTCGGCCTCCTCACCTGGGCGCTGATGCTGCCGCCCGTCCTCCTGCTCGTCCACGACAAGCCGGAGGACATGGGGCTCCGACCGGACGGCGACCCGCAGGATCTGGGAGCCGCCCCGCCCGGCGGGCACGCCACGACGCCGGTGAGCGGGCTCACCCTGCGCGAGGCGCTCGGCACCTCGGCCTTCTACATCGTCGGGGCCGGCTGGTTCGCCATCGCGATGCTGGTGACGACGCTGCACTTCTACCAGGTCTCCATCCTGGCGGCGCAGGGGCTCGCCCCGGAGATCGCGGCGCGGGTGTTCCCGGTGTCGGCGCTGACGATGGTGGTGGCCATGCCCTTCGTGGGCCGCATGTTCGATCGGCTGCGCACGCGTGCCGTGTTCGCGGGCGGCCTGCTCGTCACCATGGGCGCCCTGGTCGGCGTGACCCTCGTCCACGACGCCGTCACCGCCGTCCTCTACGCCATGCTGTTCGGGATCAACAACGCCTGCAGCATGACGATGTTCGGCTACCTGTGGCCGCGCTACTTCGGCCGCCGGCACCTCGGCAGCATCCAGGGCACCGGCCAGATGATCGGCGTCGTCGGCGCCTCCCTCGGCCCGCTGCCCGTGGGGCTCGCCTTCGACCTGCTCGGCAGCGCCACCGCCACGCTGCGCCTGCTGGCCCTGCTGCCGCTCGGTTGCGCCGTGGCGGCGATGTTCCTGCGCACGCCCGCCACCGTCACCGGCAGCGAACACCTGGAGTGAGAGGGGGATCATGCCCAGCCTGGAGATCGCAGCCGGCGAGAGCCTCTCCTACGAGTACGACGCGCCCGGCGCGTCCGGGAAGACCTTCGTCTTCGTCAACGCGCTGTCCGGGAGCACCGCCACCTGGCAGCATCCGGAGATCGGCCCGCGGCTGCGGGCGGCCGGCCACGGTACGCTGTGCTGGAACTTCCGGGGCCAGGCGGAGACCCGGTACGGGCCCGCGACGGATCTCTCACCGCGGCTCATCGTCGAGGACCTCCAGCGCCTCGCCGACCACGTGGCGCCGCCGCGGCCGATCCTGGTCGGCCTGTCGATCGGCGGCCTGTTCGCCGCCTGGGGCTACCTCGCGGGCGTGCCGGCGGTCGGCCTCGTGCTGATCAACACGCTGAGGCGGCCCGGAACGCGCCTGGAATGGATCAACCAGGCCATGGTCGCGATGGCCCGCACCGGCGGCACGCAGCTCGTCATGGAGGCGAACCTGCCGATGCTGGTGAACCCCGACCAGCTCGCGGCCATGCGCCCAGGCGCCTTCAGCAGCACGCCCTACCAGGCGATGGCCCCGGCGGACGGGCTGTTCCGGCTGATGGCGGGCTCGCTCGCCGCCGACTGGGCGTTCCCCTGGGAGCGGCTCGCCGTGCCCGTGCTGATCATGACCGGCCTGCACGACCGGGTGTTCTACGTGCCGGCGGACGTCGAGGCGCTCGCCGCCCGGATCCCCGACCGGCGCGTGATCACGTTCGCCGACGCCGGCCACCTCATCCCGATGGAGCGGCCGGGGGCCTTCGCCGAGGCCCTCCTCGACTTCGTCCGCTGACCGCCGGACGCGGCCCGGGCCGGCCCGTCACCCGGCGAAGCCGTCCCTTCCCGCCTGCTTGAGGATGGCGCGCAAGGTCGATGATCACTCATCGTGGCACAGAGGGTCGGGCAGAACGTTACATCGAAGCGTGAGCGGCTCCAGCACTTGAAGTCGGAGGGCGGTTCCACGAAGCTGACGAAGGCTGGCTACGAGGGCGCGCGCAGCAGATGGAGATCTCGGCGCTCCCTTCGTCTGCCCGTCACCGTGTCCGCATGACGCCTCGTGAGTTCGCCATGATCATCGAGCGGCGCTGAGCGCCGCGCCGGGGGAGGGCAGGGAGATGGCCGGGTTCCGCTACGCCAAGTGCGGCAAGGTCGCGATGGCCCAGAAGATGTGCTGCGGCAGGCCGATGAAGAAGGCCTGAAGCGACCGCCGCCTGCATCATGGGGGAGAAGGCGGGGGGCGCTCCGCTGAGCTGGATCGACGACCGCCGGAGGTGCCCCACGGCTCCGAGTCCGGCCCCCGCGTCGGCGAAGCCGGCTCAGGCGCCCTGCGCCGGCGGCTCCACCTGATCCCAGCGCGGGGCATAGGGGTACGGCCCGTCGGCGGTCTTGCCCTCGGCGAAGCGCCGCAGGGCGAATCTGCCGATGTCCACGGTCTTCGCCTCGCCGTCCACGATCAGCTCGGCCATGCACGCGCCGACCGCCGGCGAGATCTTGAAGCCCGATCCGCTGAAGGCGGTGGCCAGGTAGAGCCCGTCCACCCCTTCCACCCGGCCGAGGATGGCGTGGCGGTCCTCGCTGTAGCCATCAAAGGCCCGGTAGCCGCGCGACAGCGTGGCCTGCTCCATGGCGGGGATGCGCTGGGTCAGGATCTGCGCGCCCTGGGTCGCCGACTGCGGCGGCAGCCCCGTGCCCAGGGTGTCGGGGTCGATGTCCCACTCCTGACACGGCACGCCGACCAGGGTGAGGATGCCGCTCTCGGGGCGGAAGTAGCTGCCCTGGACGTTGTCGATGAAGATCATGTGCGGATCCCGCAGTGCCGGGGGCCGCGTCACCACCACGGTGTCGATGGCCTTGGGGCGCGCGGGCAGCCGGAGCCCCATCTCGCGGCACAGGCGGACGGACCACGCCCCCGCCGCGACCACGACGGCCCCCGCGTCGATGGCGCCGGCCGCCGTGTCGACGCCGATGACGCGCCCCTCGCGGCGGCGGATGGCGGTCACCGCCGTCCACTGCCGCACCTGCGCGCCCCGCTCCACCGCGCGGCGCCGGAACCCCTCGACCGTCTCGGCGGGGTTGGCGTAGCCGCTGTCGGGCTCGTACGCCGCCGCCCCCACGTCGTCCACGTTGGCGAACGGCTGCAGCGCCTTGAGCTCGGCGGGCGTCAGCGCCACGGTGTTCACGCCGATGCCGCGCAGCATCTCGACGTTCCGGCGCAGGTTGTCGGCGTAGGGGGGCGAGACGACGTTGACGAAGCCGGTGTGGGTGAAGACCGGCGGCCCGCCCATCAGCTCGACCCAGTCCCGGAACACGGGGAAGCTCGCCCACGCGAGCCGCGCGTCGGTCTCGTTGGTGTAGTGCATGCGCACCAGCGCGCTGGAGCGCCCCGAGGCCCCGCTCGCGAGGGCCCCCTGCTCCAGCAGCACCACGCGCTTCACCCCCCGGGAGGCCAGCGCGCAGGCGATGCTGATCCCGTTGACCCCGCCTCCGACCACCACCACGTCTGCCGTCTCGGCCATGGCCCTGTCCTTTCGTCGCCCGCGTGCCGCCGCGCTCTCAGCCCCGCGACTCCACGTGCCGGGGATCGAGCGCGTCGCGGAGACCGTCGCCCAGGAAGTTGAAGCTCGTCACCGCCAGCGTGATCATCACCCCGGGGAAGATCGCCACCCACGGCGCCGAGGCGAAGTAGCTCTGCGCGTTGTTCAGCATGTTGCCCCAGCTTGCCAGCGGCGGCTGGATCCCGTACCCGAGGAAGCTGATGTAGGACTCGAGCAGGATCGCCCGCGCCACGCTCAGCGTCGCCGCCACCGCGATGATGCCCACGGTGTTGGGCAGCAGGTGATGCGCCATGATGCGCGCCCCCGAGGCGCCGAGCCCCCGCGCCCCCACCACGAACTCCTGCTCGCGCAGCGACAGCATCTGCCCCCGGACCATGCGCGCGATGTCCATCCACGAGGTTGCCGCGATGATCGCCGTCATCGAGCCGAGCGACGGACGGACGAAGGCCGCCAGGGCCAGGAGCATGTAGATGGGCGGGAAGGAGAGCATGGCGTCGGTGAGGCGCTGGAGCGCGGCGTCGACCATGCCGCGGAAGTAGGCGGACACGGTGCCCAGCGCCGCGCCGATCACCACGGTGACGGCCATGGCGGCCAGGCCCACCGTCAACGAGATGCGGCCGGCATGGAGGAGCCGGCTCAGCACGTCGCGCCCCAGCTCGTCGGCGCCGAGCAGGTGCCCCTTGGCGAGCGGCGGGGCGAACCTGTGGCTCATCTGGATGTGGAGCGGATCGCCGAGGCCCAGGTGCCCGGCCAGCGCGGCGCTGAGCCCGAGCAGCAGGATCACCACCGCGCTCACCACCGCCGGGCGATGGCGCAGGAATCGGGAGAGGACGATGCGCGACAGCCGCTCGGGCCGCGCCGGGGCCATGGGCTGGTCGAGGGCGTGGGCCACGCTCACGCCAGCCGCACCCGCGGATCGATGGCGCCGTAGACCAGATCCGCGACCAGATTGCCCAGGACGACCAGCAAGGCGGTGAACATGAGGAGCCCCATGAGGACCGGGTAGTCGCGGTAGCCGATGGAGTCCACGAACAGGCGTCCCATCCCCGGCCAGGTGAAGATGGTCTCCGTCACCAGCGCCCCGCTGAAAACGAGCGGGAGCTGCAGGCCGGCCAGGGTGACCAGGGGGATGAGGGCGTTCTTGAGCGCGTGCTTGAAGATCACCGCCCCGCCGGCCACGCCCTTGGCGTGCGCGGTGCGGATGTAGTCCGCGCGGATCACCTCGAGCATGGAGGCCCGCGTGTAGCGGCTCCAGGTGGCGACCATGACCACGCCCAGGGTGCCGGCCGGCAGCACGAGGTGCCACAGGCGATCGGGCAGGGAGAAATCCGCGCCCACGGTCCCGATGTTGCCCGGCGGCAGCACGCGCAGGAGGATGGCGAAGACGTAGATGCCCATCAGCCCCAGCCAGAAGGTGGGAATGGACAGCGCCACCATGGCGAGGGAGGTCGCGAGGTGGTCGAAGAGCGAGTACTGGCGCACGGCGCTCACGATGCCGGCGGCGAGTCCGAGGAGGACGGCCACCGTGAACGCGCTCAGCATGAGCACCGTGGTGGCGGGGACGCGGTCGGTGATCACCTCGAGCACGAGCCGCCCGTCACGGTAGGAGCGCCCCCAGTTGCCGGTGAGGAAGCCGCGGGCCCAGGAAAGATACTGCACGTGGAGCGGGCGGTCGAGGCCCAGCTCGCGCGTGATCCGGTCCAGGTCCTCGGCGGCCATGGTCGGGCTCATGGCGTAGATGGCGGCGGGCCCGCCCGGCGCCAGATGGAGGAGGGAGAACCCGGCGAGCGACACCAGGCCGAGGACCACCGCCGCCTGGAGCACCCGCCGGGCGAGGTACTGTCTCATCCGGCCAGGATCATGCCCTCCAACCCCACTCGTGCATGTTCCAGTTGTTCACCTGGGTGTAGGGGTTCGGCCTGTAGTTGACGATCCCCTGCTTGACGCCCTCGATCCGCACGTAGCTGAAGATGGGCAGGTACGCCAGGTCGGCGCGGATCACCTCCTGGAGCTTCTGGTAGATCGCCCGGCGCTTGGCCCGGTCGATCTCCCGCACTCCGTCCTCGAGGAGCCTGTCCACCTGGGGGTTCTCGTACTGGCTCACGTTGCGGCCGGAGCCCGTCTTGGCGGCGATGTACTTGCTGTGGATGCGGTTGAGGCAGTCGGGATCGTCGCCCACCGAGGCCTGGATGCCGACCAGGAGGGTCTCGAACTTCGACTTGACGTAGAACTCGCCCCAGATCACCGCGGCCGGCATGTTGTTGATCTGCATGTCCACGCCGATGGCGCGCCAGTTCTGCTGGAGCAGGGCCTGGGTCTGCTCCCGGAGCTTGTTGCCGGCCGTCGTGGCGTTGCTGAAGGACAGCCGCAACCCCCCTTTGGCCCGGATCCCGTCGGGGCCCGGCTTCCATCCCGCCTCGTCGAGGATGGCCTTGGCGCGGTCGGGATTGTAGTCGTGCCGCGGCAGCTCGGCGTTGTACGCCCACGAGGTCGCCGGCAGGTACCCCTCCACCGCCTTCGGCAGCCCGTAGTACACCTGGTCGATGATGGCGCGCTTGTCCATGGCGTGGTAGAGCGCCTGGCGGACGGCCAGCTCCTTGAACTTCGGATTGCCGTGGTTGACGTAGACGTACTCGACCGCCGGCGTGTAGTGCAGGTGCACGGTCACGCCGGGGAGGCTCTTGGCCTCGGCGTAGAACTCCGCCGAGATGCCCTGGAGCCCCGTCACGTCCACCGCGCCGGCCTTGAACTGGGTGTAGAGCACGGTGAGGTCGGGGATGTACTTGAAGATGACCCGGTCGAGAGCGGGCGCGGCCCCGTGGTAGCCGGCATTGGCCAGGAGGACGAGGTGGTCGCCGGCGACGCGGCTGCCGAACCTGAAGGGCCCGGTGCCCACCGGGCTCTTGGTGTTGAACTCGTGGGTGTTGGGGTCGGCCGCGCCTTCCAGGATATGGGCGGGGACGATGTAGGTGTCGCCCCAGGCCGTCATGAACGGGGCGAAGGGCTCCTTGAGCCGCACCCGCACCGTGGAGTCGTCCGGGGTCTCGATGCCCGCGACCTGGTCGTGGCCGACCTTGGAATAGGCGCCGAACTTGGGGTTCGTGATCAGCTCGTGGGTTCCCTGGCAGCGCCCCATCCCCACCCGCGTCCAGGCCTTCACCTCGTTGACGTGGGCGGCGCCCTCGCGGATCGCTGCCAGCGCCTCGCCCACCGTCACCTCCTCGCAGCGGCAGAGCGTGGTCTGCTCGTCGGCCAGGTCGTAGACGCCCGGACCGAACCGGAACATCTCGTCCATGACGCGCCGGAACCCGTCGCGATGGAGCAGCCGGCCGCGGGCGCGGACGGCCTCGCGCGAGTAGTCCCGCCCCGTCAACCGGCCGAGCCGCCCGGCGACGGCCAGCCCGGCGAGGCCCCCGCCCACGACCACGCACTCGACGCGCCTCACGCCTCGACCCTCCGCTTGCCCAGCCCGTGCTGGGTCTCGACGCGGAGCCCGTCGCGTACCGGCGTCATGCACGCCCGCACGGTGGGCGACTCGTCCACGGTCATAAGGCAGTCATGGCACACGCCCATCCCGCAGAAGTGGCCGCGGGGCTCGGCGGCGCGCGCCGTGACGCGCGTCAGGCGCCGCCCCGAGGCGACCAGCGCCGTCGCGATGCTCTCGCCCTCGTGGGCCGCGAGGGCCCGGCCGTCCACCACGATCGTCACCGCCCGGCCGCGCTCGACGCCGGCCGTCATCCGCAAGTCACGCCCGGTCATGCGCCCTCCTCCGTATTCGCGAAGCGGCCGAGGCCGAAGGTCTCGAGGGCGAGGAACGGCGCTCGCCCGGTCAGGAGGTCCGTCACGAGCCGCCCCGTCCCCGCCGCGTAGCAGATGCCGCGCCGGCTGTGGCCCGTGGCCAGGCAGAGCCCGGCGGGCTCGTCCAGGAGCTGGATGATGGGCTTGTGGTCGGGCGAGGCCGGCCGGAGCCCGGCCCACGTGCGGATCACGCCGAGCCCCCGCAGGCGGGGGAAGCGCTCCAGCGCTCCGCGCGCGAACTCGGTCACCGTCGGCGCCGCGACGCGCTTGTCGAAGCCCACGTCCTCCACCGTGCCACCGACGATCACGTTGCCCCGCCGCGTCTGGCGGGCCGAGGGCTCGGCGCCGCTGATCACCCGGTGGATGAAGCGCGGAGCGGGCTCGGTCAGCATGATCTGGCCGCGGGCCGGCTTCACGGGCACCTTCACGCCGGCCAGCGCCCCGATCTCCGCCGCCCAGGCCCCGGCCGCGTTCACGACGAGCTCGCACGCGAGGTCGCCCGCGCTCGTGCGCACCGCGCGCACGCGGCCGCCCTCGCATGCGATCGCGTGGACGGTCGTCCCCAGCAGCATCCGCACGCCGTGGCGCCGCGCGCCCTGCGCGAGCGCGCGGCAGAGGAGGAGCGGGTTGAGCTGCCCGTTGAGCGGGCAGAAGGCGCCGCCGACGATCCCGTCGTGGTGGAAAGCCGGCTCGCAGTCGCGCACCCCGGCCGCGTCCAGCATCTCCACCGGCACGCCGTGGCGGCGGTAGCCGTCCGCGGCGCGGCGGATCAGCCGGAGCTTGTCCTCGCTCTCGGCGAGCACCACGCCGCCGCAGCGCTCGTACTCGATGTCGATGCCGACCTCGTCGCCGAGAGCGAGGTAGGCGTCCGCGCTGGCGCGCGTCAGCTCGTAGATCGGTCCCGGGTCGGGCTCGTCGAACGAGTGGCCGGAGAAGAGCGTCACGAGGCCCACGTTGGCGCCTGAGGCCTCCTGGCCCACGCCGCGCCGCTCCACGAGAGTGACGCTCCGGCCGGCCCGCGCCAGGGAGTAGGCGACGGCCGTCCCGATGGCGCCGCCGCCGATGACCACGACGTCCGAGGGGGCGAGCGTCATTCGGTCTGGAACCGATCCCCAGCCGGGAGCGTAGATTCTTCCTGTCTGGCTTCTTCGATTCTTGCGACGAAGGGGCCGGGGTCCGTCATGCGGCCTCCGCGTGGCAGGTGGGAAGGTGTAGCTGGCGGCCCAGGCGCGACGCGCGGCCGGTCGGCAGGTGGATGATCACGGCCGGCATCCTACCACCGCGGGCGCCAGTCCCCAGCCGCGGGCGGTCAGCGCGGTGAGGCCTGAGGGCGCGCGCCCATGGGCCCGATCGGCGTGTGCGTATCGCACAGAAATCGGGCTCCTCAGCAGAATTTGTGGGGCTGCTGGGTGGTTATGTGGCGTAAGTGCGTGATATTGAAGGCCCTCCAGGCCGGCACTCAGACGGATGTTCTCGTACTCGTTTGACTCGTGCCAGGCAGCACCCGTCGAAGCTGTGGGCTCTGTGGGGAACCCTGTCTTCCAAGGGCTGGGAACCAGCCTGGCAGATTCCAGAGCTCGGAACTGAGGCCTACAGGTGACATTCTGACCCACAGATTTTGCCGAAGAGCCGAACATTCACGGGGTCGCCGGTCGTCAGCGCCTCCGGCGAAAGGAGCGTGGGCGGAGGGTAAGGGCAGGGGCCCGGCCTGATAGGGAGAGTGGGCAGTACCCCACTTCGCCCGCTCAGGAGGTGGCCTCATTTCCCTCCTCAAGGGCACAGGACCACCTGGTAGGAGATCTCCAGGAAGCGCACGTAGCGCTTCGCCGTGTTCACCGCGACGCCCAGGTCCCGCGCGACTTCCGAGTAGGAGAGGAGCTGGGCCGTGCGCGCGGCCAGGAGGTTCTGGGCGAGCGCGAACTGGTCCAGGTCGGCGACGCGGCCGAGGTCGGCGAGGTCGCGCTCCAGGTACGTCCGGCGGAAGTCGCGAATCGAGGTGCGCCGGTCCTCCGGTGGCAGCCGCTCGAGGGCGGGATAGCCGCCCCAGAGGACGTGCTCCTCGGCCCGCGCCCGCCAGAGGCGCGCCTCGTCGGCGGACGGCGGCGCGTCGGCCATGCGGCGCACGGCGGCCTCGCCCTCTTCCCAGAGGCGGTCGAGGCCGGAGGGAGGCGCCTCCACACCCTCGACGCGCTCGGCGAGCGCGAGCGGCTACAGCTCCAGCAGGGTGGCGCGCCCCGCGAGCGTTTTCCGGGCCTGCTGCAGGAGGAGGATCTGCGCCGACCCGAGCAGGAGAAAGCGGCGGAATTCGGTGCGATCGGCGAGCAGCTTCACCGCGTCGAGGAGGGTGGGCTGTTTCTGGACCTCGTCGAGGATCACGAGGCGCGGGCCGTGGTCCAGCCGGCGGACGGGGTCCGCCGCCAGGCGCAGACGCTCGTCCGGGTCGTCGAGCGAGAAGTAGACCGAAGGGCCGGCACCGGCCGCCGGCAGGAGGTCGCGGACCAGCGTCGTCTTGCCAGTCTGGCGGGCGCCCGTGAGGACCGTGATGGTCCGGCTCGCGAGCGGGGCTCGGAGGAGGCGAAGCACGCGGCGTGGGTGGAGAGGCATCGCCCCGAATATTTCAGCGATGCTGCAAATTATCAAGGAACTCTTGCATGAACAGCGTGATCGTCGGCGGCTTCGGCGTGACGCTGGGAAAGACGAGCGAGCGGCTGCTGGTCAGGGGGCCCCGGACCCGTCTGGAGGTGGTCGACAGCGGCCCCCTGAGCCCGCCCCGGCTCCCCCGCTCATACAAGCCGGGGCCGCCGTACCCTATACGGGCTACCCTGCCCCTTCTTTCGGCCCCGGGACACGCCAAGGCGCGTCTGCAGGCCTACCTCCCAACGCGCCTCTCAATCCCCCCGGTTACCCACAGATTCCGCCGAGGACCCCAATCAGATCAGGTCTTCGAGGAGCACGGCATCGATACGCCTGGCCCGGGGAGAGGCGGCGAGTCGCTGGTCCGCCGTCACGAGCGGCGCTCCGAGCATATCCGCGAGCGCGACGTAGCAGGCGTCGTACGGAGTCAGCGCGTCGCGGAGCGCCCACACGCGAGACAGGAGATTCTTGGTCGCCGCCCCGGTGAGGGGCAATCGCAGCAGATCGCTCACGGCCCGATCCGCCTCGGCCGGGCCGATGGCGCGCAGGCGCAGGAGCTTCCGGATGGCGGAGGCCGATTCCGGATAGAGGAGGTCCGGCGCCCAGAGCTCGATGTCGCGGTCGAGAACGCCGCGGATGAGGAGCTGGGCCTGCGCGGCGAACCTCAGGCCGACGAGATACTCGACCGCGACGGAGGCGTCGAGGACGAGCGGCCCGGTCAGGTCGCTCGCCCGACGGCTACCGGGCATCCCGGTCGCGCCGGATCAGCTCCGCGGCTGACGGTGATCCCCGGCGGGCCACAGGCCGGCGCGACTCGATCTCGTCGAGCAACGCCCGGACCTTGGCCGTGTCCGTGCGGAGGGCTCGGCGCAGGAGGCGGATGGCCTCAACACGGATGGAGGACTTCCGCTCAGCGGCGAGGCGGCGGAGTGCCTCGTAGGTGTCCTCGGGGACCTGGCGAACGTGCAGGGTCGACATGCGGGAATGCTAGCATCACCGCTCGCAATGGCGCAAGCAGGACACCGAGGGCGCCGAGGGCAGGGCCGAGCCGATGTGGGCGACGCCGCTTCCGCCGTATCCGCGCGCATGGGACGGGCAAACGCTGCTCCCTCGGCCCCTCCGTGCCACCGATAGTGAGACACGGACCTCCCCTCGAATTGCTGTAGAAGGCGGGATGAAGTCGTCTTCGACGCGATGGGCGCCACGCATGCGCTCGTCCGCGCTCGGCAGCCCCATGTCCATCCGGTCGTCGTGGCCAACCCCGACGCACCCGCGCGATCGCCGGGGCGAAGATCAAGACGGACAAGATCGACGCCACGGTGCTCGTGCATCCCCACGCCTCCTGGTGTCTCCCCGAGGTGGAGATGCCCGACGAGCGCGCGCAGCAACGCCGGCGGCGAGTCGCTTGCCGCGCCCGGCGTCTGCGGCATCGGGCGCGGCTGACGACGCGACCCGCGTTCGAGTCGCCCGGCAGTCCAGCGGGCCGTATCGTCGGGCAGTGCCTCTGCCGGTCACCGCCGGAGCACATTTCGTCAGGCGCACCCGGCGCGCGCCTGTGAAGGATTTGCAGGGTCGTGACCCACACGCCCCACGATGCGCATGCAACACGGGGATCTCGGCCCACCGGGCCCCACCAAACGCCCTACGCCACGTGATCGTCCGCGCAATCAGTGCGCCCCGGCGCGACCGGCCATCCGGCTGGGCCCACGGTCCGCTTCTTGCCTCTTGAGAACGGTGCCACTCCCAGCGCCGGTGGCGACGAAGCCGTCCTGAGACGCTGATCGGCACGTGTGCCAACACGCAGGCCGCCCCGCGGCTGCTGACGGTCCATGGGGAGGTGCCGTATGGGTGCCCGTCTCACGAAGCGAATGTTCGGGGAGGAGCGTGGCGTCGCGCTGCCCGCCGCGCTCATCGCTACGCTCATTCTGGCGGCGCTCGTCGTGGCGTTCTCGGTTCTTTCGGCGTCCGAGCCCGATATCGCCTCGAACCAGCTGCGCGTCGCCCAGGCGCGCGGGCTCGCAGAGTCGGGTGTCGAGCTGGCGGTCTGGGCCCTGTCCAATCCCACCGCCAACGGCGGGCTCCCTGATTCACTGCCAGTTCCGGTGCCCGCCCCGTACGACGGAGGCGTCCTCGTCCCCGTGGGCATGGGCATGCCGGGGACCGCGCTCGGGGGGGTCCGTCTCACGGTAGCGCCCGGTGCCGCGGCGAACGAACGCACGGTGGTCGCCGTTGGCTGGGTGCCGACCGACGTCAGCGCGGACCGCCGGACCAAGGCGCACCAGCGGATCTCGGTCACGCTCACCAAGGTCCGCGTTCTCGATCCGCCCTGCGCGCTGTGCGTGCGCGGAACGCTGGAGGTGAGCGGCAACTCGAGCATCGATGCGCGCGGGGACACGAGCTGCGGGAACAAGGCGGGAACGTTCACCAGCGGGACGACCCTGATCGGCAGCGGGGCGGCGAGCGTCTGGGGGGCCGACGGCGACGATACGGCGAACCAGCCCGCCGACATCCAGCAGAACGCGCCCGCGTCCAGCTTCGACGCGTTCACCTACACCGCCGCCGAGCTGGACATCCTCAAGGGCTTCGCCCGCGCCAACGGCACCTACTTCCGCGGCGCCGTGACGTTCAACTCCTCGAACCAGCTGCGCAATGGCATCGTCTTCGTGGACACGATCACCGGCAGCAACATCACGGACACCACGCCGAGCTCGGACTTCGCCGCGGCGCAGATCCATGGCGGCGCGGTGGCCGACGCGAGCGGCACCTTCGCGGGCTGGATCGTCGTGAACGGCTCGCTGTCCATCAGCGGGAACTTCCGGATGCAGGGGATGCTCTACGCCGTCAACGACCTCTCCTACACCGGCACCGGGACGGGGGAGCTCGCCGGCGTCGTCGTGTCGCAGAACGTCCGTGACACCGTCGCCACGACGGTGGACACCAACACCGGGGGCAACGCCTCGATCGTCTACAACTGCGCGGCCGCCCGGACGGGCGGCGGGCAGATCCCACAGGGATGGTTCGTCAAACCGGGCACCTACCGGGACGTCTCGGATGGGTGAGGCGCCGACGCGATCGCGCCGGGGAGGCGACAGGGCGGCCCTGGCGGAGCCTCGCCGCCTGCGCCGGCGGGAGAGCCGCCGATGACGATGGAGCGTCTGCCGTCCGGGTCCGTGAGCCTCCGTCTGGCGGAGAAGCCGCCTGCCGGGGCCGGTCCGCTGCAAGTCCGCGCATTCAGCGCCACCGACCTGCAGTTCCTGAACACGCTGATCGGGGACAGCGCCTACGCCCTGGACAACGCCCGGCTGCTCCAGGAGGCCGGGACAGATGGCTCCTGCCCCAGACGCCGAATGGGGTCCTGGCGCTCGGGCGGTCGTGTCATCGCGAGGGACCGACACCCCGCGCCTTCTGAAGCGCCCCAGGGTGCTTGGACCACCAGGTGTGGCCACAGATCCGGCATCGAACCTCCGCCCGCGTCCGATTCGGGCGAAGGCGGCCCGTGGCGACGATATCCATGACGAAGTCCGGGCCGATGACGAAGGTCCGACTACATTCCGGACACAGCAAGGCCGTGCCCTCGCGTTCGTCCTTCTGGCTGATCCGATTCCTGTGGCGTGGGGTTCGCATGGGGAGGGGACTCAGGGTGTGCCGGTCCCGCGGCCGAGAGTACGTCAGAAACGGCCTCCTGGCTACGAGAGTGGCGACTCAGATCCCGCATGTGAACTCACCAACGGCGCGGGGGCGCCGTACTCAGGTGGCACCTTCGCGCAAGAGCGCCTGGGTGCGGTGACGGACGTCGTCGAGCGTGAAGGGTTTGAGGAGATAGGGGGCGCGAGTGCGCTCGAGAAACTGCTCGGTCTCGGGCTCGAAGGCACTGCCGGTCACGAACAGGATCCGACGGCACAGCGCCGGGTGCGAGCCCTCCAGGACCGCGTAGAGTCCTGGCCCATCCAGGTTCGGCATCCGCATGTCGCACACAATGAGATCGTAGGAGTGCTGCTGGATCGTGGCCAGGGCCTGGCGCCCGTCCGCGGCCGAGTCGACTTCATGTCCGCCGGCCGTCAGGATGGCGGTGAGGATCTCCACGATCCAGGGCTCGTCATCCACGACGAGGATGTGTTTCCCGCGGATCGGTTCAGGCGGGGGGCTCGGTTCCACGGGGGTACCGTCAGTCGCCCGCAAGCGCACGCCGTCCGTCACGTTCGGCCGTGACCCACTGAAGGCCGCACTCCTCAAGCAGCTCGACAAGGATCATGGCGTTGATGGTAACACCGGGCCGAGCGCTCCCGCCACAAGCACCGCGACGTGTCCGATCTCGAGCGCATCCTCGAGGAGACCCGGGGCGCCCGGACCCGCCTGATCGCCACCGGCGGCGTCTTCTCCATGGACGGCGACGTCGCGCCGCTCGCGGAGATCCGCGCGCTGGCGGAGCGACACGACGCGCTCGTCATGGTGGATGACCGCCATGGCACGGGCTTCTTCGGCCCGACCGGGCGCGGCCCGCCCGAGCACCGCGGGGTCCCCGGGCGCGTGGACATCGAGCTGGACACCACACGATGACGGTCCGGCCGCCCACCGCCTCGTGGCGAGCGCCTGCGGGGTGTGCCAACCGGTTCGAAGCGAAAGCGACGGAACGGGCGCCGATGTGTCATACTGTCGAAGTCTGGCTCGGTCGTCGGCTCACCGTGGACCCCTCCTCGCCAGACCACATCCCTGGCGCTCCCTTCCGCGTTCCAGGGGGTGTCTTTATCAGCGGGAGATCTACCCGGAGGTACACGATGGCACACAAGCTCTTCATCGGAGGCCTGTCGTTCTCCACATCCGACGACCGTCTGCGCGAGCTGTTCGCGCAGGTCGGCGGGGTCGAATCGGCTGCGGTCGTGATGGACCGCGAGACGGGACGCTCGCGGGGGTTCGGGTTCGTCGAGATGGCGACGGCCGAGGAGGCCGACGCGGCGGTCAAGAAGTACAACGGGCAGGAAGTGGACGGCCGGACACTCAAGGTCGAGCTCGCGAACTCCGCGGGGTCGGGCGGTGGTCGGAGCGGCGGTGGTCGGAGCGGCGGCGGCTATCGCAGCGGCGGCGGGTCCGGCGGCGGTCGCTGGTAGCCGGGAGCGTCTGATGCAAGTGGTGGCCTTCTCGACGCCGGCGGACCCGTCCTGGCGCTGGCGGATTGTCAACTACGCGGGGGAGAGCGTCGCGGAATCGCACGACACCTTCGCGACGATCTCTGCCGCCGTGGCCGGAGGCACGAAGCGCCTCATCGAGATGAACGTCGTGGATCGCTCGGAGCCCGTCCGAGCCTACCGGTCAACCTCTCACCTGAGGCACCGCTGAATGAGGATCGAGGTCTTCGACAACCAGATCGAGGCCGCGCTCAAGGCGCTCAAGAAACACATGCTGAAGGACGGCCTCTTTCAGGAGATGAAGCGGCGCGAGCACTACGAGAAGCCGTCGGTCAAGCGGAAGCGCAAGCAGGCGCAGGCGCGGAAGAAACGGCGGCGGGCGCTGCAGCGCGCTGGCAGCCTGGAACGCGACTGATCCCGGCGTGTGACGACGTGGCGCATCGGCGCGCCAGGCCTTGGCCGACCTCGTGCCCGGATCGTGCCCATGTCCGCCCCCCCCGGGCACGGCGCTGAGGACGTAGATCCTCGAGAGGAGACGGCGATGGGGCACGGCTTCGCATTGTTCGCCGGCACGGCGCCCGAGGTCATCCGCGCGTCAGCGCTGGAGGCCGAGGCGCTCGGGTACAGCTCCTTCTGGGTGAACCATCCCGGCGGTACCGATGGACTGGTGGCGCTCGCGGTGGCGGCGGGGGAGACACGGCGTCTCGAGATCGGGATCGGGGTGATTCCGCTTCACACGCGCGGACCGGCGAGCATCGCGCAGGGCGTGCGCGCCAATGCCCTTCCCCTGGACCGTCTTCTCCTCGGGGTGGGAAGCGCGAACCCGGGTGCCCTCAGACGTGTGCGCGAGGGGATCGCCGAGCTGCGATCCCAGCTTCCGGTGCGCCTCATCGTGGCAGCGCTCGGCCCGCAGATGTGCCGCCTGGCCGGCGAGGTCGCCGACGGAGTGCTCTTCAACTGGCTGACTCCCGAGCATGCCCGTCGCTCGGCCGAGTGGGTCCGTGCCGGTGCCGTGGCGGCGGGCCGGCAACCGCCGAAGATCTTCGCGTACGTCCGCGTCGCCCTCGGGTCCGCCGCACGCGACAGGCTGCTCGAGGAGGGCGCCCGGTATGCGGCGATACCGGCCTACGCGGACCACTTCGGGCGCATGGGGGTGAAGCCGGTGGAGACGGCTGTCGCCGCACCGAGTTCGGACGCCCTCACGCTGGGGCTCGGCAAGTGGCAGGGGGCGGTGGACGAGATCGTGCTCCGAGCCATCACCGGACAGGACACGGTCGAAGAGAACGTGGCGCTTCTCCGCGCGGCGAAGCCTTCCCACTGATCAGAGCCGGCCGAAGGCCTCGCTGACCACGGTCCGGGCGCGCGCGGGATCCACGTCGTTCGCGCGCTGGCAGGACGCGGTCTCGGCGAGGACGCGCTCCGGGTCTTGCCAGAGGCGGAACTTCTTGAACCTGTCCTCGAACTCGATCCCGAGGCTGCGGCCGAATACCGTGAGGTAGTGCTCGATCGCGATCGGGCGCTCGGCCTCGAAGACGCAGAGGTAGCGCTGGCAGCCGTGGTAGATGGTCGCCAGGGTGTCGGCGCCCGCCGCCCGGACTCGATCGATCTCGTCGCGCGCCATCCGGGTCCAGACGTCCAGGCCCACCTCCGCATGGACGGCAGGGGTGCAGGCCCGCCCGAAGCGCGGATCCGGCTCATGCTCGACCAGGCGAAGCCCCGGCACGGCTTCCAGCAGGCGGCGGCCGGCCATCCCTTCCCGCTGTCGGGGCTCGCTCACGGTGTGACGGTGGAGCGCGACGCTCCTGTTCACGGGGCGCGTCAGATCCAGGTCCGGCAGCCGCGAGACGAGGAACTCGCTGGCGTGGCGGACGGCGAACGGCAGCGGCATCCTCTGGATCTCGTCGTAGAAGTAGATGCATGACGGGCACCACATCACCACCTCTTCCGGCTGGTAGCGCTCGAGGAGCGTGACGGTGTGGCTGGCCATCCCTCTCGCCGCCGTCGTGTGGCCCTGCAGGTGATGCACGATCCCGCAGCAGTAGGTGGGCCCGCCCACGGCGATGTAGTCGAGACCCAGACGATCGAAGATCGCGGTGATGGTGCGAATCATGTGCGAGGTACGGAAGACGTTGCAGCCGAGGTACAGGACGATCCGGTGGCGCTCGGGCTCCCGCGACGGCGCGGCGAGGCGCCACCGGGCCTCGTCGGGCATCGTGGTGAGGTCCCGGATCACCGCGATCTCGCCAAAGTAGCGGCCGTAGTCGAAGGTCATGTCCGTCCTCCCTCCCGCGAGGGTAGCCCTGGGGAGCGAGGCAAGTCAACCGCGGCAGACGATCGACGACCGACCGGGACCGTGGCGGCGTCACTCCTGAAGCCGTCCGTCGATCAGGAGGAGGTATAATCCAGACGGGATGCGGGAATACCAGTACCTCGTCGACGGGGACGGGCACATCTTCCACGACGGGACCGAGATCGTCGATCCCGCGGTGCTGCGGTTCTTCCTGCGCGCCATGCGGCGGAGCGACGACGGACGGTACCTCGTCGTCTGCCAGGGGGAGCGGAACTGGTTCGCGCCGCACGACACGCCCTTCGTCGTGCAGCGGCTGCGGCTCCACGAGGAGGCCGGCCGGCCGGCCGGCGTGGAGCTCCGGTTCGCCGGCGACTACGGGGAGCCGCTCGATCCGCTAGGCCTCGAGGCCGAAGGCGGGCGCCTGTACTGCCGGGTGCGACAGGGCGCCTTCCGCGCCCGCTTCGGCCGCGTCGCGATGCAGCAGCTGGCGCCGCTCCTCTCAGACGACGGCACGGGGCCGACGCTACTCCTCGACGGGCGCCGCCATCCGATCCGGGACGTGAGCTGCCGGGCTACGTCTCCCTGACTTGCTCGCGCCGCAGGCTACCGCTTCATGCTGATCGATCGGTCGACCGACAGGGGCACTGCCACGAAGGTCCGCTCGCCGTAGGCGACCAGCGGATAGGTCCACTGGACCGTCACGCGCACGCCGTCGGGCGTCTGGGAGACGGCGACCCCGGCACTGGTCAAGCCGGTGCCCGGCCGGCTGGAAGCGGCCAGCAGCGTCGCGCGGACGGCGTTGGCGAACTGCTGGCGGGCCTCCGGAAGCTGCGCGTCAGCGGCAGCCTTTCCCTTGGCGGCTGCGTCGGCGGCGATCCGGTTCACCAGGTGACTGGTCTCGAGGTAGTTGGCGGTCGCGAACGCCGCGGAGTAGGCGAGCGTTCCCAGCAGGATCGTGACGATCGTCCAGGCGGTCAGGGTGCGGTATCTCATCGGGGTTCTTTCACGGTCGATGGGGAGGAGACAACGATTCTCA
>Ga0154317_1083_pt1 | contig 33790 bp, 35 predicted proteins | sample RifGroA2_FD_105611 | JGI IMG/M metagenome (GOLD analysis project Ga0154317, IMG submission 105611) | Candidatus Rokubacteria bacterium GWA2_70_23 | reverse complement strand
GCGTCACGGACCTGGAGGCCCTGCGCAAGGCGGTCTCGGAGAAGACGGCCGCGGTGGTCGTCCAGTACCCGAACTTCTTCGGCTGCCTGGAGGACGTGCGGGCCGCGGCAGAGATCGCCCATGCCGCCGGCGCGCTTCTCGTGGTGGTGGCGGACCCCGTGAACCTGGGGCTCCTCACCCCACCGGGCGCCCTCGGCGCCGACATCGTGGTGGGCGAGGGGCAGGGGCTCGGCGTCTCGATGAGCTTCGGCGGCCCGAGCCTCGGGGTCTTCGCGGCGAAGCAGGATCTGGTCCGCCGCATGCCGGGGCGCCTCGTGGGCGCCACCGTGGACCGAGACGGGCAGCGGGGCTTCGTGCTCACGCTCCAGACGCGCGAGCAGCACATCCGCCGCGAGAAGGCCACGTCCAACATCTGCACCAACGTCGCCCTCTGCGCGCTGATGGCCACCATCTACGTCTCCATCCTGGGCAAGCAGGGCCTGCGCAAGGTCGGCGAGCTGTCCGCGGCCAAGGCGCACTACGCGGCCGGAGCCCTCGCCCAGGTCCCGGGCGTCCGCCTCCGCTTCGGCGCGCCCTTCTTCAAGGAGTTCACGCTGGAGCTGCCGAAATCCCCGGAGCGCGTGGTGAAGCGCCTCCAGAAGGAGCGCATCCTGGCCGGGGTGCCGCTCAAGGCTTTCGACCGGTCGTACAGGAGTTGCCTCCTCGTGGCGGTGACCGAGCAGCGCACGCGGGGGGAGATCGACGCCTATGCGGCGGCCCTCGCCGCCGCGACCGCGTGAGCGGGGAGGGAAGGAGCCCGATGACCGCCCGACCGAGCTATGACAAGCTGATCTTCGAGCTGTCCTCTCCGGGCCGCTTCGCGTACTCGTTGCCGGCGTCCGACGTGCCCGTGAGCGATGTCGCGACGCTCCTGCCGGCCGAGTTCGTCAGGCCCGCGGCCCCCGAGCTTCCAGAAGTCTCGGAGGTGGACGTGGTGCGCCACTACTCGCGGCTCAGCCAGCTGAATTACGGGGTGGACACCCACTTCTACCCGCTGGGCTCCTGCACCATGAAGTACAACCCGAAGGTCAACGAGGACATGGCCCGGCTGCCGGGTTTCGCGCGGCTGCATCCGCTCACTCCCGAGGCGGGGAGCCAGGGAGCGCTGGCCCTCATGCACGAGCTGGCCCGCGACCTCGGCGAGATCGCCGGCATGGACCACGTCTCGCTCCAGCCGGCCGCGGGCGCCCAGGGCGAGCTGGCCGGCGTGCTCATGATCCGCGCCTATCACCTCTCGCGCGGCGAGCGGCGCCACACGGTGCTGATCCCCGACTCCGCTCACGGGACCAACCCCGCCTCGGTGGCGCTGGCGGGCTTCTCCGTGGTCCAGCTCAGGTCGGACGACCATGGCGAGGTGGATCTCGCCGACCTCGATCGGCATCTGGACGAGGACGTGGCGGCCTTCATGATCACCCAGCCCAACACGCTGGGGCTCTTCGAGTCGAAGATCCACCAGATCACCGAGACGTGTCACGCCAGGGGCGTGCAGGTCTACATGGACGGCGCCAACTTCAACGCCATCCTCGGGCTCACGCGCCCGGGCGACCTCGGCTTCGACGTGTGCCACTTCAACCTGCACAAGACCTTCACCACGCCCCACGGCGGCGGCGGGCCCGGCTCCGGGCCCGTGGGCGTGAAGGCGCATCTCGCGCCCTTCCTGCCGGTGCCGGTGGTGGTCCAGGACGAGGACGGCGGGTTCGCTCTCGACTGGAATCGGCCGCAGTCCATCGGCAAGCTGCAGGCCTTCTGGGGCAACTTCGGCATGCTGGTGCGGGCGTACACGTATATCCGCACCATGGGGCCCGGCGGGCTGCGCGCCGTGGCCGAGAATGCGGTGCTCAACGCCAACTACGTCCTGAAGCGTCTCGATGGGGACTACGACCGCTCGGCGCCGGGCCCGTGCATGCACGAGTGCGTGCTCTCCGCGCGCCGCCAGAAGCGTCTCGGCGTCAGCGCCATGGACATCGCCAAGCGGCTCCTGGATCTCGGCTTCTACGCGCCGACGACGTACTTCCCGCTCATCATCGAGGAGGCGCTGATGATCGAGCCGACGGAGACCGAGTCCAAGGAAACCCTGGACGCGTTCTGCGACGCCATGATCCAGATCGCCCGCGAGGCCGAGACGAACCCTGCCCTCGCCCAGGAGGCGCCGGTGACGACGCCGGTGCGGCGGCTCGACCAGACGCTGGCCGCGCGCCAGCCGGTCCTCCGCTGGACGCCGCAGGTGAAGTGAGCGCCTGGCGCCTCGTCATCACGGAGCCGCTCGACGGGCCGGCGAACATGGCCCTCGACGAGGCGCTCCTGCTGAGCCGGCTCCGCGGGGCCGGGCCGCCCACGGTCCGCTTCTTCGGCTGGGCGCCCCCCACGATCTCCCTCGGCTACGCCCAGCCCCTCGATGATGGCCGCATCGATCTGGAGGCCGCTGCGCGCATGGGGCTCGGGCTCGTCAGGCGCCCCACGGGGGGCAGCGCCATCCTGCACGAGGGACCCGAGCGCGAGCTCACCTACAGCGTGGTGGCGGCGGCCGGCGATTTTCCCGGCGCCGAGACCTTGCTCGAGACGTATCGGTGGATCGGCGCCGCTCTGGCCGCGGGTCTGCGCGCCATTGGCGCTGCCGTGGACATGGTCTCCGTCCAGCCCTCGGACCCGGCCGCCATGCCCGCGTTCTGCTTCGCGCGCACCGGGTCCTACGAGCTCGAAGTCGGCGGCCGCAAGATCGTCGGCAGCGCGCAGCGGCGCCAGGGCGTGGGCTTCCTCCAGCACGGCTCGGTGATGCTGGCGGCCGAGCCGGAGCGCCTCACCCGCGTGTTCCGCGGCGAGCGGGATCCGCTCGGCGGCATGACGACGCTCGAGGCGGTGCTCGGGCGCCGGCCGCCCTTCGACGAGACCGCCGAGCGGCTCGCCGAAGGGTTCCGCCAGGTCCACGGCATCGAGCTCTCCCCGGGCGGGCTCTCTGCCGACGAGACCGCGCGGGCCGGCGCCCTCTCGCGCGAGAAGTACGCCACGGCGGAATGGACCCGTGACGGCCGCGCCCCGGGCCGCGCCTGGTCCACCGCCGGCGCGTCCCCTCACCCCACCCTCTCCCCGGCGGGGAGAGGGCAAGGGTGAGGGGCGGGCAAGGGTGAGGGGAGCTGGCCGACGCATGACGGATCCGGTGCGCGAGTTCCCTGACGCCCCGCGCATCGGCGTGGGCGCCGTCGTGCTGGACGGCGACCGCGTGCTCCTCGTCAAGCGCGGCCGGCCCCCCGGCGAGGGCAAGTGGAGCCTCCCCGGCGGGCTCGTTCACCTCGGCGAGCGGCTCGAGGACGCCGTCGTCCGCGAGGTGGAGGAGGAGTGCGGGCTCCGCGTGGCCCTCCTCGGCGTCTGCGGGGTCATCGACCGGGTGGTGCACGGCGAGACGCCCACGGCGGGGCCGAGCCCGGCGATCCGCTATCACTGGGTCATCATCGACTATGCGGCGGCCGTCGTGGGCGGGCGCCTGCAGGCCGCCAGCGATGCGGCAGACGCCCGCTGGGTGCCGGTGGCCGAGCTGGATTGCCACGACACGACGGCAGGGATCGCCGACATGGTGCACCGCGCGGTGAGGCTCAGAGACGCCACCATGCAGCCAGACGGAGGACGGGACCGATGAAGCTGTCCCTCGAGACGCGGGACCTTGCACGGGCGCGGGCCGACATGCTGGTGGTGGGCCGCCACGCCGGGGAGGCGCGGCTCTCGCCCGCGCTCCAGGCGCTGGATGGAGCGCTCGACGGACTCCTGTCGCGGGTGCTTGCCGCGGAGACGTTCGACGGGAAGGCAGGCCAGTCCTCTCACGTCTACACGAACGGCCGGCTCGCAGCGCCGCGCGTGCTCGTGGTGGGCCTCGGCCCGAAGAAGGAGGCGAGCGCCGAGGCGGTACGCCGCGCGGCCGCCCACGGCGCGCGCCGCGCGCGCGACCTTGGCGCCGTCTCCGCCGCCATGTTCCTGCCCGGCGAAGGCGTGCCGGCGCGCCAGCGCGCGCAGGCCGTGGCCGAAGGCGCGATCCTCGGGACGTACCGCTTCGACAAGTACCTCAAGGAGAAGGACGGCAAGGCGCTCGGGGCCGTCGCCGTGGTGGAGCCCGATCGTCGGCAGCAGGCGCTCGCCCGGGAAGGCGTGCGGCTCGGCGAGATCTGGGCGCAGGCGACGTGCGCCGCCCGTGATCTGGTCAACGAGCCCGCCAACGTGGTGACGCCGACCTACCTCGCGGGCCGTGCCGAGGAGATCGCCAGGGCCGGGCGCCTGAAGGTCCGCGTCCTGGAGCGCGACGACTGCGCGACCCTCGGCATGGGCGCCTTCGTGGGTGTCGCGCGAGGGAGCCAGGAGCCGCCCAAGTTCATCCACCTCACCTACGCTCCGCGCGGTCGCGCGCGCAAGCGCGTCGCGCTCATCGGCAAGGGGATCACCTTCGACTCGGGGGGGCTCGACCTCAAGACGGCCGATGGCATGCTCCGCATGAAGGACGACATGTCGGGAGCCGCCGCCGTGCTGGCCGTCTTCCAGGCGCTTCCCAGGCTGAGGCTTCCCCTGGAGGTCCACGGCCTCATCGCGGCCACCGAGAACATGCCCTCGGGCACGGCCCAGCGCCCCGGGGACATCGTGCGCGCCATGAACGGCCTCACCGTCGAGATCGGCAACACCGACGCCGAGGGACGCCTGACGCTCGCCGACGCCCTTGCCTACGCTGCGAAGGAGATCGAGCCCGACGAGATGATCGACATGGCGACCCTCACCGGCGCCGTCGTCATGGCCCTGGGCCTGGGCCTCTCCGGCGTCCTGGGGAGCCAGGACGCGATCACCGAGCGCGTCCTCGCCGCCGCGGATGCCGCCGGGGAGCGCATGTGGCGCCTGCCGCTCCACGAGGAGTACAAGGACGGCCTCAAGAGCGACGTGGCCGACCTCAACAACATCTCGAGCCAGCGGGGCGGCGGAGCCATCGTGGCCGCCCTGTTCATGCGCGAGTTCACGGGAGGCATCCCGTGGGTGCACCTCGACATCGCGGGCACCGCCTTCACGGAAAAGGAATTGCCGCTGGGGCCGAAGGGCGGGACCGGAGTCGCCGTGCGGACGCTGCTCACCTACCTGATGCGCCTCGCGGGAAAGCGCTGAGGGCGGCCATGCCGGGAGGGGTGGACCTCCACTCGCACACGACGGCGTCGGACGGGACCCTGACGCCGCGCGAGCTGGTGCGGGAGGCGGCCCGCCGCGGGTTGCGGGTGCTCGCCGTGACGGATCACGACTCCACCGAGGGGCTCGCCGAGGCGCTGGACGAGGCGGCCCAGTGCCCGCCGCTCGAGATCGTTCCCGGCATCGAGATCAACTGCGACGTGGACGGCGGTGAGATCCACATCCTCGGGTACTCCATGGACTACGAGATCCCGTGGTTCCAGGCCTTCTGCCGCGAGCAGCGCGAGGAGCGGCGGGCGAGGGTCCACCGCATGGCGGAGCGCCTGGCCGCGCTGGGGATGCCCATCGACCCGGCGGAGGTCTTCGCGCTGGTCCGCGAGGGCTCGGCCGGGCGGCCCCACGTGGCGCAGGTGATGGTGCGGCGCGGCTACGTCAAGAGCGTGCGCGAGGCCTTCGACCGCTACCTGGGCGCCGGCAAGCCGGGTCATGTCCCGCGCAAGAAGCTCTCCCCCGAGGACGCCGTGCGGCTCCTGCGCCGGGCCGGCGGGGTTCCCGTGCTGGCCCATCCCGGGCTCGCGGCCAGAGACGAGCTCGTTCCCGCCCTGGTAGAGGCCGGGCTCATGGGCATCGAGTGCTACTACAACGAGCACTCGGCGGCGCAGACCGGCGGTTACCTTCAGATGTGCCGCGACCGCGGCCTCGTCGCCACCGGAGGCTCGGACTTCCACGGCCCTACCGTGCGCGCGGCGCGGCTCGGGACCCCGCGCGTGCCGCTGGCGGCCTGGGAGGCGCTCAAGGCGAAAGCGGTCGAGGTCCGAGCCGCCCGGCCGTCGTCGCTGTCCTCCACCGCGCGGCCGCTTCCCGGCAACGCCGATTAGGCAGGCGCCTGGCTCCGTCGGATAATGAGTGAGCGAACAGCCCCGGGGCAGGGGGCTGCAGCGGGAGGAGGGTGCCGATGAGCGTGCGTGCAGCAGCAGTCGCGATGGCGTTCGCGCTGGTCTCCGCGGTCCCCGCGCTGGCGGCGGACGACTCGAAGGTGAGGGCGGCGACCCAGCAGGTCGAGAGCGGCGCCAGAAAGATCGGCAGGGGCGAGATCGGCGCGGGTGTCGAGGAGACGGCCAAGGGCATCGGCGCGACCGTGGTGGAGGGCGCCAAGTTCAGCGGCGAGAAGATCAAGGAGGCAGCCGGCGCCGCGGAGCCTCCAGCCAAGAGCGCCTGGGAGAAGACCAAGGAAGGCGCGGTCTCCTTTGGCCAGAGCGTGAAGAACTTCTTCACGCGGCTCTTCAGCAACTGACGCCCGGGTCCGCTGACCGCGCGTAGCCGGGGAACATCCTCCGGAAGAGGTCGGGTGGCGTGCGGTCGCGGAAGTAGCTCATCTGGCGGGACGAGTAGTCGGCGCCGCCACGGAAGACGATGGACGCCGTGGCGAGCAGATCCCCCGCCTCGGTGAGGAGCGCCGAGGCGGTGCGCCAGAAGGTCCGCTTGCGGTCGACGGGCTCGACCTGATCGAAGCGCCCCACGCCGATCAGCGGTGTGCCCGCCGGCAGCGCCCCGTCGAGCAGGGTGACGCTGATCCGGTTCGTCAGCCCGCCTTCCTTCATCACCAGGGCTCCGAGCCACCACGCGATCTCGTCGAGGAGGACGGGCGCGATGGCCGGATGGAGCGTGCCGGCCCCCGTGCTCCAGGGCTCGCGCGGCACAAGCCGCGCCCAGACGCCCTCGTCGTCGAAGGACAGCCCCACCTGGAGGCCCAGCGGGTTGCGCGCGCCGCAGGCGAGGCAGTCCTCCGACAGGGGCAGGGGCCATCCCGCCCCACCGCCGCGCCAGGGCGGCGCGGTCGCGTGGTCACCCCCGCGCAGCGGTGTGACCGAGGCGGAGGTGAGCGTCTGCCCGTTCTGAAGCACGGTGACGGTCACCACGCCGTCGTGAGCGCGTCCGTCGAGATCGAGCTCGGTCTCGACGGGCACGGACGACGTGAGGCGGCCCTCGAGGACGCGGGGCGCACCGGCGAGACCCGCGCGAGCGGCCGCGTCGTCGAGCGCAGCCAGCAGGCCGCCACCGTGGACGATCCCCGGCCAGCTCTGGAGCCGCTGCGGCGCGCGGAGGCGCCCGCGTCCGGGCCGCGCGAGGGTGACCGCGGAGGCGAAGACGCCGGCGATCGTGATCACGCGAGAGCCCGCATGCTATACTTCCTTCGTCTCATGTCGCACGCCATTCTACTGCGGCGCTCGGGCCTGCGGCCAGCCCGGTGAGCTCCGCGCTCCAGATCCTGATGCGCGGCCCGTACGCGCGCGCCATGCTCACCAACTTCCTCTTCTTCCTCGCCCTCAACGGCTTCCTGCTGCTGCCGCTGTACGTGAAGCGGCTGGGCGGCAGCGAGGCGGACGTCGGTCTCGTCCAGAGCATGTTCAGCGTGGCCGGCATCCTGTGCCAGCCCCTGATCGGCCTGTGGGTGGACCGCCTGGGCCGCCGCCTCTTCATGCTGCTCGGCGTGGGCCTGCTCACGCTCTCCTCCGCGGCCTTCATCGTCGGCGTCTCTATCCCGGTCGCGGCGGCCTTGCGCGCGCTGCACGGGATCGCCTTCTCGTTGTTCTTCGTCGCCAACTACGTCCACATCGTGGACCTCGTCCCCGTGGCGCGGCGCGGCTGGGCGCTGGGCATCTTCGGGCTCTCGGGGCTCGTCTCCACGGCCGTGGCGCCGCTGATCGGCGAGGCCGTGATCCGGCGCCTGGGCTTCGGGTGGTCCTTCGCGGTCTCGTCGCTCGTGGCCGTCGTGGCGCTGATCCTCGTGCTGCGCACGCGCGAGGTGCGCCCCCCCATCATGGGGGCGGGACCGGGCGTCGAGGCATTCCGCGTGGGCCTGCAGGAGCTCCTGCGGATCCACATGGCGCTCGGCTTCTTCTTCGGACTGGGAACCGGGACCCTGTTCACCTTCCTCCCGACCTTCGCGGAGCACATGGGCGTGACTGGGCTGGGATTGTTCTACACGGGCTACTCAGCATCGGCCATGGCGGTGCGCGTCTTCGGCGGGAATCTGATCGACACGCGCGGTCGTCGCGCCGTCATCGTGCCCTCGATGTTCGTCCAGACGGCCGCCGTGGCCGTCCTGGCCCTCCTGGCCTCACTCCTCGGTCCCACCCTGGACGTCCCGGTCCTGCCGTTCCTCCTCCTCGCCGGCGTGATGGCGGGAGGCGCGCATGGCTTTCTCTATCCCGCACTCTCTGCGCTGGTCGTGGACGTGACGCCCGAGGCCCGGCGCAGCAGCGCGGTCGGCATCTTCAGCTCCGTCTGCCTCGTCGGCAACGCCCTCGGCGCCATCACGTTCGGGTACGTGGCCCACGGCCTTGGCTACGGCGTCATGTGGACGGGCCTCGGCCTTCTCCTGGCGCTGGGGATCCTCACGAGTCTCAGGTTGAGGCCCCTGGTGCCCGCGGGTGAGGGCAAGCAGCATCTTCAGCCGGCGCATGTCGACCGCCGCAGGCATGGCTGAGTTGACTTGATCCGCCCCCGGGCTGATACTGCTGGCGCGCTGCGGAGTCGCGCACGGCAGGGAGGTCAGCCATGAGGAGACGCAGGCGGTTCGCAACGCTCGGCCTGGTGCTCGTGTGCGGCACGGCGCTCCTGGCGGCCGGCGGCAAGAGCGAGGCGCCGCCCCCCAAGGCGCTCGGTCCCCAGGAAGTGGAGGTCGTCGGGCTGTTGCTGAGCCCGAACACCCGCCAGCCCACGGTGGTGCTCCAGGGCAAGCGTGACAAGCGCACGTTCGCCATGGCCATCGGCGCTGCAGAGGCCACCGGCATCGCATTCCCCCTGCAGAACCTCACGCCCCCACGCCCGCTCACCCACGACCTCTTCCTCACGCTCTTCGGGCGCCTGAACGTGTCCGTGAAGAAGGCGGTGATCACCGACCTCAAGGACGACATCTACTACGCGACCGTGTATCTGGTGGCGGGCGGCGGCGACATGCAGCTCGACTCCCGGCCGTCCGATGCCATCGCGCTCGCCATCCGCGCGAAGGCCCCCGTCTTCGTCGAGGACCGCGTGTTCGAGAAGTCCGAGCGCCTCCAGCCGCCGCCCGCCGGCGCCCCGCCGAGGATCTGACCGTGGCGGCCGAGGAGGTGAAGGACGCCGTCCCCGAGCCGCCGAAGAACGGCGGCCAGCAGTGGGCGATCCAGCGCCGCATCGAGGACGTCTTCGCGAAGCTCGGGGAGAAGTTCGGTGACCTGAGCGGGCGGGTCGTGGTCATCATCAAGCCGGAGACCTCCTTCGAGCACATCGGCGGCCTCGCCCAGGCCAAGGCGGCCGTGCGCGGCTTCGCCACGGCGCTCACCGACCCGGAGCTCTACCGCAAGTGGGGCATCACCCCGCCCAAGGGCCTGCTCCTCTACGGTCCGCCCGGCACCGGCAAGTCCATGCTCGCGCGCGCGCTGGCGACGAGCGCCGGGGCGATCTTCTACCACCTCAAGCTGATGAACCTCACGTCCAAGTTCGGCCCGACCACGGGCGAGATCCTGCAGGAGATCGTGGGGATCGCCAAGACCGAGGGGAAGGCCGTGGTCTTCCTGGATGAGGCCACCGCGCTGTCCCTGGAGCACCTGCTCCCGCCTGCCCAGGCGCGGGAGGCCAGCGCCCGCCTGGTGGCGGCGCTCTGCGAGAAGATGGATAGCCTCGATGACTTCTCGCCCGTGATCGTCGTCGCCTCGACGAACCGGACGGACTCGGTGGATCCCTCGCTCGTCGCCCCGGGACGTCTCGACCGCCTCGTGGAGGTGACCCTGCCCGATGGTCCCGCACAGCAGGAGATCCTGCAGCTGGCGAAGACGCGGGCGGAGAACGCCGCGGGCCGCCCGCTCTTCGAGAGCCTGGACTTCCGCTCGCTCCTGCCCCCCATGGGCGGAATGAGCGGCGCCGAGATCTCCGAGGTGCTCCGGCGCGCGCTCGAGCAGAAGGTGTACGCCGCGGGCGAGGGGCGGGACGCCGGGCTCGTCACCACCCAGGACCTGCTCCACCAGATCGACGCCTACCGTCGCATCCGCGAGGTCGTCGAGAAGATCCGCTACGGCCAGTATTTGTAGCCGGTACGCGCCCACCCGAGATGGCCGCGACGACCCACATTCGTGTGCGCTACAAGGACACCGACACCATGTCGGTCGTCTACTACGGCAACTACCTCACCTACTTCGAGGTCGGGCGGGTCGAGTATCTCAGGCAGGCGGGGCTGCCGATGGCGCAGGTCAACCAGCGGATCCACATGCCGGTGGTGGAGGCCCTCGTCCGCTACGTCAAGCCGGCCCGCCTCGACGACTTGCTTGCAGTCATCAGCCGCGTGAGCGAGTGCCGGCGCGCGAGCTTCACGTTCTCCTACGAGATCCGCGATGAGGCCTCGGAGCTGATCGCCACCGGACATACCCGCCACGCCTGCTGGGACCCGCCGACGCAGAGGATGATCGCCATCCCCGACTGGCTCAAGAAGATCATGCCCGATGCCGACCTCGACCCCGCCCCGACTCGGCCCTAGCCCTCCGCGTCCCATCGCGGACCTGGCGCAGGACCTCGGCCTCGCCGAGGCCGAATGGGTGCCGTACGGGCGGGATATGGCCGCGGGGCTTCCGGATCACCGTGAACGCTGTCGAGATCTCGGCGGGGGCCGGCTTCCTCGTGGCGTTCGCAGGGGGCATCGCCACCATGCCCGGCCTCCCGCGCCGCCCGAACGCGGAACGCGTCGACGTCGCGCCCGACGGCTCCATCACCGGGCTGGTCTAGCGAGACGCGCGGAGGCGCCGGAAGAGGGCGCCGCGGCCGTCAGCGCAGGTCGCCCGTGCGGGGCTCCTCGGCCGCCTCCGCCAGGGCGACGCGGTCGCGGCCCTCGCGCTTGGCGCTGTACAGGGCGGCGTCGGCGGCCCTCAGCAGCACCTCACCCGTGGCCCCATGGTCGGGGAAGATCGCGACGCCCAGCGACATCGTCACGGGCCCGATGACGCGGCCCCGATCGGACACCCGCATCTGCTTCACGCTGTCGCGCAAGTCCTCGGCCCGCCTGGCCGCGTCGTCCAGCGAGGCGTCGTGCAGCACCAGGACGAACTCCTCACCCCCGAAGCGGCAGGCGATGTCCTCGCGGCGCAGGTTCCGCTGGAAGAGCGCTCCCAGCTCGCGCAGCATCGCGTCGCCGGCGTCGTGGTCGAAGGCGTCGTTGATCTGCTTGAAGTGGTCGATGTCGGCCATGATGACGGCCATGGGCCGGCCCGCGCGCTGGGAGCGGCGGACCTCGCGCTCCAGCGTCTCCTCCATGTAGCGGCGGTTGAAGAGCCCGGTGAGCGGATCGCGGATGGACTGGCTGCGCAGGACCTCCCGCAGCTTCACGTTGGCGAGCCCGAGCGCCACCTGCTCGGCGACGGCCTCCACGAGCCGCCGCCGCGCCTCGGTGAGCGGCCGCCCCGCCGGCGTCCCGGCCGGCGCGGTGCCGACGTAGAGGAGGCCCAGGGCCTCTCCCTGGGCGACCAGTGGCACGCACAGGCAGGCGGCCGGCCGCGGGCTGGGCAGGTGCGTGCAGAGCGGGCCCGAGCGGGTGTCGTCCACGAGGTGGGGTCGCCCGCTGCGCAGCGCCCAGCACTCCTCGATGGCGAAGACGGTGCCGCTCCCGCCGGCCGCGGCGCCCCAGCGGGCCACGGCCTCGATGAGGCTGCGAGAGGTGCTGCACGCGAAGACCGCTCCGCTCTCGAAGCGGAAGAGCTCCTTCAGGACGCGCTCGATGACGGCGTAGGCCTCCTCCAGCGTGAGGCATGCCTGGAGCAGCTCGCCCAGTCGATTGAGCAGGTCCAGCTCGCTCACGCGCTCCTCGAGATCCTCCTTGGCCTCCTGCTCGCCCTTCACCATGGCCGCCAGCCGATCGGCCATGGCGTCGAAGCTCTTGCCGAGCAGCGCGATCTCGTCGGCGCCCCCGACCCGGGCCCGGGCGCCAAGATCACCCGCGCTCAGGAGCTCGGCCGCCCGCACGAGCGCCTGGAGGCGGCGGAAGATGATCAGGTGGCCGCCGAGGGCCGCCACGGCGAGGGCCACGAGCCCGACGAGTGCCAGCGAGAGGAGGTTCCGCAGGAGCACTCGCTTTGCCTCCACGAAGGTCGCGTCCTTCGGGATACCGACGCTCACGTAGAGGCGATCGGAGGGCTGGAGCCCGCGCAGGGGCGCCCAGCCGAAGAGGCGGGACACGCCGTCGGCGTCGGTGACCTGAGCCTTGCCCTCTCCCTGCTGGCGCTGGATCGCCTGCATGAGCGGGGCCTCCGGGACCGACCGGCCGATCCGCCCACCCGCGTCGGGATGGCGGACGAGGACGAGCCCGGCGGCGTCGGAGACCACGAACGAGGAGCCCGCGGGCAGCTGCGCGCCCTCCACGAGCTGGGGCAGCCACGCCAGGTCCAGCCCCACGAAGACCACGGCTCGGAGCGTGCCTGCTGCGTCGACGGCAGGCCAGGCCAGGGTGAGGGCGGGCTTGCCGCTGATGCGGTCCACCGCGTACCCGCCCACGACGAAGTCGCGCGTGTCGAGTGTGCGGCGGAAATAGCCCTGGTCGGCGACGTTGACCGGACCGCGCAGCGGAACGGCGCTGCACACGACGTCGCCGGCCGGGGTGATGGCCCCCAGGTTGGTGTAGCGCGGGAACCGCCGATGGGTGGCCGCGAGCTGTGCGCTGCACGTCTGAGCCGCGTGCGCCTGCACGTCGGGCAGCTGGCCGAGCCCGATGAGGAGCGACCTCGCGCCCTCGATGATGCGCTCCTGGTTGGAGGCGGCGAGCCGCGCCAGCCGCAGCGCCTCCTCCTCCGCCTCCGTCGCCGCGAGCTGCCGCTGCTCCCAGGCGGTGACGAGGATGAGCGCCAGCGCCGGGACCAGCGCGAGCAGCACCAGCAAGAGGAGACGGGACCGAAGGCTCGACAGGGCGATCCGGCTCATGGACCCTCCCAGCTGCCATGGTCTCACGCCCGGGACGCCCCAGCAAAGGCCCCGGCCCGGGACCGTGTGCTATACTGAGTGCCGGCTACGATGTACATCGGCCAACACCCATGATCGAAGTCGATCGGCTGACCAAGCATTACGGGCCTGTCACGGCCGTCCAGGACGTGTCTTTCACCGTCGAGAAGGGGACGATCGTCGGCTTCCTCGGCCCCAACGGCGCCGGCAAGTCCACGACGATGAAGATCCTGTCGTGTTTCATGGCGGCCAGCGGCGGGACGGCACGCATCGCGGGCTTCGACGTGTTCTCCCAGTCCATGGAGGTGCGGCGGCGCATCGGGTACCTGCCCGAGAACGCCCCGCTCTACCCGGATCTTCCCGTGGCGGCGTATCTCGACTTCGTGGCGGAGATCAAGGGCGTGCCCCGACGGGCGCGGAGGGGCAAGGTCGCCGAGGTGATGGAGCGCTGCTTCATCACGGACATGCAGCGCCGGCTCATCGGCAAGCTCTCCAAGGGCTACCGGCAGCGCGTCGGGCTGGCGCAGGCGCTCCTGGGCGACCCCGAGGTGCTGATCATGGACGAGCCCACCATCGGCCTCGATCCGAAGCAGATCGCCGAGATCCGCGCCCTCATCCGCTCGCTGGCGGGGCAGCACACCGTGATCCTGTCCACCCACATCTTGCCCGAAGTCTCCATGGTCTGCGACGGCGTGATCATCATCCATCGCGGGCGCATCGTCGCCCAGGGCACGCAGTCCGAGCTCGTCGAGCAAGTCTTCCCGACCTCCCGCGTGGCGATCGAGGTGGGGGCGCCGGCGGAGGCGGTGGAGGTGGCGCTCCTCGGCGTGCCGGGGGTGCTTCGCGTGGCGGTGCAGGAGACGCGGGACGGCGCGGCCTCCTTCGTGGTGGAGGCATCGCGCGGCCACGACGTGCGCGGCGATCTGGCCCGTCTCGTCACGAGCCGCGCCTGGCCGCTCCTCGAGCTGCACCAGGTCGGCATGAGCCTGGAGGAGGTCTTCATCCGCGTGGTGGCAGGCGAGGAGGCCGCCGAGTCCGCCGAGAGCGTGGAGACTCCCACGGCCACCGCCGAGGTCGCCTGATGCGCTGGTGGCCCGTCTTCAAGAAGGAGATGCGGCTCTACTTCGGATCGCCCGTCGCCTACGTGGTCGGCACCTTCTTCCTGGTGATCTCGGGCTGGTTCTTCAGCCAGATCCTCCTCTTCTACAACATGTCCTCGATGCAGGCGGCCATGCAGCCGCAGATGGCGCAGAGCCTGAACCCCACCGAGGGGATCCTGCGGCCGCTCTTCTCCAACATGGCCGTGGTGCTCCTCTTCTTCATGCCCATGGTCACGATGCGGCTCTTCGCCGAGGAGAAGCGCGCCGGGACCCTCGAGCTGCTCCTGACCTATCCGGTCCGTGATGGCGAGATCCTCCTGGGCAAGTTCCTGGCGGCGGGCGCGCTCTACGTGCTCCTGCTGGGGCTCACGCTCCTCTACCCGGGCATGGTCTCGTACTTCGCGCGGGTGGAATGGGGCGCCGTCATGACGGGCTACCTCGGGCTTCTGCTGCTCGGTGGGACCTTCCTTGCCGTCGGGATCCTGCTGTCGTCCATGACCGAGAACCAGATCGTGGCCGGCTTCGCGACCTTCGGCATCCTGCTCGGGCTCTGGGTCGTCGGCTGGGGCGCTGACTTTGCCGGCGGGACGCTCAGGACGGTGCTCCAGTACGTCTCCATCACCGACCACATGGACAGCTTCAGCAAGGGCGTGCTCGATACGAAGGACGTGGTGTACTACGTGACGGCGATGGCCTTCGCACTCTTCCTGGCGCTCCGGTCGCTGGAGGCCAAGCGGTGGAAGGGATAACGCCATGAGCGTCCTCCGCCGCTGGGCTGCGTCCCTCGCGATCGTGCTGCTGCTCGGCGCGGGGGCGCTCGTCCTGTTCGTGCCCTCGCTCGAGCGGCTCCGCTGGGCCCTCGTCGTCGCGGGCGCCCTGCTTCTGGCCCTGTCGTTCGCGCTCAACGCCGGGTCCGTGGGCCGCGCCCTCGGGCAGCGCTCCACGCGCTACGGGGCGGGCGTGGGCGTGATGGTCCTCCTGGCGCTCGGCGTCGTGGTGCTCGCCAACGCGGTGTCCATGCGTCACAGCACGCGCTGGGATCTGACGGAGAACAAGCGGCACAGCCTCTCCCCGCAGACCATCAAGGTGCTGCAGACGCTCAAGATGCCGGTGGAGGCCATCGCCTTTTTCCGCTCCGACACCCCCGGCAAGCGCCCTGCCGAGGACCTGTTCAAGCAGTACGCATCCTACTCCGGCGGCAAATTCACCTCGCGGATGGAGGATCCCGACCGGGCGCCGGGGCTGGCGCGCCGCTACGGCGTCGAGAGCTACGGCACCGTGGTGCTGGAGCGCGGCGGCAAGGGCGAGACCAAGTCCGAGAAGATCCTGGACGCCGAGGAGGAGAAGCTCACCAACGGTCTGGTGAAGGTGACGCGGGACGGCAAGCGCGTTGTCTACGTCGTCAAGGGGCACGGCGAGGCCGACATCGCCGGCACCGACCGCCCGGGGTTCAGCCAGGCCAAGGAGCAGATGGAGAAGGCCAACTACGAGGTCAAGGAGCTGACCCTCGCCCGCGATCCCACGATCCCGGACGATGCGGCCATGCTGATGATCCCGGGGCCGCGCACCGATCTCTTCCCGCAGGAGCTGGAGGCCGTCGACTCCTACATCGGCCGCGGCGGGAAGGTCTTCTTCATGGCGGCGCCCTTCCAGGCGGAGGGCCTGCGGACGTACCTCGCGAAGTACGGCTTCGACATCGGCGACGACCTCGTGGTCGAGATGAATCCCATCGGGCGGCTGTTCGGGGTCGGACCCGAAGTGCCGGTCGTGAACCAGTACGACAGTCACCCGATCACGCGGGACATGGGCGGCGTCATGACGCTCTTCCCGCTGACGCGGTCGGTGTCCCCGGCGGCGACCTTGCCGAAGGGCGTCCAGGTACGAACCCTGGCGCATTCGAGCCCGCAGTCCTGGGGCGAGACCGACAAGGCGGCGCTGCAGCGCGGGGAGGCCAAGCCCGATCCGCAGGACAAGAAAGGCCCGCTCCCCGTGGCCGCCGTCGCCACCATCGAGATCCAGGCGGACGCCAAGACGGGCGACCGGGGCGGCGCCAAGCCCGGGGTTCCGGGTGGGGACGGCGCCGAGGAGCGGAAGCCCGCGAAGGCCCGCCTCGTCGTGGTCGGCACCGCGAGCCTGGCCTCCAACCAGTTCATCGGCGCTCAGGGCAACCGCGACTTCTTTCTCAACATCGTGTCCTGGCTGGCCGAGGAGGAGGATCTGATCTCGGTGCGCGCGAAGGACGCAACCCAGATCCCGATCATGCTCACGTCTTCCCAGTCCCAGGCTGTGCTCTGGCTGCCCGTCGTGGTGCTGCCCGGCGCTGTCGTTGCCAGCGGGATCGTCGCCGTCGTCCGCCGGCGCCGCTCGAGGTAGCTGCGGCGGCTTCCGCCATGAGCTGGAAATCCCTCGTCGTTCTGGTCCTGCTCGCCGCCGGCCTCGGCGGCTTCTTCTACTACGACACCTACTGGCTCGCCCCTGCCCGGGAGAAGACCGAGAGCGTCAAGGGGCGCCTCTGGACCGTCGAGCCCAAGGACGTCCAGACGCTCACGCTCAAGCGCAAGACCGACACGGTGAAGCTCGCGCGCGCCGGTGACGGGGGCTGGGAGATGCTCGAGCCCGTGAAGACGCGTGGCGACCGCAATGCCGTGGACGGCGTGGTGACCACGCTCGCGACGCTCCGCGTGGATCGGGAGATCGACGGGAGCCCGGCCAAGCTCTCCGAGTTCGGGCTCGACCCGCCGGAGGTCCAGGTCACCCTGGAGGCCAAGGGGCGCGCCGAGCCGCTCGTGTTGCTGATCGGCGGCAAGAACCCCACGGGGGCCTGGGTGTACGGCAAGGAGGGCAGCAAGAGCGCCGTGCTCGCGCTGTCCGAGGGCGTGGGCCGGGACGTGGCCCGCCCGCTGGCCGAGCTGCGGGACAAGACCGTTCTCTCCTTCGACCGCAAGAGCATCACCGCCGTGGATCTGGACGTGGCCGGCGACCGCATGACGGTGGAGCCCCAGGAGTCCGGCACGTGGCAGATCACCAAGCCCCGGGCGCTCAAGGCCGACGCCGACCTCATGGCCGACTTCCTCGAGAAGCTCGCCTCCGCCCGGGCCAAGGAATTCGTGGACGATACGCCGAAGACGCTGGCCCCTTACGGCCTCGACCGGCCCGCGACCGTGACGCTCTGGATCGGGAAGGACAAGGAGCGCTCCTCCAAGGCGCTCCTCCTCGGCCGGCAGGACAAGGACAAGAAGGGCGTCTACGTGATGCGCCAGGGCGAGCCGGGCGTCATGCTTGTGGGCGAGGAGCTGTGGACGGCGGTGCCCAAGACGGTCGGGGTGCTCCGCGACAAGGTCGTGCTGGCCTACGCCTACGACAAGGTGGCCAAGATCGCGCTCGAGCACGCGAAGGGCGGGGTGACCCTCGAGCGTGACGGCAGCGGCTGGAAGCTCACGGCCCCCGAGCCGCTCAAGGCCGACCCGGGCGCGGTGAACGGTGTCCTCTGGCGGATCCGTGATCTGCGCGCCAGCGGCTTCCTGTCCGAGGACGCCAGGGACGTCCCGCGTTACCTGGCGAAGCCCGAGGTGACGGTGCGCATCTGGGAGGAGGGCGGGAAGGAGCCGAAGGTCCTCCTGGTCGCCTCCTCGCGGGAGACTCGCGGGGGGCAGCCGGTGGCGCTGGCGGCTGTTGCGGGGCAGGGGCCCGTGATGCTGGTGGAGGGCAAGGCCCTGGAGGATCTGGCCCGTACCGCCTCCGACCTCCGCGACAAGAGCCTCCTGCCGGCCTTCGAGCTCGGGGATGTCAAGCGGGCACGCGTGGCCGGTGGCGGCAAGTCCCTCCTGATCGAGCGGAAGGGCGAGGCGGAGTGGCAGGTGCTCGAGCCCTCGAAGGGCAAGGCCAAGGAGGCGCGCGTCTCTGACCTCCTGCTGACGCTCAAGGCGCTCCGCTGGAAGGAGATCGCCTCTGCCAAGGGTGACGATGCCGGTCGCTTCGGGCTGGACAGGCCGGAGCTCGAGGTGACGCTGTCCAAGGCCGACGGCGCCGAGCTCGCCACCCTCCTCGTGGGCAAGGAGGAGGGGGACCGCACCTATGTTCGCGTGAAGACCTCCCCGTCGATCTACGTCATAGACAGCAAGCTGGTCCGCGACCTCCGAAAGGCCCCCTCGGAGATCCCCGGCTAGACTGGTTGGCGAGCCGCAGCCGAAGGCGAGGCGAGCGAACGTGGCGATCCCCCGAGCGGAGCGAGGAGGCGAGCCGCAGCCGAAGGCGAGGCGAGCGAACGTGGCGATCCCCCGAGCGGAGCTCGGAACTCCAGCGGGAGGTCCGGGGTTCCGGAGGCAGGAGACTCTCGTCGAGGGAGGAGGCTCCCATGGCTCGGAACCGGAACACCGGCATCAAGGTCGTCACCGCGTCGCTGGCCCTGCTGGCGGCACTCGCTCTGGGCCCGTCGTCGTCGACCGCCGACGGTGTCAAGATCATCGTCCCAGGCGGCGCTTGGCCGGGCGCGACGTCGGGCTGGCGCCGCGGGCACCCGGCGGGCCAGACGAAGGTCATCGTGACGGATCCTCGCGCCAGGGTCATCGTCACCGGCCCCAACACCAGAGTCATCGTCGCGCCCAGGAGCTACTACTACGCCCCGAGCTACGTGGCGCCGGTCTATCCTCGCTGGATACCAGGCTACTGGACCTACCAGTGGGTGCCTCGGGTGTCAACCTCCTACGTCTACGTGCCGGGGTTCTACACCGCCGAGGGGTTGTGGGTGGAGAGCCACTACCAGCCGCAGATGATCCAGACGGGCTATTACCAGCAGCCCGTGTGGGTGGAGGGGTACTGGGCCCGCTGAGGCGAGGACGAATGGTAGGATGAGGGCATGAGCGACACCCTCTACCTCAAGCAGATGGAGCTCGGCCCGATGCAGAACTTCGTCTACCTGATCGGGGACCCGGTCACGCGGGAGTGCGTGGCGGTGGACCCCGCCTGGGAGATCGACGACATCCTCGACCAGGTCGCGGCGGACGACATGCAGCTCCGCGGGGTGCTCGTGACGCACACCCACCAGGACCATGTGGGCGGGCACCTCTTCGGCCACGACATCCCCGGGGTTGCCGAGCTGCTGGGCAAGGCTCCCGCCAAGGTGTACGTGCACAAGTCCGAGCGTGAGTTCCTCAAGGGCTTCGGCTCGGATCTCGTGAAGGTGGATGCCGGCGACACGCTGGCCGTGGGCCGGCTCACGCTCACCTTCGTCCACACGCCAGGGCACACGCCCGGATCGCAGTGCTTTCTCGTGGATGGGCGCCTCATCTCGGGCGACACGCTGTTCATCCGCTCCTGCGGACGGACCGACCTGCCCGGCAGCGACCCGAAGGAAATGTACTACTCGCTGACCCAGCGGCTGGCGGCCCTGCCCGACTCCACCGTGGTGTTGCCGGGTCACAACTACGGCGGCTCGGTCACGACCATCGGCGACGAGAAGCGCCACAACCCCATGATGCGCTTCCCCTCGGTCAGCGAGTTCCTGCGGGCCATGGGCGCGGGCTGATGCCGGCGGGGCCATCTCCCGTCGCCATGGCTCGCTCACGCTCGCCCGATTCCCATAGCTGCTCGCCTCGCCTGCGGCTACGGCTCGCCCTGCAATGTTCTCGGTCGTCGCCAGCGCTCAACGTACACCCACGTACGCCTCGCGCTGACTCTGGCTCGCTCCGCTCGTCGGGATGTCCATGTCCGCTCGCCTCGCCTGCGGCAGCGGCTCGCCACACGGGGCCTCGCCTGGCTCGGGACCTGGCCCCGCCGGGGCCGGGCCAGAGCGCAGCGGGCTGATGCGGGCGGGGCCAGATAGGCGCCTTCCCGCTCGTCATCGTCAACCCCTCGGCCGGAGGAGGCCGAACCGGCCGCCTCTGGCCCGCCCTTCGCGATCGCCTGACCCGCCTGGACTTCCGCTTCGACCATGTCGAGACCCGCGCGCCGGGGGAGGCGACAGTGCTCTCCCAGGAGGCTGTCCGGCGCGCCGTGCCACTCGTCGTGGCCGTGGGGGGGGACGGCACCCTCAACGAGGTGGTCAACGGCGTCACCGACGCCGCCGGCCGGTCCCGGGCCGCCGTCGGGGCGCTCCTCGCTGGCCGCGGACGGGACGCCTGCCGGACGCTCGGGCTGCCGCGTGATCCTGTCGAGGCAGCCTCGCGGCTCGCGGCCGGGAGCGAGCGCGCGGTGGATCTTGGCGTCGTCCGCTGGCAGGGGACCCAGCGCTACTTCGTCAACGCCGCCGGCGCGGGCTTCGATGCCGCGGTGGCGGCGGTTGCGGCGCGCCTCGGCGGCGGCGGGACGATCCCCTATCTCCGGGCCGTGGCGGCCAGCATCATGGGCTACCGTCCGGTCGAGATCGCACTCTGCTGCGACGGACGGCAGGAGCCGCGCCAGGCCGCGGCGGGAGTCGTCCTGGCCAACGGCGCCTGCTTCGGCGGCGGCATGCGCATCGCCCCCGGCGCCGATCCATGCGACGGGGCGCTGGATCTGGTCGTGCTGGGTCCGCTGGGCCGGTGGGAGCTGGTGCGCTGGCTGCCGACCCTCTACTGGGGCGGCCACGTGAGGAACCGCAAGGTGAGGATCAGCCGGGCGCGCGTGGTGGCCGTGGAGAGCCCGGAACCGGTGCCCGTGCAGATCGACGGCGAGCCCTGGGGTGGGACGCCCTTCGAGGCCTCCGTCTGCCCCGGCGCCCTCCGGCTGCGCGCCTGATGCGGGCCGCACTCGCGGTCACGCTCACATCGCGGTGGCGCCCCCGTCCACGAAGAGGATCTGGCCGGTCACATAGTCCGGGCAGGTGGCGAAGAAGCACACCGCCGCCGCCACATCGTCGGGGTCGCCGTGGCGGCCCATGGGGATGCGCGCACTCAGCCGCTCCCGTGACGCCTTCGGGAAGCCCTCTGGCAGGAGCACCACCCCCGGGCCCACCGCGTTGACCTGGATGCGCGGCGCCAGTGCCGCGGCGAGCCCACGGGTGAGCATCACGAGCCCCGCCTTCGACACGCCGTAGGGGATATAGGCCGGCCAGGCGCGCACGGCGCCCACGTCCGCGATGTTGATGATCCGTCCGCCGCGGCGCCCCATGGCCCGGGCCGCCGCCTGCGAGCAGAAGAACGCGCCCCCGAGGTTCACGCCCATGAGATGCTCCCACTGGGCCGGCGTCGTCTCGGCGAGGGGCGTGCGAACGAAGACGGCCGCGTTGTTGACGAGGATGTCGAGCCGCCCGAGGCGCCTCACCGTCTCGGACACGAGGCGCCGGGCCTCGGCGGGCCGCGCGATGTCGGCACGCAGGGCCGCGGCCCGCACCCCGAGCGCCCGCAGATCGTCCGCCGTCGCGCGGGCCGCCGCCGCCGACCGGTGGTAACCGATGGCGACATCGGCGCCCTGTCGCGCCAGCCCGAGCGCGATGGCGCGGCCCACACGCACGGCGCCGCCCGTGACGAGCGCGATCTTGCCGGCCAGTTCCTTGACTTGCCTGGACCCGTGTGATGTCATCGAACGGCTATGTCCGGCACCTTCCGCAACTGGTTCAAGGTCCGATTCCTCACAGGCTTCTTCGTCACGGTTCCCGTCGTCGCCACCTCGTGGCTCCTCTACGTGTTCTGGGACGCCATCGACGCCTTCTTCTCGCCGGGGTACGAGCGGCTGTTCGGGCGGCGCATCCCGGGCCTCGGCTTCCTCACGGCCATGGTGGTGATCTTCGTCGTCGGCACCGTCGCCACCAACGTCGTCGGGCGGCGCATCCTCGTCCGCGTGGAGCGGCTGCTCACCCGGGTTCCCATCTTCCGCAGCATCTACCCGACCGTCAAGGAGCTGCTCGATTCCTTCTCGCCGGAGAAGCGCACGTCGTTCAAGGAAGTGGTGCTGGCCGAGCACCCCCGCAAGGGCGAGCTCGTCTTCGGCTTCGTCACCTCCGAGGTGCTCGTGGAGGGCCCCGAGGGGAAGCGGCAGATGGTGACCGTGTTCGTCCCCACCAACAACCTCTATCTCGGCGACGTCATCGTGATCGCCCGGGAGGAGGCGCTCAGCACCGGGCTCACCGTCGAGGAGGGCATCCGCATTGTCCTCTCGGCCGGCACCGCCACGCCGGCCCGGCTCCCTCGGCAGCGTCCCTGATCACGTGCGGGCCGAGCGGCCTGCTAGGGGGTCGGACTCGAATACTCAAGGGCGGAGGGGCGTCTGAAGGTTCGAGGTATACTCCCAGCGATGTCGTCCCTCGGCTGCTTGTGGAACCGATCCCGCCTCGAGGCCTACACCGACGGCGCCCTCGAAGCGCCCGCGGCGCGCGCCGTCACCGCCCATGTCGAGCGCTGCCCTGCCTGCCGCACGAGGGTGGGGCGCCTCAGGCGACTGCGTGACTTCGTCAGCGTGGAGGCCGGCCCGGCGGACGATCCCGACTGGACGGGTTTCTGGCCGGCGGTGCGCCGGCGGATCGCGAGCGAGCCGGCGCGTCCCGCCGTGAAGGACGCCTGGTGGCTGCCGTTCTGGAAGCCCGTCTGGGGACATCCGCGGCTGGCCACGGTCACGGCCGCCTTGGCGGCCCTGCTGCTGAGCTTCTCGTTCTGGCCCGGCCAGGAGGGCGAGGTGCCGGTGGCGTGGGCGGGGCCCGTGGTCGTACAGGACGTGAGCACCGCCGACCCCGGCGGCAGCGTGATGGTCTACTCGACGCCGGAACGGGACGTGACGGTGATCTGGGTCTTCGCTTCCGAATCTACCCGCTGATCGCCGCGAGGCGCTCCTTCGCCAGCGGCGCTTCCTCCGACTGGGGGAAGTTGTCCAGCAGATACTGCAGCCTCTGCCGGGCGAGCCTGGTCTGCCTGAGCTCGAGCAGCGTCAGCGCTTCCTTGTAGATCGCGGTCGGCACCTTCTCGCCTCGCGGGTAATTCAGCACCACCTTGCGGAACTCCTGCACCGCCTGCTCCCGCTCACGCGTGGCCTTGTCAGTCTGCCCGGCGCCGGCGCTGGCGCGCGCCAGGCTGAAGTAGGATTCGCCCACCCAGTACTGGGCCTTGTCCGCGAGGGGCGAGTCGGGGAAGCGGCGAACGAACTCGCGAAAGCCCGAGACGGCCAGCGGGAAGTTGCCCTTGGTGAAGTCGAGATAGGCCGCCTGATAGGCCTGCTCCGGGGTCGGTCCGTCCCCCGATGACGGGGGCGACGGGGTCACGACGGGCGCAGATCCCGGCGGAGCCGCGCCGGGCGCTGTCGCGGGGCGGGCGGCGATCTGGCGGTTCAGGGCCTCGACCCGCTGGGAAAGCTCTTCGACGCGCGCCGAGAGCCGTGAGAGCTCCGCGGTGAGGGTGTCGAGCCGTCCCGACAGGGCGCCCTGCTGTCGGGAACTGTCCGCGGCCTGCTCCCGGTTGCGGCGGTCGATCTGGCCGAGCACCGCCTCGGTGTCGCCCCGGGCGCGGTGGACCGAGAGGGTCAACGCATTCAGGTCCTGGCGGAACTGGGCGACGTCCTGATGGAGCCCCTCACCCATGATGTCGGCGCACCCCGCCGCCAGCAGGGCGAGAGCCGGAAGCCCCGCCCAGATGGCGAAGGGGAGCACAAGGCTCCCCTTCGACTGCTTCCACAGCACCGGAAACCGCTCCTGGTGGGCTACCGGGCTTTCACCAGGAAATGCGCGCGGCGATTCTTCGACCAGCACGACTCGTTCTTGTCCGTGCAGGCGGGCCGCTCCTCGCCGTACGAGATGATCGTCATCCGGCTGGCCTGGATGCCCTGGGACACGAGGTAGTTCATCGTGGCCTTCGCCCGGCGCTCGCCGAGGGCGAGGTTGTACTCGTTGGTTCCGCGCTCGTCGGCATGCCCCTCGATCAGCACCAGGTTGCTCGCGGCCTGCTTCAGCCAGGCCCCATTGGCGTCGAGGATCGTCGCGTCTCCAGGCCGGATGTCGTACTTGTCGAAGTCGAAGTGGATGTCCTTCAGGTTCGGGCTCTCCGAGAACTCGCTGGGCCTGGGCGGCGTGGCGGCTGCAGGCCGCGCCGGAGCGGCAGCCGCAGGAGCGGGTGCGGCCGCGGCCGGGGCGGAGGCGGAGGCGGAGGCGGAGGCGGGCGCGCGCCCGGGTGCCGGAGCGACGGCGCCTGGTGCGGGCGCCGCAGGAGCCGGCGCCGTTGGAGGTGGCGCGGACGCGGCGGTCGTCGCGGGCCGCTTGGGACATCCCACGAGGAACAGGGTGAGGACCAGCAGGGGCAGCACGAGAAGCAGATGACCCCGTCGTTGCCGCATGATGTTGACTCCTCCTTGTCTACGTCCGGTGAACAGGCCCAGAAACCGCCGACAATGTTATCACGGAAGACGAGGGGACCAAGCAGGACTTGTGGCCTCACCCCCTTGAGTGGGTGCCGCCTGCTGCTCGGAGCCGTCGGCGAGCATGGTGAAGATGCGCCAGCCGCGGAGCCGGCTTCCGTGAAACGCCAGATGGCGCCCGTTGGGCGCCCAGGAGGCGTTCTCGTTGTCTCCCGGGCCGGCCGTGAGCTGGCGCACGTTGGAGCCGTCAGGGCTCACGGCCCACAGGTCGTGGTTGCCCCGGCGCGAGGTGTAGACGATGGTGTCGCCCTTCGGCGACCAGCGCGGCTGCGTGTTGAAGCCGCCGCTGGTCAGGCGCCTCACGTTGGCGCCCTCGGCGTCCATGATGAAGATCTGCGCCGTCCCGGCGCGGTCCGAGGTGAAGGCGATCTCCCGCCCCGTCGGCGACCAGCTCGGCTCGGTGTCGATCCCGCTGTGGGTCGTGAGCCGCCGGAAGGCCCCCGTGGCCACGGTGAGGAGATAGATCTCCGGGTTGCCGTCCTTCGACAGCGTGAGCGCCACCGATCGGCCGTCGGGGCTCCACGCCGGCGAGGTGTTGATGCCGAGATAGCCCGCGAGGAGCTGCACCGGACGGCGCTCGAAGGCGAAGAGCCGGTAGAGATACGGGTAGCCGCCCATGTAGGACGTGAAGGCCACCGAGCGGCCGTCGGGGCTCCAGCTCGGCGAGAGGTTGATGGAGCGGTTGGCGGTGAGCGGGGCCGGGCCCGCCCCGTCGTAGTCCATCAGGGAGAGCTCCTTCACGCCCGGGCGCACGGCGAGGTAGGCGATCTTGGTGTCGGCGATGCCAGGCTCGCCCGTGAACTGGAAGACCACCTCGTCGGCGATCTTGTGGGCCAGCCGGCGCGCCTCTGCCACCGGCATCTCGATCTTCTTCGAGGCGATGACCCGGAGCTCCGGGGAGGTGAGGTCGTAGAGCCGCATCTCGGCCGTCGCGCGGCCGCCGCCCAGGCTCAGGAGCCCGTGGAGGGCCGCGTGGGCTCCGGCGGCCGCGGCGCCGGCCCAGCGCTGGCGGAGCGCCTCGACATCTGCTGCGGGAAGCGGGGTGGGATCGGAGACCACGCTGAAGAGCGCCGAGAACTTGAGGTCGGCTGAGGTCACCTCGGGGACCCGCTTGGCGAGCCCCCCGGTATCGGTGCCTGCCACCACGGTGAAGTCCGGGATGAAGATGTTGAGGCGCTTGGCCCCGCTGGCCATGACGTTGAGCAGGACGTCCGGGGCCTGGGAGCGTGCCGGGGGTGGGGAGGAGAGGACTCCACCCATGACGACCCCAAGAACCGCCGCCACGAGGGCCAGGAGCGCTCCGGCCTCGCGCACGCTCAGCCGCGCTCCGGCCGGAGCTCGAAGCGGAACAGCACGCGGAGGGAGGGCTTGCTCCACTCCTGGGGCAGGGGCGGGAAGGGGCTCGCGTCGGCGATGGCGCGCAGCGCTGCCTGGTCGTAGAAGGCGTTGCCCGAGCTCTTCTCGATCTTCGGGGCCCGGATGGAGCCGTCGCGCTGGATGTCGACGAGGACGAGCGGCTTCTGCGACGGCTCGCTGGTCTGCCCCTGCTTCTGCCACCGCTCCTCGACTTTCTGGAGGACCTGGCGCAGGTACCACGCGTGGGGGAAGTCGGAGACGTCGAGCGTGAGCGCGCCCGTGCCGCTCACGGAGCCCGTGGTCTGACCCAGGGGCGGAGGCGGGGCCGGGCGCGCCTCAGTGGGCGTCTCTCCAGCCTTCGCGGCGATCGGCGGCGCGGGGGGACGGCGCTCCGCGGGCGCGCCCAGCGGCGGCAATTCCTTCTCGCCGGGGCGCGGCAGCGCCACCGGGCGCGAGGGCAGTCGCGGCGTGACGGCGGGGCTGTCGGGGAGCTTCACCGCCTCGCGCGCTCGCGCCTCGCGCGGCTCGGGCTCGGGCAAGCTGGAACGCGAGGGCGCGAGCGTGGCGGGACGGGGCGGCAGCGCCGGCGCCGTGGCTCCGGACGGGGATCCCACCGCGGCGACCGCCGGGACGAGGTTGACCACGTACACCTTCTGGCTGCTCCCGACGCCCCAGATCACCCATGCGATCACGGCGGCGGCGGCGAGGCCGTGGCCGATGGTCGAGACGGTGATGGCCAGTAACGGCAACCGCCTGCGGCGGAGAGCGGCGCCGGACCTGACGGGCGTCACCGGGAACGGGGACCGCATCGGAACGCCTCCGGCAACGCTGGTGGAGATCAGCGGTCCCTCGCCGGCTCGGTCACCATGCCGAGCTTCTCGACCCCGGCCCGGCGCACGCGGTCCATGGTCTCGACCACGAAGCCGTACTGCAGTCCCTGGTCAGCCTTGAGGTAGATCGTCTTGTCGGCGCGGCTCTTGAGGACCTCCCGCAAGCGCGGCTCCAGGCCGGCCAGGGGGACCGGCTTGTCGTTGATGAACGCCATTTGATCCTTGGTGAGCGTCAGCACCACCCGCTCTTCCACTGCTGTGGGCTTGGCCGCGCTCTTCGGCAGCGAGACGTCGATCCCGCGGTGCATCAGGGGCGCGGTGAGCATGAAAATCAGGAGCAGGACGAGGATGACGTCCACCAGCGGGATGATGTTGATCTCGGACAGCGTGGCGCCGATCCGGGCTCCGCCGGCGCCGTACTCCGCCGAGTCGACCTTAATGGCCATCTTTGACGATCCGCGCCGGCTTGGGCACCGGGCGGGCGAAGAGGTTGAGCAGGTCCAGCGAGAAACCTTCCATCTCAGTGGCCCACCGCTTCACCTGGTTGACGAAGTAGTTGTACGCGATGACCGCGGGGATGGCTGCGCCCAGACCGGCCGCCGTGGCGATGAGCGCCTCGGAGATTCCGGGCGCCACCACCGCGAGGCTGGCCGAGCCCTGCTGGCCGATGCCTTGGAAGGCGCTCATGATGCCCCAGACCGTGCCGAAGAGCCCGATGAAGGGCGCGGAGCTCGCCGTCGTGGCGAGGAACGGCAGGTAGCGCTCCATGCGCGAGATCTCGCCGGACCCCGCTCGCCGCATCGCCCGCTGGATGGCGTCCACGCGCTCCGGCGGGATGCCCTCCTCGGCCTCCTCGAGCATGTGGTCGAGCATCTCGGCCCCGCCGATGGCCCCGCCGGCCTCCTGGCAGCCGGCGATGTAGAGCTGAGCGAGCGGGCTCTCGCGGTGTTTCTTGGCGGCGCCGAAGATGGCCGACAGCCGCCGCCCCTCGCGGAAGACCTTCAGGAAGCGCCCCGACTCCCTGCGGATCTTCCTGAACTCCCACCACTTCTCCACGACCAGGGCCCAGCAGACGACGGAGAAGACGCCAAGGAGGAGGAGGACGAACTTCGCGACGGGGCCGGCATTGAGGACGAGCTCGACGACGCTGGAGTTCAGGCTTCCATTTCCCTGCACTCGGGGCTCCTTTTGGGGCGCAACTCGAGGAGAAAACTCGCTCTTCCGGATGATACCGAACGCGCGCGAAGAGTGTCAATGATTTGACAGCCACAGCGTCCCGCCGTATAAGGGACCGGTGATGTCCACGGGCGATCGCGACCCCCGCCGCATGTGACGGACCCCGACTCATGACCATTCGCCTCCCGTGGGAGGCCGCGCGTTGATGTTCCGGTCACCTGGCCCCATCGTACTCCAGCTCGGGCCTCTGACCATCCGCTGGTACGGGCTCCTGATGGCCACGGCCATGGGGCTCGGCCTCTGGCTCGCGTATCGCGACGCCAAGCGCCGGGGACTCGATCCCGAGAGCCTGCTCAAGGCCTCGGAGCTCGGCCTGCTCGGCGCCCTGGTGGGCGCCCGGCTCTACTATGTCCTCTTCAACCTGGATTACTACAGCCAGTTCCCCGCCAAGATCTTCGCGGTCTGGGAGGGGGGGCTCGCCATCCACGGTGGGCTCATCGGCGGGCTCCTGGTCGGGGGCGGCTATGCCTGGCGGCGGGGCCTTCCGGCGCGGACGTACACGGACATCGTCGCGCCGAGCCTCGCCCTCGGTCAGGCCATCGGCCGCTGGGGCAACTTCTTCAACGAGGAGGCCTTCGGCACGCCGACGAGCCTGCCCTGGAAGCTGTTCATCTCGCCGCCGCACCGCCCGCTGATCTACGCGCAGGACGAGTTCTTCCACCCCGCGTTCCTCTACGAGTCCGTCTGGGACCTGGCCGTCTTCGGCCTCCTCAGCTGGGCCTTCCGCGACCGCCTGGCGCGGGCGCCGGGGGCGCTCTTCCTGACCTATCTGGGGCTGTACTCCGCAGGGCGCTTCTTCACCGAGGCCATCCGCACGGATCCCCTCATGCTGGGCCCTCTGCGCGTGGCCCAGCTGGTGAGCCTGCTGGGCGTGGCGGTGGCTGTCGTCGGCGTGCCGCTGATGCTCAAGCGCGCCCGGCCCGCCGCCTGACGGGCCCGTGTACTTCGCCTTCCTCGGCACCTCCGGCGCCGTGCCGTCCTTGCGCCGGGACACGACGTCCCTGGTCTTCGTGGGGCGCGACGAGTCGGTGCTGGTGGACTGCGGGGGCAGCCCGGTCCAGAAGCTCCTCCTGGCGGGGACGCGCCCCGAGCGCCTCGAGCGCGTGATCATCACCCACATCCACCCCGATCACGCCTATGGGCTGCCGTCCCTGATCCAGAGCCTCTTCCTCATGAGGCGCGCGGCGCCGCTGGCCCTCTCCTGCCGGCCGGAGCACGCCGAGCCCCTCCGGGCGCTCCTCGGCGTGTTCGGCCTCCTCGAGCGGCCGGGGATGTTTCCCCTCCTGTGGGAGCCGGTGCCGGCGCGGGAGGGGGCCGCCGTGGCGATATCATCCTCCTTCGCGATCTCGGCGTCGCCCAACGCGCATGGCAGCATGCCGAACCTGGCGCTCCGCTTCGAGTTGCGCGGGCGCGGCTCCGTCGTCTACTCCTCGGACACCGAGCCGAGCGATGCGGTCGCGGCGCTGGCCCGGGGCGCCCACACCCTGATCCACGAGGCGACGTTCTCCTCGCTCTCCAGCGAGCGCGTCGGCGCCCACTCGACGGCGGCCGAGGCGGGCGAGATCGCGGCGCGGGCGGGCGTCCACCGTCTCATCTTGACCCACATGGACCCCGCGCATCACGGCGAGGTCGAGGCTCTGGCGGACGAAGCCCGCTCCCGGTTCGACGGGATTGTGGAGATCGCCGAGGAGCTGGTTCCGTACCCCCTGTGAGCGGGATCAGCGCGCGCCGCATCCCCAGCGTCGCCGAGGCGCGGGCCATCCAGGAGCGGCTGCGCTCGCGGTTGCGCGTGACCGGTGGGCCCCGGCGCCCGCGCCTCGTGGCCGGCGCCGACCTCGCCTACCGCGCCGATGGATCCCGCGCCTGGGCCGCCGTCGTGCTCGTGTCGCTCCCAGACGGGGTGGTGGTCGAGACGGCCACCGCCTGGCACCGTCCGCGCTTCCCGTACATCCCCGGCTACCTCTCGTTCCGCGAGGGCCCGCTGCTGCTCGCGGCCTTCGGGCGCCTCGAGCGCCGGCCCGACCTCTGCCTCTTCGACGGGCAGGGGATCGCCCATCCGCGGGGCGTCGGGCTGGCCTCCCACATGGGTGTGCTCCTGGACTTGCCGAGCGTCGGCTGCGCGAAGTCGCGCCTCGTGGGCAAGCACGACGAGCCCGGCGCAGGGCGCGGGGACTGGGCGCCGCTCCGGCTCGAGGGCCGGACGGTCGGCGCGGTGCTGCGGACGCGGGCGGGCGTGCGCCCGATCTACGTCTCGCCGGGGCATCGCATCGGGCTCGCCCGCGCCATCGAGTGCGTGCTCGCGGTGAGCCGGTTGCGAGTCCCCGAGCCCATCCGGCAGGCCGAGCGCGTCGCCGACGAGCTGAAGCGGCGGGACCGCCGCGGATGATGCCGCGCTACGAGAGCCGCGATGGCCGGGGCTGTCTCCTCGTCGGCGACAGCCGCCGGCTGGATCCCATCCCCACGGGCAGCGTCGGCGTGATCGTCACCTCGCCCCCCTACTGGATGCGTGGCCGCGGCCGGAGATCGGCCGAGGGCTGGGCGCGGAGGCTCGCGCAGGAGTTCGGCGCGGAGTGGCGGCGCGTGCTGGCGCCGGACGGGGACCTGTGGCTCGTGATCGGCGATCGCCACGACGGCGCGGAGTGGCTGGGCCTCGACGGCATCGTCAGCGAGTGGATGCGGCGGACGGGGTGGCGGCTTCAGTCCAAGGGCTGCTGGGCGCAGGTGCGCTCGCGGGAGCGCTGGGACAACCGGCTCAACCACGTGCTCCGCTTCCGCAACGCGGGGCGCGCCGTTCGCCCCGACTCGACCACGCTGTGCTGGATGCTCCCGCTGCCTGCCTCGCACCGCGAGAGCCTCTGGGACGCCACCCCCGATCCGGTGATCCGCACCGCCCTGGAGAAGAGCAAGAAGCGGGGTCCGGTGCTGGATCCGTTCATCGGCGCGGGGACGGTCGCGCTCGTGGCGCGGGCCGCCGGTCGCGCGTGGATCGGAGTGGAAAGGGATCCGCGGATGGCGCGGCTCGCGGCGCGGCGACTCGGGCTGCGGCGTCCCCCGCGTCCCGTCAGGACAGTCGCGTCCGGATCTTCCGGACGAGCTCCTCGTAGGACGAGGTCCGGATGATCTCGTTGAACTGGGCCCGGTAGTTCGCGGTCAGGCTCACGCCCTCGACGACCATGTCGTTGATCAGCCAGCGCTCGTTCTGGCGGGACATCCGGTAGTCGATGGCCACCTCCTGGCCCTGCCTGGTGACGAGCCGCGTGCGCACCACCGCGTGCTCGCCTTCCGCCGACTCGCCCGCGTAGCGGATCGGCTCGCCGCTGTACCGCTCGACCTTCGAGAGGTACGCGCGCTCGATCAGGCCCCGGAACAGCGCGGTGAACTCCGCGCGCTCCGCCCCCGAGCGCCCGTCCCAATGCCCGCCGAGGGCGCGCCGGGCCATCTCCGCCCAGTCGAACACTTCCTCCGTTGCCTCGCGAAGCGCCCGGTGCCGCTCCTGGGCTTTGGTCGAGCCCTTGAGGGCGGGATCCTCGAGGGTCCGGATGACGCGGGCGATCTGGAGCTTGAGCTGGTCGGTCACGGATGCGGCGAAACCGCCCGACGCTCCGGCGAGCGCCACCAGCGCCGCCAGCATCCCCGGCAGAATGAGCCTGCGGATCATGTGTCCGGTCTCCTTGGACTGATCGGCCCGCGTGCTGCGGAGCCACTCATGTCAGAGCAAGCCCCGTGCCTGGATCCCGCGACGGAGAAAGCCTTTGACTGCAAGGACTCACGGCTGGAGCGTGGGCCGGCCGCGCCGGGTCATGAAAAGCTTGCGTGCCGGCGTGTAAGTCCTGCGGGCGCTCCGGAAGGCGCGCGAGCGCACCTGTCGTGAATTAGACGGTGCGCGGATGCGGGTGGATTCCTCGATCAGCGGGGCGGCGAGTCTGACCTGCCGGCCGTCGCGCGGCAGCACGGTCGCGATCTCGTCAGCCTCCGATGCCGAGGCGCTCCCGGACGAGGCGCCTCAGCGACTCCTCGTCGAAGGCTATGCCCTGTCGGCTCGGCGGCGGGGCCTCCGTCTTGAGCCCGGTCTCGCTCACGATCACGCAGATGCTGGCGTCGGGGTCGACGGCTTTCTCCGCCAGCAGACGCTGGAGCACGGCGAGGGCGGCGACCCCGGTGGGCCCCGCCCAGATGCCCTCCGCCCGCGCCAGCAACGCCTGCGCGCGGAGGATCTCCTCGTCCTCGGCATCGCCCGCTACGCCGCTCGTCTCCCGGAGGATCCGGAGCACCCACTCGCCCTTGCGCCCGGGGTTCCCCGCGGCGAGCCCTTCGGCCACCGTGTAGCCGATCCTGAGCGGCTGGAGCGGACGATTCTCGCGCCAGGCGGAGGCGACGGCGTTGGCGCGCGTGGCCTGGGCGGCCACCATCAGCGGCCGCCGGGCGATCCAGCCCAGCCGCTCCATCTCGGAGAACCCGCGGTGAGCGGCGATGAAGGTCTCGCCCACGGCCACGGGCGCCACCACCACGTCGGGCACACGCCAGCCCATCTGCTCGGCGATCTCGTAGGCGATGGTTTTCTTGCCCTCGTGCTTGTAGGCGTTGCGTGAGGCCCCGCAGTCGAAGAACAGCCGATCCTCCACGAGCCGGTCCCAGAGCGTGATGAGGTCGTCGTAGACGCCCTGGTAGATCACGAGGTCCGTGGCCGTGGCGGCCATGTGCAGGAGCTTGGGCGCCGAGGCCTTCTCGTAGGCGAAGATCAGCGAGCGCAGCCCCGCCCGCGCCGAGTAGGCGGCGATGGACGAGCCCGCATTGCCCGAGCTCACGACGGAGGTGGCCGTGAAGCCGAACTGCAGGGCGGCCGCCACCGCCGTGGTCGAGGAGCGGTCCTTCACCGTGCCGGTGGGGTTCGGCCCCTCGAACTTCACGCGGAGCCGGCGCACCCCCAGGTGACGGGCCAGCGCCGGGCATTCGAGCAGCGGCGTCCGGCCCTCGCCGAGCGTGACCCGGTGCGCGGGGTCGGCGATGGGGAGGACCGGCGCGTAGCGCCAGAGGCCCGTGCCGGCGAGGACGCCGGGGCCGCGCCTGGCGAGCGCGGTCTCGTCGTACGCGAGCTCGAGCAGGCCCCCGCAGAAGCTGCACTGCAGGCGATAGCCCAGGGGCGCGGCCATGCCGCAGTCGATGCAGCGCAGCTCGGTGGCGAAGGACTCCGGTGTCTCGCTTGTCATGCTACCGCTTTCCGAAGCGATGCTCGACCACGTCGATGATCTCCTCGATGCGGTGCCGGAGGGTGTGCTCGCCCAGCGCCCGCTTCAGCGCGGCCTGGCCGATCTCGCGCGCCTCGTCCGGGTGGGCGAGGTGGTAGTCGAGCAGGCCGCGCAGCTCCCCCAGGTCCCGGTAGGCCAGCACTTCCTTGCCCGGGGTGAAGAGATGTGGCAGCTCGTCCTTGAAGTCTACCGCCTGGCAGGCGCCGCTGGCGGCGAGCTCGAAAGCGCGGCTGTTCACGCCGACGATGTCGTTCATGGGGTGGTGATGGTTCAGCGAGAGCGTCGCCCCCGAGTAGATGGCGAGCTTGGCGCGCCCCCAGACGGGACCGCCCGCGACCATGGACCGCACGGCCGGGGATGCGGCGCGCTGCCACCCGCCGCCCCAGAGCCGCACGGGGTAGCCCGCCAGCTCGCGCAGAAAGCGCTCGCGGTACGGATAGTGGCTGCCCACGAAGGCCACGGCCGAGGCCAGCATGCGCGCTTCCTCCGCCGCGAGCGTCACCGGGTGGTGCATCTCGGGCACGCAGTAGTGTGGCAGGTAGTGGAGATTCTTCAGGCCCACGGACTC
>Ga0154317_1154_pt1 | contig 34719 bp, 32 predicted proteins | sample RifGroA2_FD_105611 | JGI IMG/M metagenome (GOLD analysis project Ga0154317, IMG submission 105611) | Candidatus Rokubacteria bacterium GWA2_70_23 | reverse complement strand
TGATGCCGAGGAGCTGGGCGGCGCGGACCTGGTTTCCCTTGGTCTCGCGCATGACGGCGCGCAGCAGCGGCTTCTCCACGAGCCCGACCATGAGGGCGTGCAGGTTGGATGATGCATGGCCCCGCAGGCCGCGCACGCACTCGTGCATCTTCCGCTCGATGACCTCCTCGAGGCTGGCGTCCGTCGAGACGCCGGCGGCCGCCGACACGGGCCCGATGGGCAGGTGCTCGGGCAGGAGCACGCCCGTGGTCGCCATCACCATGGCGCGCTGGATGACGTTTTCCAGCTCGCGGACATTGCCCGGCCAGTCGTAGCCCACGAGCCGGTCCATCGCCTCCGGGGCGATGACCCGCTCCCCCAGCGCGCCGGCGTACTTCGCCAGGAAGTGCTCGACGAGCAGCGGGATGTCCCCCCGCCGCTCGCGCAGGGCGGGCAGGTGGAGCGTCACCACGTTGAGCCGGTAGAAGAGGTCCTCGCGGAAGCGCCCCTCCTTCATCATGCCCTCGAGATCCCGGTGGGTGGCGGCCAGCACCCGGACGTCCATGCGGATCAGCTCGTGGCCGCCCACGCGCTCGAAGGCGCGCTCCTGCAGCGCCCGGAGCAGTTTCACCTGGAGCTCGGGCGGCATGTCGCCGATCTCGTCGAAGAACACGGAGCCCCCGTGGGCCAGCTCGAGCTTCCCGAGCCGGCGCTCCTTGGCATCCGTGAAGGCGCCCTTCTCGTGCCCGAAGAGCTCGGACTCGAGGAGCGTGAGCGGGATGGCCGCGGCCGAGATGCCGACGAAGGGACGGCCGGCGCGCCGGCTGTAGTGGTGGAGCGCGCGGGCCACCACCTCCTTGCCCGTCCCCGACTCGCCGCGGAGGAGCACGCTGACGTCGCTCCCGGCCACGCGCCCGATGGTCTTGTACACCTCCTGCATCGTCGGGTGCCGTCCCACCAGGACGCCGAACTCCCACACCTCCTTGAGCCCGGTGCGCAGCGCGGCGACTTCCTGCGAAAGCCGTCGCGCCGTCAGTGCCCGCTCCGCCAGGAGCAGCGCCTCGTCCAGATCGAAGGGCTTGGCGAGATAGTCGTAGGCGCCGCGCTGCATGGCCTGGATGGCGGTTTCCATGGTCCCGTGGGCCGTCATGATGACCACCTGCGCCTCCGGCCGCAGCGTGCGGAGATGCCCGAGCAGCGTGAGCCCGTCCATCCCCGGCATGCGCACGTCGACGATCACCAGGTCGAAGGGCTGGGCCTCGGCCTCCCGGAGCGCCGCGGTCCCGTCCTTCACCGCGGTGACGTCGTAGCCGGCGCTCCGGAAGCCCCTCTCGAGGACCCACCGGAGGCCATCTTCATCGTCAGCCACGAGGACCCGGCCCATGACCATGGCTGTCGATCTACCGCGCCACCGGGAGGAAGCACGAGACCGTGGTGCCGCGCCCGGGCTCGCTCTCCACCTGGATCGTGCCCTTGTGCTCCTCGAGAATGCGGTGGCACAGGGCGAGCCCGAGCCCGAGCCCACGGTCCTTGGTGGTGAAGAAGGGCGTGAACAGCTGGGCGCGCGTCGCCTCGGGGATCCCCGGGCCCTCGTCCATGAACTGCACCTCCGCCAGGCTTCGCGGGCCCTGCCCCAGGTCCACCTTGGAGAAGAGCGGGCTCATGCTGAGCCGCGTGATGAGCGTGAGCCGACCGCCCGCGGGCATCGCCTCGAGCGCGTTCCGCACCAGGTTGTGAAAGACCTGCAGCATCCGATCCTCGTCGACGAGGATCGGGGGCAGGCTCGGGTCGTAGCGCCTGATGATCTGCACGCCCTGCTGCGCCGCCATCTCCTGGGAGAGGAGCGCAACCCGCTCGAGGAGCTGGTGGAGGTTGAGGGGCGCCAGGCGCAAGGTCACGGGACGGCCGAGGTCCAGCAGCATCTCGATGATCCGGTTGACGCGGTTGACCTCGTTGAGCAGGACCTCCGTGTACTCGCCGAAGCGCCCGTCGTCGCCGAGCTCGCGCTTCATGAGCTGCACGGCGCCGCGGATGGCGGAGAGCGGGTTCCGGATCTCGTGGGCGAGCCCCATCGCCATCCGCCCCACCGCCGCCAGCGTCTCGCCGCGGCGCACCTCGGCCTCGAGCTGGTGCAGGCGTGTCATGTCCCGGATCACGGCGACGGCGGCCTCGACGGCGCCGCTGCGTGAGGCCAGAGGCGCCGTCATCACACTGACGTGGATCGGCCGGCCGTCGCCCCCGTCCAGCGCCGCCTCCGACTCCGAGCGGCTTTCGCCCGTCGTGAGGGTGCCGGTGAGATGGCGAACCAGGGAGGTGTCCGGCGGGAAAACGTCCTTCAGGGTCCGGCCGAGCACCCGGCGGGCCGAGCGGCCAAGCAGCGCCTCGGCGGCCGGGTTCCAGAGGACGATCCGCAGCCCCTCGTCCACGCCCACCACGGCGTCCGGGAGGCCCGCCAGGAGCGCTTCGTAGTCGAGCCGTGCGGTCATCGGCGGAAGCGCCCTCATCCGAGCGCCAGGTCGGGGATCGCGTTCATCGTGAGCGGCGCCCGCTCGCCCGCCACGAGACGGTCGTGGCCCGCAGCGGCGATCATGGCGGCGTTGTCGGTACAGAGCGCGCGCGAGGGCACGTGGAGGTCCCACCCGCGCGCCTGACACTCCTGCTGGAGCGCCTCCCGCAGCGCCCCGTTGGCGGCCACACCACCGGTGAGCACGATCCGCCGCACGTGGTTGCGCTGGGCGGCTCCGACGGTCTTGCTCACCAGCATCTTCACGGCCGTGGCCTGGAAGGAGGCGGCCACATCGGCCACCTGCCGGGAGGCAAGCGGAGCGTGGCGCTTCACGTGGAGGGACACGGCCGTCTTGAGCCCGCTGAAGGAGAAGTCCGGCGCGCCATCGCTCATCTGCGCCGTCGGCAACCGGATGGCCTTCGGGTCGCCCAGCCTCGCCGTGGTTTCGATGACGGGACCGCCGGGATAGCCGAGGCCGAGGAGCTTGGCCACCTTGTCGAAAGCCTCGCCTGCGGCGTCGTCGCGGGTCTGGCCGATGCGCTCGTAGCGCCCTGGCCCGCGGGCGAGGTAGAGCGCCGTGTGGCCCCCCGAGACGACGAGGGCGAGGAAGGGATAGGTGGGCGCGGGTTCCTCGAGGAATGCGGCGTAGATGTGGCCCTCGAGGTGGTTGACTCCCACGAGCGGCAGCCCGTGGGCGTAGGCCATGGCCTTGGCCACGGAGCAGCCGATGAGAAGCGAGCCCACGAGCCCCGGTCCCTGGGTGACGGCCACCCCGTGGAGGTCGGTGAGCCCCAGGCCGGCCTGGCCGAGAGCCTGGGTGATCACCGGCAGCACGACCTCCAGGTGCCGCCGCGAGGCAAGCTCGGGCACGACGCCACCGTACGGAGCGTGCACCGCATCCTGGGACGCGACCACGCTCCCCAGGATCTTGCGGCCCCCGTCCAGCACGGCCGCCGCCGTCTCGTCGCAGGACGTCTCGATGCCCAGGACGATCATGTCTGCCTCTACCGCACGACGTGGGACACGGGGACCAACCTTACCCCTGCGGTCTCCCACCGGGGAATGTACTCCTTCAGGAGCCGGATCGTGAGCGGATGGCCGTGGGCCAGGGCGATGGCCTCCCCCCGGTCCACCGCCAGGCGCCCCGCCTCCTCCCAGCGGGCCCGGAGCGCATCCTCGCCGGCCGAGGCGTCGATGGCCACCTGGCGGCGCCCGGCGCGCAGCCCCAGCGCTCTCGCCTCATCGTAACCGACCGACAGGTTGCTCGTGAGAGCATCGACGAACAGGAGCCGCCGGGTGCGGAGCGGCTCGAGGACGGCTCGCATCCGCGCGCGATCCTCGGTCATGCGGGAGCCCATGTGGTTGGTGACGCCCACCACCCCCGGCAGGGCCATCAGGTGTTTCGTCAGGATCCGCGCCGCCGTCGCGGGATCCATGGCCATCATGAGGGCGCCCGGGCCTGGGTCCAGCTCCGGGTAGCGGTACGGCTCCATCGGCAGATCCAGCAGGACCTCCATGCCCAGTCGCGCGGCTTCCCCGGCGATCTCCTGGGAGAGGGGCAGATCGGGCAGGATCGCCACCGCCACGGGCCGGCCAAGATCCTTCAGCAGATCGAAGACGTCACGCCGGCTGCCCAGGCCATCGACGATGACGGCAAGTCGGGACGTAACGGCGGTGGGAGGCGGGGCCGGCGACAGCGCCGGCTGGAGAGGCCGGGGCGCCTTTGCGGAGCCGGGCGCCCGTGGCGCCCCCTGCGTCGCGGGGGCCGCAGTGAAGAGCGAGAAGCCCAGCAGGCTCGGCTCGCCCTGCCATGCCTGCCACTGGTCCAGGGCGATCACGGCCAGGAGGAGCGCGACGATGACGCCGGCCAGAGCCTTCCAGACTCCAGCCGGCATCCCTCCCCGCCCCGCTCGCTAGCGGACCTGCGCCTGCGTCCCCGCGGGAGTCGGACGCGTCCGATCGAGGATCCGCATCGCCTTGAGCAGGTCCAGCGCCCGCTGCAGCTGCGGATCGCGCTTGAGATCGTCCTGCGTCTTCGTGTCCACGGTCTGGCCCGAGGGCTTGCCCGGCGCCGGCTGCTCTGCGGGGGCTGCAGCCGCGGTGACCTTGGGCACTTCGACGATGATGTCGGGCGTGAGGCCCTTGCCGTGGATGGAGCGCCCCTTGGGGGTGAAGTACTTGGCCGTCGTGAGCCTGAGACCGGACCCGTCGGACAGCGGGATGATCGTCTGCACCGAGCCCTTGCCGAAGGTCTGCGTGCCCAGCACGACGGCCCGGCCATGGTCCTGGAGCGCCCCGGCGACGATCTCGGAAGCGGAGGCGCTGCCCTGGTTCACCAGCACGACGATGGGGAAGTCCGAGTACACGCGCTTGGCGTTGGCCTGGAACCGCATGTTCTGATTGCGCACGCGCCCCTCGGTGTACACGACGAGCTTCCCCGCCTCGATGAACCGCTCCGACACCTCCACCGCGGAGGTGAGGAGCCCGCCCGGATTGTTGCGCAGGTCCAGCACCAGCCCCTGGATCTTGCCGTTTTTCGTGAACTTGTCGAGGGCGGCCTCCATGTCCTGGGCCGTCTGCTCCTGGAACTGGCGCAGGCGGATGTACTCGATCCCCGGCTCGAGCAGCACGGCGCGCACGGACTGCACGTGGATCTGCTCGCGGGTGATCTCGAAGTCCTTCGGCTCCGTGAAGCCCTCGCGCATGATGCTGATGATGATCTTCGTGCCCGGCTTGCCGCGCATGCGTTTCACCGCGTCGGTCAGCTGCATGTCCTTGGTGGTGAGGCCCTCGATCTTCACGATGCGGTCCCCGGACTGGATCCCCACGCGGTAGGCCGGCGTGCCGTCGATGGGCGACACGACCGTGAGCACGTCGTCGCGCAGCGTGATCTCGATCCCGAGGCCCCCGAAGACGCCGCTGGTCTCCACCTGCATTTCCCGGTACATCTCGGCATCGAGGAACGACGAGTGCGGGTCGAGGCCGCGCAGCGTTCCCTTGATGGCGCTGTAGATGATGTCCTTAACGGCCACCTCGTCCACATACTGGCTCTGGACGATGGACAGCACCTCGGTGAACAGCCGGAGGTTCTCGTAGGTGGCCGCCTGGTCATTCCCCTTGCTCGCCACGCCGCCGCCCACGGACAGCGTGAGCACCAGCAGCAGCGCCGAGACCAGCGCGACCTTCTTGATGTTCCGAATCGGACCCATGTGCCCCACCCTCCTCCGGTGCCGTTGCCCTGTTAGCCCCGAGGCCTCAGCCACTGCTCGGGGTCCTGCGGCTTGCCCTGGTGCCGCACCTCGAAGTACAGGCGCGGCCCCTGGAGCGAGCCGGTGTCCCCCACCGTGCCGATGATCTGTCCCTGCTTGACGTCATCGCCCTCCGCCACCCGGATGTCGGCGGCGTGGGCGTAGAGCGTGTAGTAGTCGTGGCCGTGGTCCACGATGATCAGGTTGCCGTACCCGCGGAACCACCCCGTGTACATCACGTACCCCGGGTACACGACCACGATGTTCGTCCCCTCGGCCACCTCGATGTCGATGCCGTTCCGGAACGTCTTCGTCCCGAACCGCGGGTGCACCTGCGTCCCGAACTCCGCGACCACCTTCCCCTCGGCCGGCCACGTGAGCCGACCGCGCAACGCGCCAAGCCCCACGCTGGGCCCGATGTCTCCTGGTGCGGGTCGAGCGCGGCCCGCCGGAGGCGTCCTGGCCACCCGCCGCTGCTTCGCCTGGAGGTCCCGGATGAAGGCTTCGAGCCGGCGCGTCGCCTCGGACAGCTCGAGGACCATCCGGTCGTGATAGGCCCGCTCGTCCTTGACCTTGGCGAGCAGCACCCGCCGCTTTGCGGCCTCCCGATCGGCCTCGACTCGCTCGCGATCGGCCTCCGTGCGAAGCGCCGACAGCTCCTTGCGCCGCGCCTCGATCTTGACCCTGCGCTCCTCCAACCCCTCGGAATTCACACGATACTCTCGAATCGTCCGTGCGTCCACCGTCGCCAGGGTGGTCAGATGGCGCAGGCGCACGGCCTGGGCCACCGGATCGGCGCCGGAGAGGACCAGCGGCAGCACGCCACCCTGGGCCTCCAGCTGGTACATCACGCGGAGCCGGCGGGCCAGCGCCTCTTCCTGCCCGCCGCGCTGCGTTTCGAGCCGCCCGATGTCCGCCTGAAGCGTCGCGATGTCGGACTGGGCCCGCCTGATCCGGGCGTCCAGCGCGGCGACCTGGCGCCGCTTCGCCGCCAGGCGCTTCTCCGTTTCCTCGAGCTCGGCCAGGAGTGAGGCCTCGCGGTTGCGCGCTGCTACCGCCTTGGCGCGCTCCTCGCGGAGCTGGCGTCGCGTCTGCTGGAGGGTGCGCTCCTTGTCGCCAAGCTCGGCGCCGTCCTTCCTCGGCTGGGCCCAGGCGGCCGAGCCGAGCACCAGCAGGACCAGCAGCGCCACGAGGCCCTGGCGCCTCATGCGAAGCTGCGTCCCTTCGCCAGCACGCCCCCGAGCGCGCCCAGCCCGGCCCCACCCCCCAGCAGGAGCAGCATCTCGGGAGCGGACAGGAACGCCGCGCGGCTGAGCCCGAGCGTCAGCGTAAGGAGCGGCTCGAGCCGCGGCGCCAGGAGCGCATGGGCCGCCTCGAGGCCGCCCAGCGCGATGAGCGCTCCCAGGAGCCCCTGCACCATCCCCTGCAGCAGGAGCGGAAGCCGGATCACCCGCTCCGTCGCGCCCACGAGGCGCATGATCTCCATCTCGTCCCGCCGCGCGTGCAGCACGAGGGTCGTCGCCGTCGTCACGGTGAGGATGGCCGCCAGGGCCAGCACCGCCCCCACGGCCAGCCCCGTCAGCTGGAAGAGCCGCCGCCACTGGGCCAGGCTCTCGACCCACTCGGCGCCGCCCTGCACTTCCTCGACCTCTCGCAGGGCCGTGAGCCGCTGGACCAGCTCGCGGGTCCCCTCGGGCGTCGCCGTGGCCTCGTCGGGCGTCACCTCCACCGACGCGGGGAGCGGGTTGCGGGGGAGCTGGTCCACGACGCTCGACTGGGCCCCGAGCGCGCGCTTCAGCGACTCGAGCGCCTCGCCTTTCGAGACGTAGCGGACGCGCTGGATGCCGCCCACCGCCTGCACCTTGCGGACCAGCTCGGCCACGGCCTCCGGCCGGGGCTCGTCGCGCAGGTAGGCGACGACGCGCAGCCGCTCGCGCCACTGGGTGACAGCCCGCTCGAGGTTGATCGAGACGAGCCAGAAGGCGCCGAGCGCCGCCAGCGAGAGGGTGATCAGGAGGACGGCCGAGAGACCGACCCGGCCGGCCCGCCGGAGATCCCGCACCGCTTCGCCCACGAGAAAGCTAAACATCGCTCCTCATCCCTCGTCCTTCACGAGGCGGCCGGCGCGGAGGGTGAGCGTGCGGCGCTTGAGCTGGGCGGCGAGCGCTCCCCGGTGAGTCGCCAGGAGGACGGTGGTGCCGCGCGTCCAGATCTCCTTGATCAGCTCCAGGATCTCGGCGGCCATGTCCTCGTCCAGATTGCCCGTGGGCTCGTCGGCGAGGAGAAGCGCGGGAGCCTTGACGATGGCGCGGGCAAGCGAAGCGCGCTGGGCCTCCCCCTGCGAGAGCTGGGCGGGATAGGCCTGGGCGCGAGCCGAGAGCCCCACGGCCTTCAGCGCCTGGAAGGCCCGCGGAGTGATCTCGCCGCGAGGGGTTCCCAGCACGCGCAGCACGAAGGCCACGTTCTCGAAGACCGTCCGCCCGGCGAGGAGCTTGGCATCCTGGAAGACGATGCCGATGGAGCGCCGGAGGAGGGGAATCCGGGAGCGCCGGAGCGTGACGAGATCGAATCCCGCCACCTCGATCTCGCCCTCGGAGGGACGCTCGTCCCGGTAGAGAAGGCGCAGGAGAGTGGTCTTTCCGGCCCCACTCGGCCCGCTCAGAACGACGAACTCGCCCTTGTCCACGCTGAACGAGACGTCAGTGAGGGCCGGAAGGGCAACCGGGCCGGTATCGTACAGCTTCGCCACATGGTGGAGCCAGATCATTGGCTACCACCATTCTACTTAACCCTTTAACCTTTCGGAAGTTTTTCCCCCAGCAGCTGATTCACCAGCGCCGGGTTGGCCCGCCCCAGCGTCGCCTTCATGACCTGGCCCACCAGGAAGCCCAGGGCGGCCTTCTTTCCCCCACGCCAGTCCTCGACGACCTTGGGGTGCGCTGCCAGGACCTGGTCCACGACTCGCCTCAGCTCGCCGGCGTCCGCGACCTGGGTCAGCCCCTCTCGCGCGACGATGGACGGGGCGTCCTGGCCGGTCCGGTACATCGTCTCGAAGACGTCCTTGGCCATCTTGCCGCTGATGGTCCCGTCGTCGATCAGTCGGAGGAGCCCGGCCAGGTTGCGGGGTGGGATCGGACAGGCCGCCACCGCGCGGTCATCGTCCGCGGGCATCTCGCGCAGGAGCTCGTTGAGCACCCAGTTGGCGACGATCTTGGGCTTGTCGTACTCCCTCACCGTCGTCTCGAAGTAGTCGGCCAGCGCCCGTCCCTGGGTGAGACGGTCGGCGTCGTACGCCGATAATCCGTAACCGCCGGCGAAGCGCCGGCGGCGCGCGGCCGGCAGCTCTGGCAGCGTGGCACGGATCGCCTCGACCCACCGGGCCTCGACCTGGAGCGGCGGCAGGTCCGGCTCCGGGAAATAGCGGTAGTCGTGGGCATACTCCTTGGACCGCATGGAGACGGTCCGGACGCGCTCCGGGTCCCACAGCCTGGTCTCCTGGACAATCTTCTCGCCCTCGGCGAGCGCGCGTACCTGCCGCTTGACCTCGTACTCCAGGGCATGCTGGACGTTCCGGAAGGAGTTCATGTTCTTGATCTCGACCTTGACACCGAGCTCCGGGCTCCCCGCGGGGCGCAGCGAGACGTTGGCGTCGCAGCGCAGCGACCCCTCCTCCATGTTCCCGTCGCAGACGCCGAGGTAGACGACGATGGTCCGGAGCGTGCGCAGGTAGGCCGCGGCCTCCGCGGGGCTCCGCATGTCGGGCCTGGAGACGATCTCCATGAGGGGGACGCCGGCCCGGTTGAAATCCACGGTGCTCGACTGGGCCGTCTCGAGCGGTCCCTCGTGGATGAGCTTGCCCACGTCCTCCTCGAGGTGGAGCCGCTGGATGCCGATGGTGCGCGAGGAGCCGCCGACCTCGATGTCGAGGACTCCGTGCTCGGCCAGCGGCTCCTCGTACTGGCTGATCTGGAAGTTCTTCGGCATGTCCGGGTAGTAGTAGTGCTTCCGCGCGAAGCGGTGGTGCTCGTTGACCCGGCAGCCCACCGCCAGCGCGGTCCTGATCCCGAACTCCACCGCGCTCCGGTTGATCACCGGCAGCGCCCCCGGCATGCCCTGGCACACGGGACAGGTCTGGCTGTTGGGCGCCGCGCCGAAGGCCGTCGAGCAGCCGCAGAACATCTTGCTGCGGGTCAGGAGCTGGGCGTGGACCTCGAGCCCGATGACGGTCTCTAGATCATTCATGTCGCCTGAATGTGGAAGACATCAGTTGGCGGGTCGGCCTCTTCGCCCTGACGGGTCGCTCTCCATCTCGCCTGAATGTGGAAGACATCAGTTGGCGGTTCGGCCTCTTCGCCCTGACGGGCTCATCGGGGCGGCGCCTCCAACGTGGGCTTTCTCAGGTGCCAGTCGGTGGCGCGCTCGTAGGCGTGGGCGGCGCGCAGCACGGTGGACTCGTCGAAGGCCCGCCCGATGAGCTGCAGCCCGATCGGGAGCCCCGACGTCGTGAAGCCCGCGGGCACCGAGACCCCGGGCAGCCCGGCCAGGTTCACGGGGATGGTCAGGATGTCGTTCAGGTACATCTGCAGGGGATCCGTCTTCTCGCCCAGCGTGAACGCCACACCCGGCGTGGTGGGCGCGGCGAGCACGTCCACCCGCTCGAAGGCCTCCTGGAAATCCCGCCGGACCAGCGTCCGCACGCGCTGGGCCTTTCCGTAGTAGGCGTCGTAGTAGCCCGCGGACAGCGCATAGGTGCCGAGCATGACCCGGCGCTTGACCTCGGTCCCGAAGCCCGCCGCCCGCGTCCGGCCGTACATCTCGATCAGGTCGCGTCCGCCCGGCACCCGGAGCCCGTACTTCACGCCGTCGTACCGCGCCAGGTTGGAGGAGGCCTCGGCGGGAGCGATGACGTAGTACGCGGCCAGCCCGTACCGGGTGTGCGGGAGCGACACGGCTTCCGGCCGCGCTCCGAGGCCGCGGAGCACCTCGATGGCCGCCTTCACCGCCGCCTCCACCTCGGGATCGATCCCGTCGATGAAGTACTCGGCGGGAATCCCGACCCGGAGCCCCGCGATCCCCCCCTCGAGCGCCGCGCGGTAGTCGGGCACGGGGACGTCCACCGAGGTCGAGTCCCGGGGGTCGGCCCCGGCGATGACCCCCAGGACCAGCGCCGCGTCGGCCACCGTCTTCGCGAAGGGGCCGATCTGGTCCAGCGATGAGGCGAAGGCGATGAGACCGTACCGCGAGACGCGCCCGTAGGTGGGCTTGAGGCCCACGGTCCCGCAGAAGGCCGCCGGCTGCCGGATGGAGCCGCCGGTGTCCGACCCGAGCGTCGCCGCGGCGAGGTCGGCGGCGGCCGCGGCCGCCGAGCCGCCGGACGAGCCCCCGGGCACGCGATCCAGATCCCAGGGGTTCCGCGTGGGGAAGAAGGCCGAGTGCTCCGTGGACGAGCCCATGGCGAACTCGTCCATGTTGAGCTTGCCGAGGAGCACGGCGCCCGCCGCGCGGAGACGCGCCATCACCGTGGCGTCGTACGGCGGCACGAAGGTCTCGAGGATCCGGGACCCGCACGTGGTGCGGATCCCCCGCGTGCAGAGCAGGTCCTTGAGGGCGATGGGGATGCCGTCGAGCGGCGAGAGCGGCCGGCCGGCCGTGAAGCGCGCGTCGGCCTCCGCCGCCTGGCCGAGCGCCGCCTGCCGCGTCACCGTGAGGAACGCGTTCACGCGGCCGTCGAGCGCCTCGATGCGCTCGAGGTACGCTGCCGCCGCCTGGCTCGGCGTGGCCTCGCCCCGGCGGAAGCGGGCAGCCAGGTCCTCGATGGTGAGGCGCGTGAGCATGCCCTACTCTTCGATGATCCTGGGCACGCGGAAGAACTCGCCGCTCGGATCGGGCGCATTCGCCAGCATGTCCGTCTGCGGCACGGAGGGGCGGGGCTCGTCCTCCCGCATCACGTTGGTGAGCGGGACGGCATGCGAGGTCGGCTCGACACCGTCAGTCTGAAGGGCCCGCAGCGTGTCGATGTAGGACAGGATGCCGTCGAGCTCGCGGCGCATGCGCTCCTTGTCGGCCTCGGAGAGCTCGAGCCGCGCCAGGCGGGCCACATGCTCCACCTGCGACAGCGAGATCTTCGGCTGGGTCATTCGATCTCCACGAGGTGCGCGTACTGGAGCGACAGGCGCTTGCGCCCGACGCTCGCGAAGTGCACGGTGGCGATCACGTCGGCCCCTTCCCGCTCGATCCCCACCAGGAGCCCCTCGCCCCAGCGCGCGTGCCGGAGCCTGGCGCCCACGCGGAAGGGCAGATCGTCGTCCGGCTCCACCTCCTGCGGCATGGGTCCGGTCGAGCGCGACGGCATGCGCGGCTCGGCGGCGCGGGAGTTGAGGAGCGTCAGGGCGTCCTCCGGGATCTCCAGGAGGAAGCGCGAGGGCTCCCCGAGCCCGTACCCGTGCAGCCGCCGGTGGAGCGCGTAGGACAGGAAGAGACGCTCCTTGGCCCGGGTGAGGCCGACGTAGCAGAGCCGCCGCTCCTCCTCCAGCTCCTCCGGGTCGTTCATGGAGCGCGAGTGGGGGAAGATCCCTTCCTCCATGCCCGTGAGGAACACGGCGGGGAACTCGAGCCCCTTGGCGGCGTGCAGCGTCATGAGCGTGACCCCCGTGGGGTCCTCCTCGATCTCATCGGTGTCGGCCACGAGGGAGATGGAGTCGAGGAAGGCTTCCAGCGCCCCCTCGCCCGGGGGCTCGGCCGCCCGGGACTGGAGAAACTCCTCGGAGGCCGCGACGAGCTCCTCCAGGTTCTCGATCCGCGCATCGGCCTCCGCGGTGCGCTCGGCCTTGAGCGCCTCGCGGTAGCCGGAGGCGGCCAGCACCTCGTCGATGAAGGCCGGCAGCTGCAGCGCGGCGCGCCGCTCCCCGAGACGGACGACGAGCCCGGCGAACTCCTGGAGCGCCTTGCGCGGCTTGGCCGTGATCTCGGGCGGGAGCGCGTCGCAACCGGCCAGCAGGCCCAGCGCGCTGCGGCGCGCCAGGGCATCCAGATGGTCGAGCGTCGTCCGGCCGATTCCGCGGGAGGGCGCGGCCACCGCGCGGCGAAATGCGACGTCGTCCCTGGGGTTCACCACGAGGCGGAGATAGGCCACCACGTCCTTGATCTCTCTCCGCTCGTAGAACCGGACGCCCCCCACGATGAGGTACGGGAGGCTCGCGCGGCGGAGCGCGTCCTCCAGGACCCGCGACTGGGCGTTGGTCCGATAGAAGATCGCCGCGTCGCGGTACTCGCCGCCCCGGTCGTGGAGGTCGCGGATCGCGCGGGCCACGAAGCCTGCCTCCTCGTTCTCGTCCCACGCCCGGTACACGGCCGCCGTCTCTCCTTCGGCGTTCTCCGTCCAGAGCGTCTTGTCCTTGCGCGCCGTGTTGTGCTGGATGACCGCCGAGGCCATCCGGAGGATGCGCTTCGTGGACCGGTAGTTCTGCTCGAGCGCCACCACGCGGCAGTCCGGGAAGTCCTTCTCGAAGTCGAGGATGTTCCGGAGATCCGCGCCCCGCCAGCGGTAGACCGACTGGTCGGGATCGCCCACGACACAGAGGTTGCGGTGTTCCTGCGTCAGGAGCCGCACCAGCTGGTACTGGGCGCGGTTGGTGTCCTGGTACTCGTCCACCAGGACGTGCTGCCAGAGCTCCCGGTACCACGCGAGGGTGTCCGGCGCGGCCTCGAAGAGGCGCACGCCCAGGAGCAGCAGGTCGTCGAAGTCCACCGCGCCGATCCCGTGCAGCCGGCCCTCGTAGAGTCGGTACAGCGAGGCGAGGCGCTCCTCGCGCGGCGTCCGGGCGAAGCGCTCGACCTCCTCCACCGAGAGCATCTGGTTCTTGGCGTGGCTGATCCGGTACACCGCCGCGGTCGGCGTGAGCTCGCGCTCGTCGAGCTTGAGCTCGCGCATGGCCTCCCGGACCAGGGTGAGCCGGTCCTCCTCGTCGTAGATCACGAAGGAGGGGGTGAGGCCCACGCGCGGGGCGTGCGCGCGGAGCAGCCGGACGCACGTGGCGTGGAAGGTGGCGATGAGGGGCGGGCGGATCCCCGCGGACAGCACCAGCTCCTCGACGCGCCGGCGCATCTCCCCGGCGGCCTTGTTCGTGAACGTGACGGCGAGGACGTGGCGCGGATGGACCCCCTCGACGCCGAGGAGATAGGCGATGCGGTGGGCGATGACGCGCGTCTTGCCGCTCCCCGCCCCCGCCAGGACGAGGAGCGGGCCCCGGGTGGCCGTCACGGCTTCCCGCTGCACCGGATTCAGCGGGCCGAGAATCGCCTCGCGGCTCACGTCCGAGCGGAGCATGGGCTTGTACGATACCACACGGGAGCGCGCGCACCGGGGGGAGCCTGGATGCGGGCTCCGCGGGCGGCGGCTACTCGACGGTGACGGACTTGGCGAGGTTCCGCGGCTGATCCACGTCGCGGCCAAGCCGCACCGCCACGTGGTAGGCCAGCAGCTGGAGGGGGATGGCCATGAGGATGGGCGTCAGGAGATCGCTCGTGACGGGAACGGAGATCACCCAGTCGGCCTTGGCCGTGATCTGCGTGTCCCCTTCGTGGGCGAACGCGATGATGCGCCCGTCTCGCGCCCGCACCTCCTCGACGTTGCTCATCATCCGCTCGTAGGTGCCGTCTCTCGGCACCAGCGCCACCACGGGCATCCCGTCGTCGATGAGGGCGATGGGCCCGTGTTTCATCTCCCCCGCCGGGTACCCCTCGGCGTGCAGGTACGATAGCTCCTTGAGCTTGAGCGCGCCCTCGAGGGCGATGGGGAAGTTGATGCCGCGCCCGAGGAAGAGGAAGTTCTTGTAGCGCGAGATCTCCCGGGCGAGCGCGGCCACCTCGGGCTCCAGCTCGAGCGTCTTCTCCATGAGCCGCGGCATCTCGAGGAGCCCCTGGACGTGCTTCCGTCCTTCCTCGGGCGGCAGGGCCCCCCGCCGGCGGCCGAGCCAGAGCGCCAGCAGGTAGCAGGCCATCATGGTCGCCGTGAACGTCTTCGACGAGGCGACGCCGATCTCGGGCCCCGCAGGCGTGTAGAGGAGGCCCGTGGCCTCACGCGCCAGCGCCGAGCCCACGACGTTGGTGATGCCGATGATGGGCGCCCCCTTGGCCCGGGCCGCCTTCACGGCGCCGAGCGTGTCGGCCGTCTCGCCGGACTGAGACAGCGCCACCACCAGCGTGTCCGGCCCCACCACCGCCTCGCGATAGCGCCACTCGGAGGCCACGTCCACCTCGGCCGTGATCCCCGCGAGCCGCTCGATGAGGAACCGGCCGACGATGGCGGCGTGGTAGGAGGTGCCGCAGGCGAGCAGCACGACCCGCTGGATGTCCTGGAGCACCTCGGGGTCCAGCGTGATGTCGGGGAGCACGACGCTGCCGCTCTCGGGTGAGACGCGGCCGCGCAGCGTGTCCGCCGCCGCGCGGGGCTGCTCGTAGATCTCCTTCAGCATGAAGTGGCGGTAGCCGCCCTTCTCCGCCAGGATCGGATCCCACAGGATGCGGGTGGGCGCGCGCTCCACGGGCGCCCCGTCGAGCTGGCTGATGTCAACGCCGTGGCGCGTGACGACGGCCAGGTCGCCGTCCTCCAGGATCACCATGTCACGCGTGTGCATGAGGATGGCCGGGATGTCCGAGGCGAGGAACGTCTCGTTCTCCCCGAGCCCCACCACCACGCTGCCCGCACCGTGCTTGGCGGCGACGAGCCGGTCCGGCGCGTTCCTGGACAGCACGGCGATGGCATAGGAGCCGCGTAGCTCGCCCAGCGCTCGGCGCACCGCCTCCTCCAGCCGGGGCACGTCCTTCAAGTGCCGCTCGATGAGATGCGCGATGACCTCGGTATCGGTCTCGGAGCGGAACTGGTGCCCCTCTCGCTGGAGCCGCTCCTTGATGGGCAGGTAGTTCTCGATGATGCCGTTGTGCACCACCACGAGGCTGCCCGAGCCGTCCGTGTGCGGGTGGGCGTTGTCGTCCGTCGGGCGCCCGTGGGTGGCCCAGCGGGTATGGCCCACGCCGATGCTCCCCTTGACCGGCTGCTCGCGGAGCAGCCCCTCGAGCACCTTGATCCGGCCCGCCGCGCGGCGCACCTGCAGCCCCTCGGGACCCAGGACCGCCACCCCCGCCGAGTCGTAGCCGCGATACTCCAGGCGCTTGAGCCCGTCGAGGATGATCTCCACCGCGTTCTTGTCACCGATGTAGCCGACGATGCCGCACATGGCTAGCAGGCCGCTGACAACGGCCCATCTGCTTCGTTGGCGCCCTCGGCCGCACGCTCAACGTACAGAGAGTACGCCTCGCGTGCGGCCGTCGGGCGCCGCCTCGCATCTGGACCCTTTTGAGCGACCTGAGAACTCCTGAGCATCGTGCTAGTCCTGGCCCTCTGGCGGCTGCGTCTCGCGCCTGCGCGCCGCCTGCCGGCGCGCTACCCAGCCCTCGCGTATCTCCTGCCGGCCGCGCGCCACGGCCAGCGCGCCGGGCGGGACGTTCTTGGTGATGACCGAGCCCGCCGCCACGTAGGCGCCCTCGCCGATGGTCACCGGGGCGACGAGGCTCGCGTTGGTGCCGATGAAGGCCTGGTCGCCGATCACGGTCTCGTGCTTGTTCACGCCGTCGTAGTTGCAGGTGATCGTGCCCGCGCCCAGGTTGGCGCCCTCGCCCACCGTGGCATCCCCGACGTAGGAGAGGTGGGGCACCTTGGCCCCGCGCCCGATGCGCGACTTCTTGAGCTCCACGAAGTTGCCGATCTTCGCCGCCGGGCCCACGTGCGAGAGCGGCCGCAGGTGGCAGAAGGGGCCGAGCTGCGCGCCGTCCTCCACGCGGGCCTCGGTGAGCACGCAGTAGGGCTTGAGCGCCACGCCATCGCCCAGCCGGCTCGACACGACGTGGCAGCCCGGCCCCACCACGCACTCGCTGCCGATGACGGTCTGCCCCTCGAGGATCACTCCGGGATAGATCACGGTGTCCGCCCCGATCCGCACGGTGTCGTCCACGAAGGTCGAGGCCGGGTCGAGGACGGTAACGCCCTCGGCCATGAGCCGGTCGAGAATGCGCTGCCGCACGACGGCCGAGACCTGGGCGAGCTGCTTCCGGTCGTTGATGCCGAGGCACTCGGCCGCATCGGGTGCGACCACGGCCTCGATCCGCTGCCCCGCGCGCTGGAGAATCCCGATGACGTCGGTGAGGTAGTACTCCCCCTGGTCGTTCTGGGGCGTCACCTGCGCGAGCGCCGGCCAGAAGCGGCGGGCCTCGAAGCAGTAGACGGATGTGCCGATCTCGCGGATGGCGCGCTGCGCTTCCGTCGCATCGCGGTGCTCGACAATGGCGACGGGTCGCTCGCCCTCGCGGACCACCCGGCCGTAGCCGGTGGGATCGTCCAGCACGGCCGTGAGCAGGGTGGCGGCGGCGCCGGTGGCGCGGTGATGCTCCACGAGGCGGCGCAGCGTGGGCTCGGCGAGCAGCGGTTGGTCGGCGGGAATCACGAGGAGAATCCCCTCGTCGCCCCCGCAGGCGCCACGCGTCTGGAGCACCGCATGCCCCGTGCCGAGGCGCTCCTTCTGCTCGACGAAGGTCACGTCGCCAGCCTCGCCGACCGCGGCGCGCACCTCGCCGGCGGCGCGCCCCACGACCACCACCACGCGGGCCCCCAGCGCCCGGCACACCGCGACGGGATACGCGATGAGGGGTCGGCCGCAGAGCGGGTGGAGCACCTTTGGGCGGCTCGAGCGCATGCGCTTGGCCTCGCCCGCCGCGAGAATGACCGCTGTCAGCTTCTTCATGCTTGATCGATTCTAGCACGCGGCGTGCCACGGGCCCCGATCGGCCCCTCGCGCCCGCCAAACCGCGGCTGATGCGACCGTCTCGCCCACGGGCAACATGGCTCAGCCATGCTGATCATGGCGACCTGTGGCGCAGGCGAGACAGCAGGCGCTCCATTCTGTCGGGCAAAGGAGACAGGAGCTCCACGGGGGCCCCGGAGCCCGGATGAATGAAGGCCAGTCCCGCGGCGTGTAGCGCCACGCCGTCGAGCTCCCGGATGAGCCGGGCGAGCTCGGGGTCGCTGACGGGCGCCGCCCGCCGTCGGCCGTAGGTCTCGTCTCCCAGCAACGGGTGGCCCAGCGAGGCCAGGTGGACGCGGATCTGATGCGTGCGGCCGGTCTCGAGCCGGCACTCGAGGAAGCTGACGCCCGGAAAGCCCTCGAGCACGGTGTAGCGCGTCACGGCCCGCTTGCCCGTGCCCGCCCGCGCCACGGCCATGCGGATGCGCGAGCGCGGGTCTCGCGCCAGCGGGGCGTCGATGACGCCGCTCGCCGACCTCACGGCGCCATGGACGAGGCAGAGATAGCGGCGCGTCACGCTGCGCCGCTCGAGCTGCGAGGTGAGCGCGTCGTAGGCGCGCTGCGTCTTCGCCAGCACGATCAGGCCCGAGGTGCCCTTGTCCAGCCGGTGGACGATCCCCGGCCGGCGTGGTCCCCCGACGCCCGCGATCCCGGGAGCATGCGCCAGCGCCGCCGCCGCCAGGGTGCCGGTGCGCTGCCCTGCCCCCGGATGCGTCACCATCCCCGCGGGCTTGTCCACCACGAGCACGTCCTCGTCCTCCAGGACGATGCGGAGCGGGATCGCCTCCGGGGCCATGGTCTCGAGAGGCGGCGGAGGGATGAGGACCTCGACGCGCTCGCCGGCCCTGAGGCGGTGCGCCGCCTTGACGGCGTGACCGCCCACGCGGACCTGGCCGCCCTCGATCAGCGCGCGGAGCCGCGTGCGCGAGAGATCCGAGAGGCCCCCGGCCAGCCAGCGGTCCAGACGCGTCCCGGCCTCGGCATGGGCGACCGTGGCGGCCCAGGTCTTCAACTGCCGCCCTCGCGAGTTCGCCAGCCGGGCCTCCAGTCACCGATCGCGACATGACGCGGAGGGAACCTGCGCGCGCCGCTGGCACGCGGTCGGCGCGGCCGGGAGGTCAGGGGCCAATCCCCTTGCTCCATGGCCCGCAAGACCCAGACGGCGCCCACCAGGACCAGGAGCGATCGGCCGAGGCCGGTGGGCACAAGGTCACGCGAATGGGCGAACGAGAGTTGGGCAGCGTCGTTTCAGCGCCGTAACCGCCAGTAGCCGGGGCGACGGTGCAGGTGCATGACCGCCACGATGTAGATGCGCTCAGGCTCGACACGATACAGGAGGCCGTAGGGAAACTTCGGAACCAGAAGGCGCCTGAGCCGGCGGCCAAACGGCGGGCCGGTGGCAGGAAACTCGAGCAGTCGTTCGTACGTGTGCTGAACCGTGCGGATGAAGTCCAGCCCGAGCCCAGCCGTTTGGCTCTCGTAGAACTGGGCTGCCGAAATGAACTCGTCCCGTGCCTCGGGATGAAACTCAACGCTTCTCACCGAAGCGTGGAGCGAGCCTTCTTGATCACCTTCTCGGCAGGAATCCCGACGGCCTTTCCGGACTTGAGCTGGCCCAGGCGACGCTCCGCCTCCTCAAGCCAGAGTTGCTCAGCATCCCCATCTGCTTCCTGATCGAGGCTGGAGAGGAGGCGTTGCGCGAGGCGGGCGCGGTCCCGGCGCGAGAGCTTCAGGGCCTTCGATTCGAGTCCGCGCGCCGGGTTAGCCATCTCCCGAGGGTATCACAAGGGCGGGTGACCACATCCACCGACCTCGCCGGACAGCACCCGGTCGAACCGGCGCTGCTGCCCAACGCTGCGGTCAGCGGCGGGCCGCTCGGCGGCCCGACCGCTGCAACGCGCGGTTCGGCCGCACCCGACTGACCAAGGGAAATCGTTCAGGATGTTCAATCGACTCCACGGCTAGGTCGATGTCGAGGTCCGGCCAATACAGGTGCCCGGGCGACGGCAGCTCCAGCCGCAGCAGTTTCGCGACGGGGGCATCCCGGAACCACGGGAACATCTCGAAGGACAGGAACAGCTCCCGTTCGCCGAGAAGAACCCACATACCGTGGCTTGATACGTTCGTTACCTCAACGTCGGAAGTGTGCTGTCCACGCCGCACGGATCTCATCCTGGCGCTCCCGCGTCAGTCTTAGCGCTGTCGCTAGCCGACGCTCACTCAGCCCGTAGTTCTCGGCGACCATGACGTCCGGCTCGAGCCAGATCTTCGCCTCTCCCGTCTCGTGATGCACGTGCACGTGCATTCTCGCCTCTTCCCTGGAGAAGAAGTAGAACCGATAGCCCGCTTCGCGGAAGATCGTCGGGCTCACGTCGTCATCGTACCCTACCCAGGCTTGCCGACTGCCGGCTCCTTGTCGGCCGAACCTGATATCAGTGGAACTGCGTTACGAGGGGAAGATCGGTCTGTGTAACGCCGGTCGCCGGCTCGGGCCCACGGGTTGGCGGCCCTGATCGCCCGCGAGGTTACGAAGCCCCGCCACGCCCTGCTGGCCGGGCTCTTCCGCGTGGCCCCGCGGTGTATCACCTGCGCCCGCGCGGCCAGCCTCCCGCTGCCGACCGCCATCACGACAGGACCGCCCGGGCGGCCGGACTCCGGACGCCGGCCGGGGCGCCTTCGAGCGCGCGCGCAGACGATGGCGGTGGTGACGTGACGGAGGGCGCGCGCGTTCCGGGGCGGCGCGGCTGATGCGGTCGGCCCGAGCGATCGTGAGGACGTCATGCGGGCTGCCCCCTCCCGTCCGTGGCGGATCAACGATAGCCGGCGGGCTGAGCTGGGGCAACCGCCAGCCCGCAGCGGCGCCGGTGGGTGAGGAGCATGGGCTGGCTGGGACGGGCCAGGTGGTCCGCTCCAGGGAACTCGGGTGGGCTGTGCGGCGCGGGGTGGCCCCGGCGCCCCGGAGGGGCTCAGCGGGGCGCCCGGTCGGAGGGGGCGGGGGGCGTGAGCGTCATCCGCAGGGCGAGGAGGGCCACGCCCACGCTGATGGCCGAGTCCGCCACGTTGAAGGCCGGCCAGTGGTAGCCGCGCCAGTAGAAGTCCAGGAAGTCCACCACGGCGCCGAAGCGGACCCGGTCGATCAGATTGCCCGCGGCGCCACCGAAGACGAGGCCCAGGGAGAGCGCTGTCCAGCGGCCGCCGGCCGGCAGTAGTCGCGCCGCGATCACGGAGAGGATCGCGAGCGCGACGAGCGAGAGCATGCCGGCGATCCACCGCCATCCGTCGGGGGCGCCGGACAGCATGCCGAAGGCCAGCCCTGGGTTCATGACGAGGGTGAGGGAGAAGACCCCCTCGGCCACGGGAACGGGAACACCCAGCGCCAGGCGGCGCAGGGCCATCGCCTTGGTGATCTGGTCGAGCACCAGGATCACCCCGGCGAGCCAGAGGACGAGCTTCATGTACTGAGCGAGCGGACGATGGGAGCGCAGCGCTCGCAGAGGGTCGGGTGGAGGGCGTCCTCGCCAACGCGACCGCTCCACATCCAGCAGCGCGCGCACTTCTTCCAGCCGAGCTCCTGGGCGGGGACGATCGTCACCAGGAGGCCGGGGATGTCCTGGCTGTCGTACGCCAGGCCGGCGCCCGCGGGCGGCGCCTCCTTCACCCGGACGCCCGAGACGTTGAAGAGCGCGGCGAGCAGCGCCCGGCCCTTGGCCTGGAGCAGCGGCAGCCACTGCTCCTCCGGAGCCGTGACGATGTAGACCACGGCGTCGAGCCCCTTGCCGATGCGGCCGGCCTTCCGCGCCCCCTCGAGCGCGCGGGAGACCTCGCCGCGCAGCTCCAGCAGCCGAGTCCAGTCGGCGGCCAGCGCCTCGTCCAGCCACTCGCCGCGCTCCTCGGGGAACAGCGTCAGGTGCACGCTCTCGGGCTTGCCGAGGCCGGGGATATGCGCCCAGACCTCGTCCACCGTGAAGGTGAGGATCGGCGCCAGCAGGCGGGTCAGGGCCGTCAGCACCTCGAAGCACACCGTCTGGGCGGCACGGCGGCGCGGGTCATCGGGAGCTAGGACGTAGAGGCGGTCCTTGATGATGTCGAGGTAGAGCGCCGAGAGGTCCACGGCGCAGAAGTTGTGCGCGGAGTGAAACACCGCGTGGAACTGGTACTCGTCGTACGCCTTGCGCACCCGCGCGATGAGCTCGCCGAGCCGCAGCAGCGCCCAGCGGTCCAGCTCGTCCATCTGCGCGTAGGACACGCGGTCGCGGTCGGGATCGAAGTCGGCGAGCGCCCCCAGGAGGAAGCGGCAGGTGTTGCGCACCCGGCGGTAGGCGTCCGCCAGCCGGTTCAAGATCTCGTGCGACAGACGGATGTCCTCCGTGTAGTCCTCGGCGGCCACCCACAGACGCAAGACCTCGGCGCCGTACTTCGGGATCAGCTCCTCGGGCGTCACGTAGTTGCCCTGGGACTTGGACATCTTCCGCCCCTCGCCGTCCACGACGAAGCCGTGGGTGAGGACGGATCGGTAGGGCGGCTTGTCGCGCGTGCCGACGGCCTCGAGGAGAGAGGAGTGGAACCAGCCGCGGTGCTGGTCCGAGCCCTCGAGGTACATGTCGGCCGGCCAGCGGAGATCGGCCCGGGTCTCGAGCACGGCCGCGTGGCTGCAGCCGGAGTCGAACCACACGTCGAGGATGTCCGTCTCCTTGCGGAAAGAGACCCCGCCGCAATTGGGGCAGACGGTGCCGGGGGGCAGGAGGTCGGCCGCCTCGCGCGCGTGCCACTCGTCGGCGCCGCGGCCGGCTCTCATGATGGCCGCCACGTGCTCCACGAGGGGCTCGTCCAGCAAGAGCCCGTCGCAGGCCTGGCAGTAGAAGGCGACGATGGGCACGCCCCAGACCCGCTGGCGGGAGATGACCCACTCGGGACGATGCGCCACCATGTTGAAGATGCGCTCCTCGCCCCAGGGCGGGATCCACCGGACGTCGCGCCGGATGGCGTCCAGCGCCTTCTGCCGGAGGCCCGTCTGATCGAGGGCGATGAACCATTGCTCGGTGGCGAGGAAGAGCGTCGGATTCTTGCAGCGCCAGCAATGCGGGTAGGTGTGCTCGAACGGGACCGATGCCACGAGCGCCCCCACGCTCCGCAGATGCTCGATGATCCTGGGGTTGGCCTCCCACACCGTGAGCCCGGCGAAGTGCGTCACCTCTGCCCTGAACCGGCCGTCGTCGTCCACCGGGTTGTAGACCTTGAGCCCCGCCTTGCGCCCAAGCTCGTAGTCTTCCTCCCCATGGCCGGGAGCGATGTGGACGAGCCCCGTGCCGGTGTCCATGGCGACGAAGTCCGCGGGGATCACCGGCACGTCGCGCTCGAGCCAGGGGTGGCGCGCCAGGGTGCCCGCGAGCGCCTCGCCCGACACCGCGAGCCCCGTGGCCGCGGCGCGGCCCCGCACTCCATCGAGCTGGCCGACCGCGCCGGCCAGGGCGCGGGCCACGATGAGCCACTCGCCGCCGACCTCGAGCGCGGTGTAGGTCTCGCCGGGGTGAATCGCGAGGGCGAGATTGGCCGGGAGCGTCCAGGGCGTCGTGGTCCAGATGGCGAGGGAGGCCGTCCGACCACCGAGCGCCTGAGCCAGTGCCGGGCTGGGCGCCTTCACGGGGAACTTCACGTACACCGACGGGGTCGTCTGGCCCTCGTACTCGACTTCCGCCTGGGCCAGCGCCGTCTTGCAGTGCATGCACCAGTGCACGGGCTTGAGCCCCTTGTAGACCATGCCGCGGCCCACGAAGCGCCCGAACTCCCTGACGATGGTGGCCTGGTATGCCGGCTCCATGGTGATATAGGGGTGCTTCCAGTCGCCGAAGACGCCCAGCCGCCGGAACTCGTCCCTCTGGATGTCGATGAACTTGGCGGCGTACTCGCGGCAGCGACGGATCTTCTCCACGGGGTCCATGGCGCGGCGCACGTCGAGCGAGGCCGTGTCGAGCCCCAGCTCCTTGTCCACCTGATGCTCGATGGGCAGGCCGTGGCAGTCCCAGCCCGGGACGTAGACCGCGTTCTGCCCGAGCATGGTGCGGGACTTGACGATGAAGTCCTTCAAGATCTTGTTGAGGGCCGTGCCCATGTGGATGTGGCCATTGGCGTAGGGCGGCCCATCATGCAGGATCCAGAGCGGGCGCTTGGCCGAGACCTGGCGGATCTTGGCGTAGATGTCGGTGGCCTCCCAGCGCTCGAGGATCTCCGGCTCGAGCTTCGGCAGGTTGGCCTTCATGGGGAAGGCGGTTTTCGGCAGGTTGAGCGTGCCCTTGTAGTCCATAGAGGCTGAAACGTAACACCCGTGGGGGTTTACGGTCAAGGAAACCCCCGGCGGCGGCGGAGTGCCGCTACCGCGGCGTCAGCGTGACGATGCCCGCCGCGTTGTCGATGTTGACCGTGAACCGGTCGAGGAAGTCCCGGCCGAGGAGGCCATCGCCTTGCCCCAGCTCCGAGTCGTGGGAGACCACGCGGATGGGGCCCGCCGTGGCACCCGCCACCTCGATGCTGTCCACCACGACCAGGAGCGCGTCGGCCGTCCCCGTGACGCCCCTGATGGAGCCACGCAGCGCGCTCCGGCTGCTCACGCCCAGCTGCGCGAGCACCCGCGGACTGATGGTCGTCACGGAGGCGCCCGTGTCCAGCATCAGCTGTGCGCTCCCGGTATCGTTGATCCGGGCGCTGACCCAGATGGGCTGGCCGGGGGTGAAGCGGATCTGGGCGGTGCCGGACGGCGTGGCCGAGCCGGCGGGCTTGAGCTCGGGGGGGGCCGCCGGGAAGCTGAGCAGTCGAGGGCTGTCCCGATACTGCTGGGGCACGCTGTCGAGCCCCTGGCCGTAATGGACCTGGCCTCTGTCGTCGGTCCAGCGGTACATCTGGGCGGAGGCCGCGGGCACGATCCCCAGCACGGCGAGGAGCAGAGCCAGCGAGAAGAGAGTCAGGCGCCTCATCGCGCGACGATTATACCTCGTCGCTACGGCTGGCTCAGGATCACGACGCGCTCCCTGGGGTCGAGGGTGACGGTGAAGCGGTCCAGGAAATCCCGGCCGAGGAGGCCATCCCCCTGCGTCATGGATGCGTCGTGGGCCAGGATCCACAAGGGCCCCGCCTTGGCCGCCCCGACCTCGATGCTCTCGAGCTGGACAACCAGCGCCTGGGCGGTCCCGGTGACGCCCCTGACCTCGGCTGGCCGCGCGCGGCTCATGTCCACCCCGAGAGCCGACAGCGCGCGCGGGGTGATCGTCGTCGACGAGGCGCCGGTGTCGAGGATGAGCCGGACGCTGCGGCCACCGTTGATGCGGGCGTCGACCAGGATCGGGCGGCCGGGGACGAATGGGATGCGCGTGCTGCCACGAGCGGCGGGCGTCGTGCCCGAAGGCGGCTCCGTCCTGGAAGGTGGCGGCGCCTCGGGGTAGCCCAGCAGCTTGGCTCCCCGGCGGTAGCGCTCCGGCACGCTGTCGATCCCCTGGGTGAAGTGCACCTCGCCGCGCTCGTTCGTCCAGCGGTAGAGCTGGGCGCCGGCCGGCGCCGCGCCGGCGGCACAGAGGACGAGCGTGAGCGTCACCCTGAGGAGGGCTCGACGGGTGATCCGGCACCCCCTGCGATCCGGTGCGAGTTGCGGGCAGATCATAGCCTCACGCCGGCTGCCCCGCCAGCGGCCCGCAGGGGCGTGGCGCCGCGCCCCATCGGTTCCACGGCGTCTCGTAGACCACCATCTCGTCCGCTCCCGCCACCGTGTTGTGCTCGAGCCTCACCCGGTGCAGCGGCGTGAACTCCGCCGTCATGGCCGCGATCCGCGGGAACCACGCGGGGAAGACCACGAGGAAGTCGGGACAGGCGCGCCCGAGATAGCGCAGCACGCCGGCCTCGCCGGCCTTGCGGTACGGGATGATGGATGGTGTGACGAGCCCCATCACGTCCACGACCTCGCGGCGGGAGATGAAGGCGATGGCGCCCACGTCGTTGAGCGCCACCCGCGCCTCCCGCGGCGTGTGGCCCGCGACCCACCGGCCGAGCTCCACCTGCATCGCGTTGATGTTCTGGACGGCCCAGCCGTAGCGTGAGGCCGCGGGCCAGATGGTCCAGAGCGAGGCGCCGACCAGGAGGATCGCCACGGCGGCGCGGGCCTGGACGAAGAAGCGGCCGCGCAGAAGGCCGAGCGCGGAGACGGCCACGGCGATGGCGAGCGGCAGGAGATGGATCGAATACCGGCCCTCCTGGAAGGCGGGCCCGCGGTACGGGGCCAGGAGCGCCATGCCGACGGGGTGAGCCACGAGCACCGCCGCCGGGAGCACGGCGGCCCGGCCGCCACGCTGCCAGAGCAGCCAGAGCCCCGGCAGCAGCAGCACCGGCGTTAGGAGATTCACCGAGCCCAGCCAGCGGACCCACTCGACCAGAAAGCGGGAGGGGCGCGTTGCGAGCGCCGTCGCCAGAGGCTCGCGGCTGCCCGCCAGATAGCCGATGAGCCCGCCCTCGATCTTGGCCGTCGCCGTGGCGGGCAGTGGCAGCCCGGTCGTCACCAGGTTGAAGGCGACCCAGGGCGCCACAATGAGCCCTGCAGTCACGGCGAAGAGCATGGTCCGCCGCGGCGTGAGCCGTCCCGCCGCCCAGACGAGCGGCAGCAGGAGCACCGATTCGGGCCGCGCGAGGACGGCCAGCGCCAGGAGCGCCGCCGCGGCGCCGTCCCGGCCCATCGAGTGGGCGAGGAGCCCTCCCGTGACGAGCAGCGCGGCCAGCGAGACCTCCATGCCCGACAGCGCTCCCCACGCAAGCGGTCCGGCCAGAGCCGTCAGGGCACCGGCCAGCAGGCCGAGCCCCTCGTGCCCCGTGAAGCGCCCGGCCAGGACGCCCGCCAGGAGCGCCGTGAGCAGGGCTGCCGCCACGCCCAGCGCCTTGGCGAGCAGGGGCTCGCTCCCGGCCAGCGCGAAGGTGCCGCCCAGCAGCAGCGTCCAGAGGGGCGCGGTGGAGCCGGACACGTGGACGCCGGGATTGTAGACGAAGCCGTGCCCCTCGGCCAGGTTCCGCGCGAAGTGGAAGTGAATCCAGGCGTCGTCGAGGGGAAAGCCGCTGCCCCCGGCGAGCTGGCGCTCCCGCACGAGGAAGACCCCGAGGGCGAGGGCCAGCGAGAGCGCGATCGCGAGCGAGCGGCGGCTCACGTCCTGTCGCGCACGAACGTGTAGCCGGCGTGCTCGACGGGTCTGCGGCCCAGCGGGAGCACGTAGAGGTAGCGCCCATACGGCAACGGGATCTCCACCAGCCCGCGCGGGCGGGGGCGCGAAGGATCCCAGTGATCCACGAACCAGACGAGCTGCTTCACCCGGCGGGGCACCGAGACGAGCGTGCCGGGCGAGAGGATCATGGTCGCCGAGGACTGCGGCGCGTAGAAGCCACGTGACTCCTCGCCCAGGGAGATCTGGTAGATCGCGTACTCCGGCATGTAGAACATCGCGTGGCGCAGCCACGGGTACGAACGCGGGTTCCCCAGCTCCGTGAGCAGCGCCGTGTCCGACGGGTCGTAGACCGCGCGGATCGTCTCCACATACGTCCGGATCACCGCCTCGTGCTCGCGCAGGGCCGCCGCCGTCCGGCTCATGATCCAGTCGGAGGCCTCGTCGCGGGCGCGCCACACCCAGCTCTCGCCGGTGCGGTTGTGGAACTCGCGCGGCGCCGGCCGGGCGCTGACGAAGAAGCCGGTGTTGACCAGCAGGAGCGGGGCGAGGGTGGCCAGCGCCACCGCCCAGCGCCACTGCGGGCGCCTCAGGCGTGCTGACCACGCCGCCACGAGCTCGGCCAGCACGCGGCTCAGGAGCACCACGAGCGCCGGCAGGAAGGTGAGCACATAGCCGGCCTGGCCGAAGTGCACGAGCGTGTAGAAGGCCGCCGGGGGCGCCACCCACGCCAGGAGGAACCACTCCTGCCTGCCCCAGCCTCGCCGGCGCGCGTAGTAGGGCAGCGCCAGGACGGCGAGCCCGAGCGGTCCAAGACCCACGGCCACCGACTCGAGCACGTGGCCCGTCTGCCGGAGCGTGGTGTCCAGATCGCCGCCCAGCACGGAGGTGGGGAGCACCACCGAGCCGTAGAGCTGGGTGGACGCGGCCAGGTACGCGCGCCAGCCGCCGGAAAGCCACACGAGCGGGAGAAACCACACCAGCACCGCCCCTGCCAGGACGGTCCCGGCCGCGGCGAGCCGGCGCGCCGAGCGGGCCCCAACGAGCGCACATCCGAGCCAGAGCGGGAAGAGCAGCACGAGCACCGACTGGCGCATCCCGCCCACGAGACCGAGCACCACCGCACCCGCGTAGAGATGAGTTGCGCTGCCCCCGAGGGTGCGGTACGCCAGCAGCGCCACCAGCGAGGCCCCGAAGGCCTCGCCCGCATAGGTGAGCCCCACCGAGCCGTAGAACCAGAAGAGCGGACTGCCCGCCAGGAGCGCGGCGGCGGCCGTCGCCGTGAACCGGTCGTACAGGGTCCGCGCGAGCCAGTACACCGTGAAGGTGGTCGCGGCGCTGAAGAGCATGGCGAGCGTGACGTAGGCCTGGGTGGGATCGCCGAGCGTAGCGTTGACCAGCCGGCCCAGTCCCACGTAGAGGAGATACCCCGGGGGGTGAGGCTGGTGCTTCGAGATGTCGAACTCGTGGAGCGCCAGCGCGAACTGCACCGCGTCCCAGTTGTAGAGCATGCGCGCCCGGTACGGCCAGCGCGAGAGGAGCGTGAGGAGCGCGAGCCCGAGGGCCGTCCACAGATCGGCGTGCCGGCCCCCCGCCTGCGCCAGCGCGGGTCTGGAGGTCCGGAGGCCATGGATGACCGCCGCGCGCACGCGGCGGATCACCCCTGCGCCCACACGCGATCGGCGGCGCCGAAGATCCCGGCCGAGTCGCCGAGTCCCGCTCGCACCACGCGAACCTCACGGGACACGACGGTGGTGCGGTCCCGCACCTGCCGCGCGAGTGACTCGGCCAGCGCCGGCACCGTGGTCATCACGCCGCCGCCGAGCACGAGGAGCTCCGGGTTGAGCAGCGTGACGTAGTTGGCCAGCGCCATGCCGAGATACCGCTCGGCGTCCTGCCACAGCTCGCGCGCGAACGGATCGCCCGTCTCGGCGGCGCGCGCCACCAGCGCCGCGGTGAGGCGGGCGGGCTCGCGCCCGGTGTCCTCGCCGAGCGAGGTGACGGTGCCGGTCGCCAGCGCCGACTGGAGCCGGCGCACGAAGCCGGAACCGGAGGCGTAGGCCTCGACACAGCCCCGCTGCCCGCAGGGGCATGGCAGGCCGTCCATCACCACCTGCGTGTGACCGATCTCCCCCGCGGCGTTGGTGAACCCGCGCAGGAGGAGACCGTCCATGACCGCCCCGGAGCCGACACCCGTGCCGACGAAGACCGCGATCAGGCTCTGCACGCCGCGGCCCGCGCCAAAGCGGTACTCGCCCCAGGCGGCGGCGCGCACGTCGTTCTCCACGTAGGTCGGCAGGCCGAAGGCGGACTCGATCTCGTCGCGCAGCGGCACGTCCCGCCACTCGAGGTTCGGCGCGTAGACGACGGCGTGGGTCTTGGGATGGATCATCCCCGCGGCGGCGATGCCGATGCCGGTCACGCGGGAGCGGTCGGTGGAATCCAGGAGCTGGGAGAGGACACGCTTGAGGTTGGCGAGGACGCCGGCCGGCCCCTTCCAGGCCTCCGTCTGCATCTCGAGGCGGCCGGCGAGCTGACCCGACTCGGAGAGGAGCCCGCCGCGCAGTTTGCTCCCGCCGAGGTCAATTCCGACGGCGTAGCGGTCGGCGGGCATGAGCGGCGGCGGGGGCGGCGGTGAAGGTGAAGAAGAGGGAACGGTCAGACCTTCTTCTCTTCGTCCTTCTTGGTCGCGGAGCTGCCGTCATCCTTGAGCTCGGCGACGCCCTTCTTGAACTCCTTCACGCTGGACCCCAGGGAGCGGGCCAGATCCGGCAGCCGCTGGGCCCCGAAGAGGATGAGCACGATGACGAGTATGATCAGCAATTCCTGATATCCCAGACCGAACATGGCGGGACTCCTTTCCTTGTGCCGAAGCGATCTCACCCTAACCTGGGCGGGGAGGGTTGTCAACGCGCCGTCGCGCGGGGTACTGGGTCAATTTGCTTCGCCATACTTCGTTACTCGGTCGCCAGCGACGCTCAACGTACAGGGAGTACGCCTCGTGTCGCTGGCTCCCTCGTGCCTCGTCTGGCTCGCAACTTGCCCCAGTACCGAGGGCCAAATTGACCCATTACCGTGCGCGGAGCCGGGGGCAGGGCTCCCGCTGAGATCCGTGGTGTTCCGGGGTCGACGCGGGGCCCTGCCCCCGGCTCCGCGCGAGCGGGCCTTGAGACGTTACCCGCCGCGGAGGACGCGGCGCTCACCCTGGCGGACAGTCACCCGCTGGGCGTCGAAGTACTCCATCAGCGGAATGGCGTACTTCCGGCTGACGCCCAGGAGATCCTTCATGTCGGCGGGCCCGATCTCCTTCTTCTCCCGCAAGTGGGCCACCAGCTTGTCCTGGATCCCGTGGAGTGCCTCGGCGTGGAAGTACAGCGACTCCTTGACGCGCACCAGCCGTCCATCCGCCACGAGGAGGTGGAAGAGCTCGTGCTTCTCGGTGCCCTTGATGCCGGAGCGGCCGAGAGCCTCCTCGGGGCTCGGCGGGGCGGCGCCGGCGCGGCGGAACTCGGCCTCGATCCCGTCCACGACGTGCTGCTGCTCGGGACTGAGCCGGATCGCGTGGGCGCCGAGGCGCACCTGGTCCCGCTCGCTTCGCACCACGCCCTCCGCCTCGAGCACCGACAGGAGCTGGGAGAAGACGCGCTCCTGGGCGTTGCCCGCCCGGCTGCGCAGCTCCTCACGCGAGATGCCGCCGCGGAGCGGGTTCTCCCGGTGGAAGGTCTCGAGGAGCGCGAGGGTTTCCTCGCGGAGGCGGTCGCTGGCGTCGCGCTGGATGTACCACTCGCGGTCCACCGCCACCACGGCGCCGGACTGCTGGAGCGCCTCGAGCAGCCCCCGGAGACGGTCGGGGCCGACGGGCGTCCGGGCCGGCAGATCGGCCAGGCGGAGCCCGGCAGCGCCCGCCTGCTTGAGGTGCTCCTCGAGCACCTGGGCGGGGCTCCCCTTTTCCAGCACCTCGAGATGGGCCAGGAGCGCCGGGGCCTTCCGCTTGAAGCGCGGCGGGGCGACGTCGAGCAGGGTGCCGCCCCCGATGGTCACGATGGGCGAGTAGGTGCGGATCACGTAGCGGTCACCCGGCAGGGCGACGATCGGCTTCTCCAGCCGGAAGCGGCCGTACGTGGTGCGCCCCTGCGGGAGCTCCATCTGGCCCACGAGGAGCACGCGCGCCATCACCTCCTGGGTCCCCACGTGGAAGCGCACCCGATCGCGCGTCCGGAGCGGGCGCGGCGCGTCCTCCAGGAGCTCGAGCGTCGCGTCCAGCAGGAGCGTGGGCAGCAGCGCGCCGGGCGGCGCCAGCACATCCCCGCGCTCGATGGCGGCCCGGTCCACGCCCTGGAGGTTCACGGCCGTGCGCTGTCCCGCCTGGGCCCGCGCGACGGCGTGACCATGAACCTGCAGGCCCCGCACCCTGGACGACAGCCCCCGGGGATAGACCTCGACACGCTCGTCCACCGCGATGCGCCCGGCCGTGAGCGTGCCCGTCACCACCGTGCCGAAGCCCTTCACGGTGAAGACGCGGTCGATGGGCAGGCGCGCGGTCTGGTCGGTGGCCTTGGGCGGAACCTCACGCCCGAGCGTCACGAGGGCCGCCCGCAGCTCGGTGAGACCTTCGCCCGTCTTGGACGACACCGGCACGATCGGGCAGGCGTGGAGGAAGGTGCCCTCGAGCAGGCGGGCCACGTCCTCGCGCACCAGCTCGATCCAGTCCGGCTCCGCCATGTCGGTCTTGGTGAGCGCCACGAGCCCGGTCTTGATACGGAGGAGCTGGCAGATGGCCAGGTGCTCCCGTGTCTGGGGCATCACGCCCTCGTCGGCCGCGATGACCAGCAGGGCCAGGTCGATGCCGCCGACGCCGGCGAGCATGTTCTTGACGAAGCGCTCGTGGCCGGGCACGTCCACGATCTCGATGGTGAGCCCGTCCGGCTCCTCGAGGAAGGCGAAGCCGAGGTCGATGGTGATGCCGCGCGCCTTCTCCTCGGGCAGGCGGTCGGTGTCCGTGCCCGTGAGCGCCTTGACGAGCGAGGTCTTGCCGTGGTCGATGTGTCCCGCCGTCCCCACCACGACGTGCTTCATCTACAGGGAGGAGACGGCATGGGCGAGGGCGGGGATGTCCCCCGGGAGGACGGTGCGGCAGTCCAGCAGGAGCCGGTCGTCCAGCAGCCGGCCGAGCACGGGTGGCCGGGCCGCCCGCAGCCCCTCGTCGAGGCTCTGGGCCGGCCGCGAGGCGGTGCCCAGCGCCAGGGCCGCCGTCGGCAGATCCAGCGTGGGCAAGGCCCCCCCGCCCACCTGGGAGTGCGCCTCGACAACCCGCGCGCCCAGGGCCCGCTGCACCTCGGCCGGGATGCGGCGCAGCAGCCCTCGGGCGCGCCGGCGGATCCCGGCCAGGGGCTCGGTCAGCATGCGCAGCGTCGGAATCGTCTCGAGCGCCGTCCCCGCCTCGTAGGCGTACAGCGTCGCCTCGAGCGCCGCGATGGTGAACTTGTCGATGCGGAGCGCGCGGTTCACCGGGTTCTGGGCGAGCCGCTCGATGAGGTCGGCGCGCCCCACCACGATGCCCGCCTGGGGCCCACCGAGGAGCTTGTCCCCGGAGAACGAGACCAGGTCCACGCCCGAGGCGACCACCTCGGGCACCGTGGGCTCATGGGGAAAGCCGTAGGGCCGCAAGTCCACGAGGCAGCCGGAGCCCAGGTCCTCCATGACCGGGATGCCGCGCGCCCGGCCCAGCTCGACCAGCTCGCGGGAGGACACGGCGGCGGTGAAGCCCACCACGCGGTAGTTGGAGGTGTGCACCTTCAGGATGAGGCCCGTCTCCGGGCCGATGGCACTGACGTAGTCCTTGAGGTGGGTGCGGTTCGTCGTGCCCACCTCGCGCAGCACGGCGCCGGAGCGGCGCATGATGTCCGGGATGCGGAACTCGCCGCCGATCTCGATGAGCTCGCCGCGGGACACGATCACGTCCTTGCCCCGCGCCAGGCTCTCGAGCACCAGGAGCACGGCCGAGGCGTTGTTGTTGACGACGAGCGACGCCTCCGCCCCCGTGAGGCGGCGGAGGAGGCCGGCCACGTGGCTGTACCGCGAGCCGCGCTCCTTCGTGGCGATGTCCATCTCGAGGTTGCAGTAGGCGGCGGCCACGCGGAGAAGCCGCTCCTGGGCGAGCGGCGACAGGAGGGCGCGCCCCAGGTTGGTGTGGAGCACGACGCCCGTGGCGTTGATCACGGGCCCGAGCGAGAAGGCGCCCGCACGCGTGAGCTGCGCGACCACGCGGCGGCCGATCCCGAGCGCGTCGGCCGGCGCGCTCGGCCGCTCCCCTGCCCCGAGGAGCCGCCGCCGCTCCTGGGCGAGCGTCTCGCGCACCGCCTCGGTCACGCGCCGCCGCGGCATGCCGCGGATCGCGGGCTCGGACTCGAGCCAGATCAGGATAGCGTCCACCGACGGCAGGCTCCGGAGCGCGGCCTGGAGTCCCGCGCCGCCCGTCCCCCTACCCTCCCGCGGCAAGGCCCGTCTCCACGCGCTCTTTGACCCGGGCGATCACCTCGTTCGCCTCCCGGCGGAGCGCCTCCACCCCGACACTGCCCGCCGCGGTCTTGAGGAGGCGGCGCACGGCCTCCTCGGTCAGCCCCGCCCAGAGCTCGTCGAGATCCCTCGGCGAGAAGCCCTGCCCCTTGAGCGCCGTCGTCCACTCGCGCGCCAGCTCGTGGACCAGGCGGTCCCGTTCCAGCGCCAGACGCCGCGCGCGCTTGATCAGCTCCGGCAGCCGGGGCGCCACGAGGCGCCTACTCCTTCACCAGGCGCCGTACCGCGTCCACCAGATTCGCCTCCCAGCGCCCGGTGGAGGCGCAACGGTACACCGGGTCGGAGCGGAGCTTGCCCGAGTCGCCGCGGCGATGGGCCTGCGTCCGCATCTTCGCGTTGACCTGGATGTCGGTCGTGGTGCCGCCATTGGACTGGACGAATACGGTGAACGTCACCAGGGCCTCGCCCTCGAGACCCACGGCCCCCAGCCGGCCGCAGTCGGCGAAGACACCGATCGGCGAGACGATGTCGTCGGAGGAGATGACGCCCGAGTCCTTCGCCACGGTGCGGAGCGGCACGTTGTCCGCGGCCAGCGCGCGGATCAGCGCCTTCCACGTGGCGTCGTAGGGCGCCTCCACCTGGTCGCGGTAGGGCGGCGGAAGAATGGGCGAGATGAAGAGGCGCGCACAGGCCCCGAGCGCCATCACGGTCAGCGCGGTCAGCGCCAGGATCGCCAGAGACGAGGGACGGGGGGACCCTCTCATGCGGCCATTTTACCTCTTGTGGTGGTCGATTCCGCGATACGCCTTGATGAAGCGCTGGATCCGCGCCTGGTCGACCTCCTCGAAGGCGTCGATCCGCGTCCACGCGGTCAGGGCGATGCGGGTCTTCATGCCCGGATACGGCGCGAGGATCACGTGGTCGCGGTGCTGCGACACGATGGCGCGAAGCTTGTCCACCAGATCCGGGCACGGGGTCGGGCAGGCGTACTGGACCATGACGCCGCCGTCCTCGAGGTTGTGCACCTGCAGCTCCTTGGCGATCGGCGAGGTATGGACGCCCCACGGCGCGAGGTAGGGCAGGTGCGGGCCCGAGGTGGGCGGATCGGAGTTGTAGGGCACGTGCGGCTCGCTCTCGGTCTGGACGTGGAGGTTGCCCTGGTCCGGCATCTCCACGCCCGGCCGGTCCGCCCCCGCCTGGTAGCCGAGATACCCGACCACCACCGCCACGATGATCGCCGCTGCGACGCCGATGATCCAGCGGCGCTGCCGCCGCCTGGCGCGCGAGGGCCGCGCGAGCCGGTCAGCGGGTTGCGTCTTGTCCGTCGCCATGGTTGCTCGCTCCTCGGAGTCCGTGTGGCGGAAGCGTGTGGGAGTCGAACCCACCTCCGACTTGTCTAGAGCCGGACACCGGATTTGAAGTCCGGGGCG